>Ga0065708_1000085_pt1 | contig 17193 bp, 10 predicted proteins | sample Hoacrofraction12_2_FD_59095 | JGI IMG/M metagenome (GOLD analysis project Ga0065708, IMG submission 59095) | Hoatzin crop microbial communities from Cojedes, Venezuela, sample from fiber fraction 12 v1 | ecosystem: Host-associated > Birds > Digestive system > Esophagus > Crop | place: Venezuela... | reverse complement strand
CCTTTGCCTTCGTAAAGACTGCGACGCCTCTGCCTTTTGGAAGAACGGCGAGCGAATGACACGAAACAAAATTATAATACCTATAGAGATATGACTACATTGGAAATCAAAGAAATGCCGGACGGCATTGTGGCTGTGGTGAGCGGACGGCTCGACACGGCATCGGCACATCAGTTTTCGATAGACATGCAGCCGCTGATGGAGCAGGCCGACAAAGTGATAACGCTCGACTGCAAAGACCTGCAGTTTGTGAGCAGTTCGGGCCTGCGACTGTTTCTGACGCTCCGCAANGAGACCATNGCCAAAGGCGGCAAGGTGGTGATCAAGGATATGCAGGAAACGGTGAAGTCNGTGTTTGCGATGACGGGCTTCATTCCTTTGTTTGAATTTGCCTGAGGCACATGGATACTGCGATGCTGACTCGCCGCGTGTCTGAGGCCATCAACAAGCGGCTGGCGCTGCTGCGCGCTCCCGGCAACACAGACAGCGAGCGCCTGAAGGCGGCGGCGCTGGAGGCCATCAGCCTATATGCTCCCGCGGCCGAGCGCCTAGGGCTGGAGGCCGAGAAGAATGCGCTGCAACACTATGGCATCTATTATGGGCACCCCGAGGAGTATGCCGAACTGAAACGTCTGCTCACGGAGGCCGAGGCTTCGTGCGAGACGGTGTTTCGCACGTTCAAGGCGCCCATCTGTTCGCTGCTCGACGGCATCGGGATGGACTATCGCTTTGACTATCGCATGAAGTCGGTTTACTCCATCTGGCGCAACATCCACGAGAAGCACATCAGTTTTGACGANGTGTATGACCTATTTGGCACGCGCATCGTGTTTAAGCCCCACACCGAAGCTCATCTGCTGCAAGACGACCCGATGGCCCTAGACCCGCGGTTTATCGATGCCGAGCGGCTGGACTGCTGGCGCATCTATACGATCATCACTTGCTTGTATCGCGCACGCCCCGACCGCATAAAGGATTGGGTCACGCATCCGCGGCCCAGCGGATATGAGGCGTTGCAAATCACGGTGATGGGCCCCGACTGCAATTGGATTGAGATGCAGATACGCTCGGAGCGCATGAACGACATTGCCGAGCATGGCATTGCCGCACATTGGAAATACAANGGGGGCGCCGACGGAGAGCTGGATCAATGGCTGACGGAGACGGCCGAAAAGATGAGCGTAAACGTTTTAGAATAATAAAGAGAGAAAAAACGGCGTGGAGCGACTGCAACAACTCTATAAAACACTGTTCGGGCGACGACCCGAACGCACGGAGAAACTGCCGGGGGCCGGCAGCAACCGCACTTATTATCGGCTGAGCAACGAGGCCAATGAGAGCGTGGTGGGCGTGATAGGCACCAGCCGCGACGAGAATCATGCTTTCATCTATCTGGCCCGCCACTTCAAGCTGCAACAGTTGCCTGTGCCGGAAGTGCTGGCCGCCACCAACGANGAGTTGTGNTATCTACAGGAAGACCTGGGGAGCACGTCGCTCTACGACGCCATTGCGGGCGGAAGGGCCGCCGGCGGACGATATAACCGAAAGGAGACCGAACTNCTGAAAAGCACCATCCGCGGACTGGCCGACATGCAAATGCGTGGCGCCATCGGGCTGGAATGGGACAACTGCTATCCGCAGCCTGCTTTCGACCAAGACAGCGTGAGCTTCGACCTGAACTATTTCAAATATTGTTTTCTGAAGGCCACCGAGCTCGATTTCCACGAACTGAANCTGGAGGCCAACTTCAGAATGCTGGCCAAAGACCTGACGGCCGAAGAGGGGTGNTGCTTCCTCTATCGCGACTTTCAGGCACGCAACGTGATGCTGAAGTCCGTGACGGAGAACGGCAAGACACGCCAAGTGCCCTATTTCATCGATTTCCAAGGCGGGCGGCGCGGCCCTTGCTACTACGACCCCGCATCGTTTTTGTGGCAGGCCTCGGCCCACTATTCCCACAAACTGCGACGCACGCTGCTCATGGAATACTACGAGGCGCTGAAACCCTACACCGAAGTGCCCTCCACGCGCCACTTTGCCGAACAGATGGCTCTGTTTGTGCTGTTTCGCACGTTGCAGGTGCTGGGNGCCTACGGCTTCCGCGGCTACTTTGAGCGCAAGAANCATTTCATCGACTCCATACCGCCCGCCATGCAAAATCTGCGCGAGTTGCTCGACGATGGCAACGGCGGATTCGGCTTGACGCTGTCGGCACGCTATCCCTATCTGGTGGAAACCTTGCGCCGACTCACCGAGATGCCCGCCTTTGCACCCCAAGAGATGCCACGAGAGACACGGAGCGACGGATTCAGGGTGACCGATCGCAATGTGTATGATGCCCANCCACAAGACGGACCGGCCACTTTTTCCAAATACGACGGCAAGGGGCCACTCGTGGTGCGCGTGTATAGCTTTTCCTATCACAAAGGCATCCCCGAAGACGAGAGCGGCAACGGCGGAGGCTATGTGTTCGACTGTCGCAGCACGCACAACCCAGGGCGCTACGAGCCCTACAAGCAACTCACGGGACTCGACGAGCCGGTGATCCGTTTNCTGGAGGACGACGGNGAAATCCTCGACTTTCTGCAACACGTTTATCGACTGGCAGAAACCCACGTGCGCCGCTACATCCAGCGCGGATTCACCTCGCTGATGTTTTGTTTCGGATGCACAGGCGGGCAACACCGCTCCGTGTATAGCGCCCAGCATCTGGCCGAGCATCTCCACGAAATGTTTGGCGTGGAAGTGCACATCTGCCACAGAGAACAAGGCATCAGCCAGGTGTTGCCGGCACGGCCGACAAGCGCCGCACAATGCAAATAAAATCAAAAAAAACAAACTTTTTCGGGCTCNACGTTTGGCGGTTTCGGCGATAATGCCTACCTTTGCACCGTCTTTTAGAGACTATCTCCCCGTGTTTCCCCATCCGGAAACACACACCATCAAACATTTCGCGCCCACACGAGCCATGAGACCACAGTCTCGTAGGCCCCGTGAAGCCGAGTTTATGTAATCGCATTCTAATCGTTTCACAANAAGATTCTACATCCCTTATCATAATGTACACGAAGGAAGAACTATTATCGAAGAGCATCTCCGACTTGGAGGACATTGCCAAGGAGCTGAATCTCCACCTCAAGTCGAACNCCGATCAAGAGCAAATTGCCTACGACATCATCGAGGCACAAGCCATAGACTATGCAAGCAAAAATCCCATGGGCACCAAACGCAAGCGCACGCGCATCAGCAAGAGCGCNACCGACCGCGTGTATTCGGTGAACGGGAAGGAAGGCGAAAACTTTGATCTGAAGAAGCAGAAACCGGCAGCCGAGCCCACACTGCCCTTCAGCGCACCGGCCGANGCCCCCGCGCCCAAGGCCGAAGAAGAGCCCGAAAANCCGGCACCCAAGAAGCGTGGACGGAAATCGAAAGCCGAGTTGGCCGCCATGGCTGCCGCACAAGTAGAAGAACAAGCTCGCGCTGAGGCCAGCGAAACCGGCAACAACACGCAGGCCGCAGAAGCCGAGGCCACAGAANAAGCCNCNNNCCCCGTGGNCGAGACAACGACACAGGCTGAGGCAGACATCATTCCCGAGGCACATTTCGGCAGTCAAGAGGCCCCCGCAGGCGACGACGAGCAGCAGAATCTCATAGCACAACTGCAAGAAAAGGTGAACAGTCGCAATGCTCGGGAAGCCGAAGCCGCCGAAACAGCCACCACGGCCGACGGCGNGTGGGAAGGCGATCCGGGCGATGGCACCGACTTCATCATCGTAACCGATCTGCCCATCGAAGACCAATCGGCCGTGCCCACCTACGACATGTTTGACAATCCCACCACACCGGCCATGACACCGGCCCCGTCTTACATCCCCACCAAGAGGCCCGCCGCCGACAACACCTACGATTTCGCCGACATCATCTCGGCCAACGGCGTGCTCGAAGTGATGCCCGACGGTTACGGATTCTTGCGTTCCAGCGACTACAACTATCAGTCGTCGCCCGACGATGTGTATGTGAGCGTGCAGCAAGTCAAGGCCCACGGACTGAAAACTGGCGACGTGGTGCAATGCCGCGTAAGGCCGCCGCGCGAAGGCGAGAAGTATTTCCCCCTGACAAGCATCGAGAAAATCAACGGTCGCGAGCCCGAGGAAGTGAGAGACCGCATCCCCTTCGAACATCTCACACCGCTGTTCCCTGAGGAGAAATATGCCCTCTGCGACGACCCCGCCACCACCAATCTGAGCACACGCGTGGTGGATCTCTTTGCCCCCATCGGCAAAGGGCAGCGCGCGCTCATCGTGGCACAGCCCAAAACGGGTAAGACCATCTTGATGAAAAACATTGCCAACGCCATCGCCGCCAACCATCCCGAGGCCTACCTCATGATGCTGCTCATCGACGAGCGCCCCGAGGAAGTGACCGACATGGCGCGCACCGTGAATGCCGAAGTGATAGCCTCCACCTTCGACGAGCCCGCCGAGCGCCACGTGAAAATCGCCGGCATCGTGCTCGAAAAGGCCAAGCGCATGGTGGAATGCGGTCATGACGTGGTGATATTCCTCGACTCCATCACTCGTTTGGCACGCGCCTACAACACCGTGGCTCCCGCTTCAGGAAAAGTGCTCACGGGCGGTGTGGATGCCAACGCGCTGCAAAAGCCCAAGCGCTTCTTTGGTGCAGCCCGCAATATCGAAGGCGGCGGCTCGCTCACCATCATTGCCACAGCCCTCATCGACACCGGTTCGAAGATGGACGAAGTGATCTTTGAAGAGTTCAAGGGCACAGGCAACATGGAACTGCAGCTCGACCGCACACTCTCCAACAAGCGCATCTTCCCTGCCGTCAACCTCGTGGCATCGTCCACGCGCCGCGACGATCTGTTGCAAGACGACAACACACTNGTGCGCATGCGCGCATTGCGCAATGCCATAGCCGACATGACGCCGATGGAAGCCATGAACGTGGTGCACACCTGCATGGAGCGCACAGAAAATGCCGCCGAGTTCTTCTTGGCCATGAACTCTTGACNNCTTCATCGTTTTTCCACAACAAAAGTTTGGATTGTCAGCAAAAAAGTGTACCTTTGCACGCAACAACGGTGAACCACCGGATGGCTCATTAGCTCAACTGGATAGAGCAGTAGTCTTCTAAACTACAGGTTTTGAGTTCGAGTCTCAAATGAGTCACCATCCCCAACCCGAAAGCCCGACACGTTTATGCCACAACGGTCGGGCTTTTCTGTAACAAATTCGGGATGCAAGGCCATTATTCCNNCATTCCGAATTTGTTGAGCTAAACGATATTTTTCTACTGGTTTTCAGCGCACTATACNCCGCGACTCAANAAAATCATTAGCAACNTTTACCATTGTGCCCGATACTTCTTGAACTCGTGTTCAAAGTTGGGCGTGAAGACATCCCGTCCCAGTTGAGCGTCTATCTCGTCAAGCGACCAGAAGCGCCCGCCGTCCAGCTCATCTTTGTCGGGCAAAATCTCGCCGTCATATTCCGTGCGATGCACATAAACCAGCTCACGCTCGCGGTCGCTCTCAAACACATAGCGATCGATCAGGCGAGGCACAAAGCGGATGAGCTTGAGNTCCTCGAAAGCCTCGCGCCGCAACGCCGTCTCCACATTCTCGCCCATTTCCACATGTCCGCCCACGGCGGTGTCCCATCGGTTGGGCTGTATGTCTTTCCATGCTGGACGCTTTTGCNGATAGAGTTCGCCGCGCGAATTAAACACATGCAAGTGAACCACAGGATGCAGCACCTTGCTGCCCGAATGGGCGTCCTCTCGCGACACGGCGCCCGTAATGTCCCCATTCTCGTCCACGGTGGGGAACATCTCTTTCATATTATCCATTTTTGACAATCATTAAATGCGTTGGAAAGTTGCGGCGCCACGTTGAAAAAGCCAAACAGCGCCGAGCCGCTGCCACTCATGGCGGCATACACGGCCCCAATATCGTAGAGTTTTTGCTTGATGGCGCCCAGCTCTGGATGAAGCCGGAAAATGCCCTCCTCGAAGTCGTTCACCAGTTGGTGGCGCCATGTTTCCATGGGCTCGCCCACGATGTCGCGGCAGTTGCGCACGGGGCGTCGCGGCGTGATGCCGGCAAAAGCCTCTCGCGTGCTCACAGCCACCGGCGGTTTCACCACCACCAGGCGGCGACTGCTCAGGTCGAGCNCCATGGGCTCCAATCGCTCNCCCACCCCTTCGGCGTATGCCGGCACGGCATCGATGAAAAACGGGCAATCGGCCCCGAGCTGCACGGCCAGCGCTCTCATCTCGTCTGACGACAAGCCCAGCGAAAACAGNTCATTGAGCGCACGAATGGTGAACGCCCCGTCTGCCGACCCTCCGCCCATGCCAGCTTGCACGGGGATGCGCTTCTGCAAACGGATGCGCACGGGCGGCAGCCGATGATGCTCGGCCACTAGGCGATAGGCGCGCACCACCAGATTGTTGTCGTTGTCGCCCACGGGGATGCCACCATCCACGGTCAGCTCCGCCCGCGGCACTGCCCCATCGATGGGCTCCACGCTGATTTCGTCGTGAATGCCCACGGGATANAACACCGTCTCCAAGTCGTGATAACCATCTGCGCGGCGCGCCACCACGTTGAGTCCCAAGTTGATTTTGGCACAAGCTGTCACTTTCATGCTTCGTATCGTTTATCTTCTAAACGCCAAACTCCGCGTTTTATTTTCCTTCTCCCCCACTTTTTCACTAAAAAAGCCCCGTCTCTCGCCGTTCTCNGCGCCACCGTANCCCTCATCATCCCACAACGCTGGGAATGGAAACCGGTGGTTTCGCGTTCGCTATCCGGCGGTTTNGCATTCGCCCGTCAAGGGTCTTGCATACGCCATCCAATGGTTTGCGATAATTAAGTTAATAAAGTAATTATATTACCTTAATAAAGTAATTATATTAAGTTAATAACTTAATTGTCGAAGGGCAATGGTTTGCNAATGCGAAACCAATNGTTAGGAAATGCAAGAGTGGTGCCGGTGATTTCAACGGGTGGCGAAACTGGGCGCGAAGAACAATGAACNTCAGGGACGAAAATGGGGACTGAAAGAGCTTTTCCCCGCGCGCTTGGGGGTGCCTGGCGTGGTGTTTTGATGGCGAAAGTGGTGGCGGCGGAGCAGAAAATGCAAATTTCAACATTTTTTAGAGGGGGAATCGGGCGCGTGCGCGTAATATATATNGAGCGGCCAAACGGGTCGCAAGGAAAACCGAACCCTTAGCGGACTAACTAAAAAAGATATTCGAATACACAAAAGTATGGCAAACAGGTATTTATTGGGCTTTGACGTGGGCAGNTCGTCCGTCAAAGCATCGCTCGTGGATGCGGACACCGGCGTGTGCGCTGCCACGGCTTTTTATCCCGAAAAAGAGGCACCCATCATGGCCGTGAAGGCCGGCTGGGCAGAGCAAGACCCGCAAATGTGGTGGGACAATGCCAAGCTNGCGCTGAAGAAGATTATGGCCGACAGCGGCGCCAANGGCGAAGACATCAAGGCCATCGGCATATCCTATCAGATGCACGGCCTGGTGTGTACGGACAAAAACCAGCAGGTGTTGCGCCCCGCCATCATCTGGTGCGACTCGCGCGCCGTGCCCTACGGTGAGCGCGCCTTCGACGCTCTCGGCGCAGAGCAATGCTTGGGGCACCTGCTCAACTCGCCGGGCAACTTCACCGCTGCCAAACTGGCATGGGTAAAAGAGAACGAACCGGAGTTGTTTGCCAAGGTGGAGAAAATCATGCTCCCCGGAGACTACATCGCCATGCGACTGAGCGGCACGGCCAACACCACCATCAGCGGCTTGAGCGAAGGCATGATGTGGGACTTCAAAGAGAAGCGCCCGGCCAAGTTNCTCCTTGACTATTTCGGATTCGGCGAAGNCATTCTGCCCGACATCGTGCCCACCTTCAGNATTCAGAGCGAGGTGTCGAAGAGCGCTGCCGACGAACTGGGGCTGAAGGCGGGAACGCCCATCTCTTATCGCGCCGGCGACCAGCCCAACAATGCGCTGTCGCTCAACGTGTTTAATCCTGGAGAAATCGCCTCCACGGCCGGCACATCGGGTGTGGTGTATGGCGTGCTGGGCGAAGTGAACTACGACCCGAAGAGCCGCGTGAACACGTTTGCACACGTCAACTACACCACGGAGCAAGACCGCTTGGGCGTGTTGCTCTGCATCAACGGCACGGGCATATTGAACGCATGGATGCGGCGCAACGTGGCCCCCGACGGCATCAGTTATGGCGAAATGAACGACATGATGGCCNCCATTCCGGTGGGCAGCGANGGCGTGAGCATCATCCCCTTTGGCAACGGCGCCGAGCGNGTGCTCGAAAATCGCGAAACGGGCTGCTCTATCCACGGCATCAATTTCAACAAGCACACCAAGGCCCANCTGATGCGCGCCGCACAAGAGGGCATCGTGTTCAGCTTCTGCTATGGCATGGAAATCATGCGCGAGATGGGCATGGACATACAGAAGATCCACGCCGGCCGNGCCAACATGTTCCTCAGCGAGATATTCCGCAACACACTGGCCACGGTGAGCGGTGCCACCATCGAGCTCTACGAAACCGACGGTAGCGTGGGAGCCGCCAAGGGCGCCGGCATGGGCTGTGGCATCTATAAAGACAATAATGAGGCATTTTCCACGTTAAAGAAATTGGCAGTGATAGCGCCCGACGAGCAAAACGCCGACGCTTATCGCTCGGCCTANGCCGCATGGAAAGAAAAACTAGAGAAAATCATTCTGTAATTTATCAACCAATAACATTCAAAAACTATGNCAAAAGAGTATTTTCCGCAAATTGGAAAGATTCCCTTCGAGGGAAAAGACAGCAAGAATCCGTTAGCATTCCATTATTATGACGCTAACAAAGTGGTGGCCGGCAAGACTATGAAAGAGTGGTTGCGCTTCGCCATGGCATGGTGGCACACGCTGGGACAGGCCAGCGCCGACCCCTTCGGTGGACAAACCCGCAGCTATGAGTGGGACAAGGCCGACACCCCGCTGCAGCGCGCCAAGGACAAGATGGACGCCGGTTTCGAGATTATGAACAAGCTGGGCATCGAATTCTTCTGCTTCCACGATGTGGACCTCATCGAAGAAGGCAGCAATGTGGCCGAATATGAGGCCAACATGGAAGCCATCACCGACTATGCCAAGCAGAAGCTGGCCGAGAATCCCAACATCAAACTGCTGTGGGGCACGGCCAATGTGTTTGGCAACAAGCGCTACATGAACGGCGCCAGCACCAATCCCGACTTCGACGTGGTGGCCCGCGCCATTGTTCAGATCAAGAACGCCATCGACGCAACAATCAAGCTGGGCGGTCAGAACTATGTGTTCTGGGGCGGTCGCGAAGGCTACATGAGCCTGCTCAACACCGATCAGAAGCGTGAGAAGGAGCACATGGCCCAGATGCTTACCGCTGCCCGCGACTATGCCCGCGCCAAGGGATTCAAGGGCACGTTCCTCATCGAGCCCAAGCCCATGGAGCCCACCAAGCACCAGTATGACGTGGACACCGAGACCGTGATTGGCTTCCTCCGCGCCCATGGATTGGACAAAGACTTCAAGGTGAACATCGAAGTGAACCACGCCACGCTGGCCGGCCACACCTTCGAGCACGAGCTGGCTTGCGCTGTGGACAACGGCATGCTGGGCTCCATCGATGCCAACCGCGGCGACGCACAGAACGGATGGGACACCGACCAGTTCCCCATCGACAACTACGAGCTCACGCAGGCCATGCTGCAAATCATCCGCAACGGCGGATTGGGCACCGGCGGCACCAACTTCGATGCCAAGATGCGCCGCAACTCCACCGATCCCGAGGATGTGTTTATCGCTCACATCAGCGGTATGGACGCCATGGCACGCGCTCTGGAGAACGCTGCNGCCATCATCGAAGACGGCACACTCGGCAAGATGGTCAAGGAGCGCTACGCCAGCTTCGACAGCGGCATGGGCAAAGACTTCGAGGACGGCAAGCTCTCGCTCGAGCAGGTCTATGAGTATGGCAAGAAGGTGGACGAGCCCAAGATGACTTCGGGCAAGCAGGAGCTCTACGAAACCATCGTGGCTTGGTTTGCAAAATAAGCATCCAAGACCTATCAAATCAAAAGGCGAGACATCAAGCGGTCCCGCCTTTTTTTATGCTTGTTCGGCAGGCCACACAGCCGTGCGCCGCATCGTGCCGCTCTCCCCTTCCCTATCTTCGGCGATCGGCGCCATACATACCAAGCAATATCATGGCAGCGCCGAGATAGAGAAACACCGTGGGGCGCTCGCCCAGCAAAATCCAGGCGCTCACGATGGTGGAGATGGGATTGAAATAGATCCAGTTGCTGGCCTGCTGCACGCCCAACCTGCGGATGCAATGATTCCAGAGCATGTAGCACAAGAATGAGGCCACCACCGACAAAAACAGCAGATGACCGATCACTTCTCCCCTCATAAACGTGGCCACGGGCGGCCACGAGGGATGCCATATATAATAAGGAAGGATGGTGAGCAGACCATAGAAAAACACCTTGCGCGTGATGAAGGCCGATGAATACTTGTGGGTNCAACTGCGCAGCAGCACGCTGTATGCCGACCACGACAAGCATGCNGCCAAAGCCAAAGCATCGCCNNCGGGCGACAGATGCAGCACGAAATGACCATTGAGCACCACCACGGNCATACCCAAAAGCGCCAGCGCCGAACCGGCATACTGCAGTTTTGACAATCGTTCACCCTTGTAAAACAAGGCGAGCAACAGCGTGGTCCCCATCGGACATGAGCACACGATGAGCGACACATTGGAAGCCGTGGAATATGCCAGCGCCGTGTTTTCAGACAAGAAGTAGAGCGAACCGCCGGTGAGACCAAGCAGTGCCATCACCGCCTCGTCTCTCGCGCTGTTGGCAAAGAGCCGCTTGTGGTGGCACGCGAGCAGCAACACATAGGAGATGAAGAAGCGAATGGTGAAGATCTGCGCCGGCGAAAGTCCATCGTTAATCAGGATCTTGCTCGACACATAGGTGATTCCCCACACGCATACTATGAGGAACGCCATCAGATGATATGCATTGTTGCTGTCCACGGGGTGCAAAATTACATGCTTTCCACGGAAAACGCGAACAATCTGCGCCGAAATATTCCGTCTCGTCCTTGCCGTGAATACAATCATATCAGCCTCCTAGGTTATCATAAATCGCAGAAAAACGCGAAAAACTTGCAGGTTTCACACAAAAACAGTAACTTTGCCCCTTGTAACTCAATAAGAATGTAGCATCGACGAACTGCCACGGCTTTCCTGACGATACCATCGCCAGAGCCAAAGAACTCGCCGCTGAATAGACAGAGACAATATGAGACAAGCAGCAATCTACGATAACGCGTCTCTAACCCGCTGTAAGTTAAGTGCTTGCGGGGGGGGTATCGCTGCGCTCTAACATACTTATTACGCCATAGCCACAAGCCTGTTCGCGCCCTATAGAAGGGTCGTGGGCAGGCTTTTTGTATATTCAGACAAGAATACAAAAAGATAAAATGAGAAACAAACGTTACTTAAAGCCACGGCCGTTTGGCCGTCTTGCAGCGAAGTGCTTGCTGCTCGTGTTGATGCTTCTGCCGCAGATGGCATGGGCAGACACCATTTATTTCCTTGACGACAAGGGCAAAGTGCAGTCGTGTGATGCCACGGCCATCGAGAGCAAGGAGGCAGGAAGCGACACTTACACGCTCTCTGCCGGTTACTATTACGTTCCTTCGGGCGATGCCATCACCGTTTCCACTCAGATGGAAGTGAGCGGCGAGGTGCACCTTATCCTATGCGACGGTGCCACGCTCAACGCTCAGGGTTGTATCGTGGTAGAGGGCGATAACAAACTAATAATCACCTCTGGCAACACCTCCGAGAGCATCACTGGCTCAGGAGCACTCACGGTGACCGACGACTACAACGTTGTGGCAGACGCTACTCCCAGTACTTCTCGCGGCAACGCTGGCGATAACGCCCGTATCGGTTCGCGCGAAGATCAAAAATGTGGCACAATCACCATCAATGGCGGCACTATCACTGCCTATAGCACCTACTACAACGCCTTATACAGCGTCTATGGCGCCGACATCGGTAGTGGCTACGGGGGCTACGGTGGCACCATCACCATCAATGGTGGTAAAGTCAATTGTTCGGGCGGCACAGGTGATAAGAACAGCATGGCGGGCGCCGGAATTGGAAGCGGTTATAAGTCCACGGATGGTGGTGCTGTCACGATTAACATTACCGGTGGCGAAGTCTATGTCAAAGGCGCTGATACCAAGAAAGGCTGGGGTGCCGGCATCGGCACGGGCGCGAACGCCGAAAGTGCGGCAACCATCAACATTACCGGTGGTACGGTTGAGGCGTATAGCAGCCTCAGCGGTGAGGCTGCGGGTGCAGGCATCGGCACGGGTGATACGTACCAATCCGACTTATACACCGAGATAAACATCAGCGGCGGCACGGTTACAGCATATAGTAACAAAAGTGAAAGTGCCAGTGAAAAATCCTACGGCGCCGGNATCGGCATGGGCGATAACTGGAAAAGCGGCTACGGCAAGGTGAACATCACCATCACTGGCGGCACGGTGAAGGGTGTCAGTGGCACTTTTTCTTGCTACGGCTCGGGCATCGGTGGCGGCGAGAATGGAGGCTGCGGCGAAATCAAAATCAGCGGCACCGCCAACGTAACGGCTTTCAGCTGCAATACGGACCAAACAGCATACGCTCCTGGTATCGGCGACGGTAAAGAAGGCACGGGCGGCACGCTCACCATCACCGGCGACCGCTGCGTGGTCGATACTTGGGGCACCAGCGGCATCGGCGGCAGCAACTTCACTGCCACTATTGCGCCTCAATACGGCACCTGCAAGATAGAAAGCGGCTCTACTTACAATTCGGGCGAATCCACAGAAACTTCTGAGAAAATCGAACTAAGTTCTGGCACGAGCGCATGGTACAAGGTTTCGTTCACTCCCAAATCCATCACGGTTACTTACGATGCCAATGGCGGCGAAGGAACGATGGACTCTTCAACAGGATATGCGGATATAGGGTTAGTCGCCAGTGAAAACCAGTTCACGTGGGGCTCTTGCGTCTTTGATGGATGGAACACTGCGGCTGACGGCTCAGGCACAGCGTATGCCGCGGGCGACAAAATTGAAGCTACCGACAACGTTACCCTGTACGCCCAGTGGAAAATAAGTTGCTATTATCTCACCGCTGATGGAAAAACAGAATATGTTAATGCGGAAGATTGCAACGTGCTTACCCCTAATAGCGTAACACTAACGAGCGGCAAATGGGTGGTGGTGCCAAGCGAAGTCTCCAGCACAGAGAGGCTCTATGTCAACACCAACGATGTAACCCTGATTCTGCTGGATGGCGCTAAACTCAACGCTACGAATGGCGGCATTGGGGTTGCAGAAGGTGGCACGCTTACTATCACCACAGGAAATACCACAGACAATATCGCAGGCACGGGTTGCTTGGAAGCCACGGGCGGCGAAAGCCAAGCTGGAATTGGTGGCGGTAACAAAGGTTCAAACGGTACTGTGAATATCATTGGCGGCACTGTTACGGCGACAGGCGGAGGAGCTGCTGCCGGCATTGGTGGTGGTAACGGCGGTTCTGGTGGTACTATAAATATCATTGGCGGCACTGTTACGGCGACAAGCGGAGGAGCTGCTGCCGGCATCGGTGGCGGAAAAGAGGGTTCTGGCGGAACGATAACTATCAAAGGCGGAACCGTAACGGCATATTCATCGCAGAATGGCTATGGCTATGGTGCTGGCATCGGTGGCGGAAAAGAGGGTTCTGGCGGAACGATAACTATCGATGGCGGTACAGTGGAAGCATATTCATCGCAGAGTGGCTATGGCTATGGTGCTGGCATCGGTGGCGGCTATTACGGTTCTGGCGAAACAATAACCATCAATGGCGGAACCGTAACGGCATATTCATCGCAGAATGGCAGCGGTTCTGGTGCTGGCATCGGTGGCGGAGAAACAGGTTTAGGCGGAACTATTATTATCAACGACGGAACAGTAGAGGCCTACTCGTCGCAAACAATGACAGACCCTGGTGCTGCCTCTGGTGCCGGCATAGGCAGTGGCAGTGGCATTGTCCTTGATGAGGACGGTTACAGTGTTGCTGGCGGCACGATAATTATCAATGGCGGTGATGTGAAGGCATATTCGTCGCGAGATGGTGGTGGTGATGGCGCTGGCATAGGAGGAGGGGAAAAAAATGGCGACTATACTATAACCATCAATGGAGGTACTATCGAGGCATATTCGTCTAAAAATTTTAGTGCAGTTGGTTCAGGCATCGGTGGCGGCAACGAAGGTTCTGGCGGAACCATAACTATCGATGGCGGAGCTAAAGTAAAGGCTTATTGTAGTGGAGTAGAAGAGGGCACTGGTGGTGCAGGTATCGGTTCTTCCTTCAATAGCTATAACGCAGTGGGATCGCTGTTTATCGGCGATGCTGAGGTTGAAATGTGTGGAAGCGGTTGGTCTGTTTATTCATCTGTCGCTACTGCATTCGCACCAGGACGAGATTTCTTGATTGAATACAAAAAGCAGAAAGGAGCAATTTATGAATGGAAGCAAAGCGACGAAATAGACCTTCATGATTTCAATGATGGATCTTCCTTGTATAATTATTACTACGCAAAGATTACATCGGAGCCTTATGACTACTGTTTGGTAACATACATGGATGCTAAGGATACAGTAAAGGTGCAATATGCGCATAAGGATAATTGTACGACGGCTTACCAATATGTTAAGGAAGATGCCCTCTGTGTTGGATGGTATAAGGATGAAGCCTGCACTGAGGAGTTTGACTTCTCCAATCCTATAACCGAAGACATAACACTTTATGCCAAGCTAATGGCCGCAGAGAAGTGTTATTACAAGGACACGACAGGCGTTGCCAAACCATTGTCAGACTTTAAGGCGAAAGGCTACAAATCTTTCTATCAAGTGGCAGATTCTATGACGGTATTTGCGGACAATACCGTATATGTGGTTCTGGGAACTACCAATGTAGAGAAGCGCATCATTTGTGGAAAGGATGTAGTTCTCGTGTTGCTCGATGGCTATACCTTGACTGCCGAAAGAGGCATCACCGTTAATAGCGGTGATTCTATAACCATCTTCGCAGGCGGCATGACAGAAGATATTTCCGAGAGTGGCACACTCATTTCAACGTCGAATGATGTCAACGCGGCAGGCATTGGCAGTACTTCTGACAGTGATGCTGGTGGAATAACAATCTGTGGCGGCAAGGTAACGGCATACATACGTGTGGATAACGATGGCTATGTTTACGCTGCTGGCATCGGTGGCGGAAGTAATGGCTCTGGAGGCAATATTACCATCTATGGGGGAGAGATAACAGCATATTCGTCGCAAAGTTATTATGCTCGTGGTGCTGGCATCGGTGGCGGCTACTCGCGTTCCTTTGGCACAATCAATATCTATGGCGGCACGATTAAAGCATATTCATCGATAGAAGATGAAGGGGACGGCGCTGGTATTGGTAGCGGTGGTGCGGACACATGGAACGGTTCCATTGGCACAATCAATATCTATGGCGGCACAATAGAGGCCTATTCATCGATGAAGGATACTGGCTCTGGTGCTGGCATCGGTAGCGGAGGTAGCAGCTATATCGATGCAATCAATATCTATGGCGGCACGATAGAGGCCTCTTCGTCGAAGAAGAGTAATGGCTCTGGTGCCGGCATCGGTAGCGGTGAAAGTGGCTCCGTCACCACAATCAATATCAACGGCGGCGACATTACGGCTGCTTCTTCGCTGGATAACGATGCTGGTGGTGCAGGCATCGGTAGCGGCAGTGAAGGCTCCGTCGCCACAATCAACATCAATGGTGGTGAAGTAACAGCATATTCTGGAGATGGCAGCACTAGCACTGTCGAGGGTGCCGGCATCGGTAGCGGCTTAGAAGGCTCCGTCGTCACAATCAACATCAACGGTGGCGACATTACGGCATACTCAGCGCAGAGCGGTTTGCCTGTTAATGGTGCCGGCATCGGTAGCGGCACCAATGGCACCGTCACCACAATCAATATCAATGGTGGTGACATTACGGCGTACTCTGCGCAGAGTGGTGATGCTTATGGTGCTGGCATCGGTAGCGGCAATAATGGCTCTGTTGGTACGCTAACGATAAATGGCGACGACGCCGTTGTGAAAGCAACAGGAACTTGTGCCGTGAAATGCGATACGGCTCAGGTAACGGGCAAGGAGATGGCGAGCGTTATTGAATATGGAACGTCATCATCTTCATACGATACATACACGGAAGTCAGTAGTGAAACTGTTGATTTACTTGCTTTCAACGACGACTCTTCACTATCCTCCTGCAAGTACGCCAAGATATACTTCGCACCGGCATATATCGATGTAACGATTGGTAGCACGAAATACGCAACGCTGTATTATAGTGACAGGAATCTCGTGGTGCCGACGGATAAAGGCGTCAAAGCCTACATCGTTACGGCGGCAGAAGCCGGCACCGAAGCGGATGGCAAAGCCACACTGACACTCCTTGAGTCGAACATTATTTCTGCGGGCACTGCCGTTGTGCTGAAGGCCGATGCTGCCGGCACCTACACCTTTAGTGCTACACAGGAGGCGTGCACCGACTATGTGTCCGCCAACCTGCTCCGCGGAAAAGACGAGGCGGCGCTCACCACGGCTGATGGCGGCGATACTGCCGACTATAAGTTCTACAAGCTCTCGCGCAACTCGACGCGTAAGAAGGTGGGATTCTATTATGACGTTGACAATGGTGGGGCTTTCACCATTCCTGCCCACAAGGCTTATCTGGTGCTTCCTCGCACGCAGAGCGCCAACATCGCGGCCTATCTGTTCGACCTTGACGACACGGTTACAGCCGTGAACAACGCTGCCGACAGCAGTGAGGCCGACACCGAAATCTACGACCTCAGTGGTCGCCGTTGCGGCACCGATGTTTCGCGTTTGCCGGCCGGCATCTATGTGAGAAACGGCAAGAAGATCATCATCAAATAGAATAACACTTATAGAAATGAAAAAGACATATCAATCTCCTGCCATAGCGATTTTTGCCACCGA
>Ga0065708_1000081_pt1 | contig 17217 bp, 8 predicted proteins | sample Hoacrofraction12_2_FD_59095 | JGI IMG/M metagenome (GOLD analysis project Ga0065708, IMG submission 59095) | Hoatzin crop microbial communities from Cojedes, Venezuela, sample from fiber fraction 12 v1 | ecosystem: Host-associated > Birds > Digestive system > Esophagus > Crop | place: Venezuela... | reverse complement strand
CTCACTGAGGCCGTGGTGGGAATGATACCAAAAGAAAAGGTGAAAACATTGGAAACATCATACCGCTCACAACCCGAATTAGTGAATTTCTGCAACAGCATCTTCTGCAAGATATTCCAAAATTATAATCCGGAATTGGAGACAGAGAAGATTGTTTTAAAACCGCACAGGGAAAAAGAAGAGGGAATAAACAACCTTATACACTGGGCGTCAGACAGCAGCAACCAAGGGGATTTTATCGACTCCGTGGCACTGAAAATGCGCAAGTTCGTCAACGACAACAACATCGACTATAAAGACATTGCAGTGCTGGCACGCACCAACGGAGAGCTCGCCATCATGGCAGATGCCCTCAATAAATATGGCGTGCCTGTGAACCTCGGTTCCGGCACCCTAGCAGGACAAAAGGAGACTGAACTGCTCAAGGCTGTTCTCACATTGATTATCGACGAAAACAACCTTTTGGCAAAGGCCAAAATCGCATATCTCGCAGAGCCCGGCAACCCGTTGACCAAGCTCATCGACAGCCGCTTAGAAGACCTGGCAGCACTTAGCGACAATGAGGAGGCGGAAAAAAGCCAATGGCTCAACTCTTCGCCACTGGTACAACAGGTTATGAGCCGCAAGGAGCAATGGACCGACCAAAGTGTTAAAGCACAAGTGGAGAGCGTGATAACAGAGCTCAACCTCAGGGGCATCGTGAAAAGATGGGGCAACTGGAAAAACAGGGAAGCCAACCTGGAGCAAATCATCAGCATCGCTGACCAATACTGCCAATACTGCGACACGATGAAATTAGGCGCCACCACCAATGGCTTCTTAGACTACCTCGACGACCATGACGCAGATGCCGCCGGCAACCCCGACGGCGTGGTGCTGACAACATATCACAGGGCGAAGGGACTGGAGTGGAAAAACGTGGTGCTGCTGTCGATGGACAACAATGTGGCAAATGAAAAAAGAGTAATCTCAGGCTCCATCTTCGGAGTGCATTTCGTGCGAACGGAAGCGCCCACAAAAGACAATCTCTTCCCCGACATGCAAATATCGCTGATGCCATGGATATTCGGAAAGAGCAAGGTGCCTGAGTATATAAATGACGCTGTCATAGGAAGCGAGGATTACAGGAATGCTATAAGAACAGAGCTTGGCGAGGCCGCACGCCTGCTGTATGTGGGTATGACACGCGCAAGAGACCGCCTTATCATCACATCGAAGAAAGATTCCGGTTCTCTCAAATGGCTTGCTAATCTGGGCATCAGGGCGACAGAAATACCCGCTGGCGGCAGCATCGATTTATTCGGCACAGGCATCGGGTCGTCAGTCGAACAAATTGCTCCTGGAACGGATAAGGACATAGAAACTCAGGACGCTGTTTTGGAAACTCACGAGAGCGACCTCACTCCTGTTGTGCCAGGTGAATATGCGCCAAAATACATCTCTCCAAGTCTTTCGGGCAAGACCGAGGCCGGAAAGATTGGCGAGCCTTTGCGTATAAGCAGTCGCATACCGGTGAAAGGCAGTCCGGAAATGGATCTCGTAGGCACTTGCATCCACAACATCTATGCCGCTTGGACCGCCGACGACGCTGCCAATGCCGCTGTGGCTCAAAGGCTCGTGAAAGCATTCGGATTCGAGGCCGTTCTGCCCGACACCAATGCCATTCTCGCCGCACGAAAAGCCTTAGCCGACAAATTGACCAAGGACTACGGCCCGTGCGTAAAAGAGTATCACGAGTTGCCTTTCCAGCACCTCTGCGACGGCCAAATCGTGAGAGGCTCCATGGACTTAGTATGGGAAACTGCCGAGGGCTGTGTGCTCATCGATTTCAAGACTTTCCCGGGCTCAGTGGAAAGCATCACCAACCCCGAAAGCGACCACTACGCCGGGCTCTACAAGCCCCAGTTCGACTTCTACCGCGCCGCCCTCACGGCAGCCGGCAAGAACGTCCTCGCCAGCCACGTCTTCTACCCCGTTGGCGGTATGCTCGTCTCCATTTAATCTCCTATATGCAAATCGAGTGGCGGGGCTTCCTCAGGCCTCGCCACTCACATTTTTTATGTTTGCACTATCACAAAAAAGATGTCATATATAATGGCAAATATGTTATGCCATCGTTTACATACAGGTCTCTGTCGCACAGCACAAAAGGCTCATTCATCTGCTCGGCATATTTTTGAATGCACTTTTTCAGCGACACGATAGAAAGACTCGCCCCCGATTTCACCTCCACTGCCGATATGTTGTGCCGGCTTGTTATCGTAGGTTTGGAAATAAGAAAATCTATCACCATTCTGTCCTCGGCCTCTTTGGAATAATTACTGTAGAAAAAGAGGTTATGCCCTGCTGCTCTTAGCATCTGAGCCACTATATTTTCCACTAACATGCCCTCGTTCACCTCTAATTTTCCAAACATCAATTTATTATACAGGTCGGTATTGGCTATTCCTCTTTCATCGAAAGCCATACTTATAAGAAGCCCGGTATCGCCCATATAACATTTTAGGGTTGTACGGTCCTCATTCAACCGCAATCCGATGCTCGGCTCAGTAGAATTATAGCAGCAGTTGATGATTTTGGCATCGTTGAGCCAAAAGAAAGCCTCGTCATAGTCTCGCATTCTCGCCTCATTTTCAAGCGATGCAAGTTTAAACTTTTTCTCGTGCTTCTGCAACTGCCCTGGGATGCTGTCGAAAATTGCGAGTACCTTAACCTCCTGACTGTCTGCGTAATTATAGATGTCGTTGCGATAAAGACTGATTATTTCCCTTTTTATCTCATCCACCTTTTCAAAGTCTTGCGTCTCCGCGAATTTTTTCACCGCCTGTGGCATGCCTCCCACAATCATATACTGCCGAAACAAATTCATTGCCTGACGATGGAATGCGCCTGCAGGCTTTCTCTTCTCGAACTGCTTTTGGAGATACGGCATCAACATATCCTCTCCCATCGCCCACAAGAACTCTTCAAAATCCATGGGATACATATCCAAGGAATGCTCTTCACTCGGAATGAGGATGCCTTTCACATTTTTCTTTATCGAAATAAGCGAGCCAGTTTCGATATAATCATACCTACCATCGGCAACAAGATATTTTATTGCAGCTCTCGCTTTGGGGCAGAACTGAATCTCATCGAAGATTATCAGCGACGAAGCCTCCTCACCCTTACCTGCCCGAGGGGTAAGACGTTTATGAAAATAAGTCTCAAGACTCCACAGCAGCGTGTCGATGTCATCCAAGTAAGCACTGAAAAAATCCTTTACCGTGTCTGGAGTCTTGGCGAAATCCACAATGATATACGATTCATACTCCGCCTCTGCAAAAGCCTCAGCAATGTAACTTTTGCCTATACGTCTTGCACCCTGCAGCAGTAATGCCACCTCTCCTTTCCGCTCCCGTTTCCACCTTAGCAATTTATCATAAACCTTACGCCTCATATTGCATAGAATTGAATTTATTTTACACTTTACACTTTTCCGAGGTTTTTAGAAGTCGAATTTTACACCTTTCCTAAGTTTTTAAAAGTCTTATTTTGCACCTTTCCGAGGTTTTTGAAATTCGATTTTTACACCTTTCCGAGGTTTTTACGGTGCAAAGGTACAAAAAATATGGAAAAGCGACAACTTTTTGCCGAAAAAAAATAGTATTTTTTCAAAACAAAAAAAATCACGACAAAATATTTACTCGCTGCTTTCTAAAATAATACAAATATACATTAAAAATATAAAAGACAACGAAAATTTTTCTGTTAGTCCCCGATTTTCCAATTTAAAAATATTACCTTTGCAACTGGAAAAAGATTTCTATCCCTATAACGGCTTCTAACGCCACTTAGCCGACAATAATATCGGTGAAAGAGGAAACGATGAAAAACAGTTAACATATAAAATTATTAAGAAATGAAAGTTTTGCACACATCAGACTGGCATTTAGGCCAGAAGTTTTACGACTACGACCGCAGTGAGGACGACGAGGAAATGTTGCGCCACATCAAGGAAATCGCAATTGAAGAGAAACCCGACGTGATGGTGGTGAGCGGCGACATATACCACATCTCCGCCCCATCGACGACAGCACAGAAAATGTTCAACAGGGCCATTCTTGAAATAAGTCAGAAATGCCCCGAAATGACAATCGTAATAACCGCCGGCAACCACGACAGCGCATCGCGATTAGAAACCACAAAGGAACTTTGGGAACTGCACAACGTAAGCCTCATCGGAACCGTGGCACGCACCGATAAATCGAAACCCCTCTACGACTCTCATATCATCGAGGTGAAAAAGGAGGGAAGAACAGTGGGATACGTGGCAGCCGCACCATACTGCTATACGCATAATTTCCCGATAGCCGATGAGGAAAATCAGGAAGACGCTCAGCCCGACAATACAGAAGGTGCTCAGCCCGATAATGCCGACACGACACAAGAGAGAAATATCGGCGCTGAAAAGCAGCGACGCTGGTTCCAAGGCCTTCTAAACGAGGTTGCATGCCGCAACACAAATAATCTGCCTGTGGTGCTGATGGCACACCTCGCAGTTACCGGCAGCGACATAACCGGACATACCATCAACGGTGTCGGAGGAATGGATTTCACGCCACTCGAGGAAATGGGTCAGGGATACGACTATCTCGCCTTAGGACATATACATCGTCCGCAGACCTTGGAAAACAGCGGTGGCAAGGCACGATACTGCGGCACTCCGAAAGCAGTGAGTTTCGACGAGCAATATGCTCACGGGGTGACAATCGCAGAGGTGGAACACGGACAGGCACCTGTGATAACTCCCATTAGGAAGAACTCGTCAAGGCCGCTCATCACTTGGCCGAAAGAGCCCAAACCTTTCCAAGAAGCACTCGAGGAAATCAAAAATTTCACGACAGAAGCCAAGCGTGGGGCTTTCCTGAGACTCAACGTGCTTATGGACTCCCCGCTGCCCACGGACGCCATGGCAATTGCTACTAAAGAGGCAGAAAATCACAATATGAAATTTTGCGATTTCAAACTCAACAGTCCAGAAAAGCCGGAGACTGAAAAGGAAGAGCTGAAAGCCATCACTGTGTCGCAACTTAGAGAGATGACACCGGTGGAAGTGGCCGAGAGATATATAAAACAAACAGGCAGAGAAATGCCCGAAGATTACCCAATTATGATTAACGAATGTATCACAAAAATTGAAGAGGAGGAAAGAGCATGAAATTCAAAAAACTCACAATTCACAACATCAATTCCATTGAAAACGCAGAGATTGACTTCGAAGGTGACATCCTGTGCGACGAGCCGCTGTTTCTTATCACAGGAGACACAGGAGCGGGAAAAACTACTATCCTCGACGCCATCTGCCTCGCACTGTATGGCACAACACCGAGGATGAGCAATTCAACAAGCGGTTCATATATAATTGGAGAAGATAATATGACCATTAACAATGTTAAGCAGCTTATGAGGCGCAATACCGCAGAAGCATCAGCAACATTGGTTTTCACCGACAACGATGATAGGGAATTCACAGCAACCTGGAGAATAAGAAGGGCACGAAACAGAATAGACGGAAGGATACAGAACGTGGAAAGATCGCTCACCTATCCTGATACTACGATACGCACGAGAGGAATTACAGATGAAGTCGAAAAACTCTTAAATCTCACATTCGAACAATTCTGCCGCACCACAATGCTCGCACAAGGGGAGTTTACCCAATTCCTAAAAAGTAAAGAAGACGAGAAATCAGAAATTCTCGAACAGCTCACAGGTGTGGAAATCTACACAGAGATAGGTAAGAAGATATATAATTTAACGAAAGAAAAGGAGACGGCATTAACAAACGAGCAGGTGAAACTTGAAGCCATAAAATTGCTGTCCGAAGAAGAAAGAGTACAGCTCTTTCAGCAGCAAAAGGAAGCGGAGGAAAAGTCTGCAAGTATGACGGCGCAACAAAAAAGCACTGCCGAAAAAATAAAATGGCTCAACGACGGACTGGCAATCGACAAAGAGGAAAAAGAGACACAAGAGCTGTTGAAAAAAGCCGAAGAGGCGACNCAGACCGAGGAGTTTAAAAACGAGGCTCTCACTATNNCACAGTGGAANACCTCTGCCGANGCCCGGACTGCGATGAAAATNATCAACGACGAAAAGGCCGGCATNGAGAAAAGGCNNCAAGAGTATCTGCAACTCTGCGGGCAGGCAAAATCGTTGTATCCCTCGCTAAGAATGCTTAGGACACAAATCCAACAAGACGAGCAGAAAGCAAGTGAGCTGANNACATACATCAAGGACAACCAAAAGCACAGCGGGATGCTCGACAATTACAAACTGCTATGCCAGCATCTTGAGAGCGCAGTGAGCAGCAAGGATGCGGNCGAGAAAAATGCTCAAAAGAAAAAAGACGAAGAGGCGAAACTTCCCGAAAAGCAGGAAAAGGTAGAGGCACAGACAAATGAATGCGAACAACTGCAAAAAAACCTCGACAAAGCGAGTCAGGAGGTTGAGATTCTTCAAAACCAATTGAAAGAGAAAGAGCCGGAGCAACTCACCAAGCAACTGTCGGAAAACACTAATCAGAAAGTGATGCTCAACAAACTGCAGAGTGAGGGGCAGTCGCTTGCCGAAAAGGAAAAGACATTAAAAGAAAAGGTTCAGGAGCGCAACCAATATAAAGGTCTTTCAGAGCAATTGGAGAAACAGGCTGCGGATGCGGCCCAAAAAGCAGAGGCGGCAGAGAAGGCTTTCCAAGCTGCCGACGATATGTACAAGATTGCGTTGCAAGCTGCGTCGGCAAAGGAAATGAGAAGCAGACTGAAAGAAGGCGACGTATGTCCTGTGTGCGGACAGAAAGTTGGGAATCTTCCAGAAGAAAAGCATCTACAGTCTATTCTCGACAAGCTCAAAACCGAGAATGAAAATAAACACAAAGCAGAGGACGATGCAAAGGAAGCTGCAACAAAGGCCAAAAGCCAAAAAGAAGAAAATGAGAAAAATATCTCAAAGGCAGAAAAAGAACTCGCCGAAGCAGTGAAAAACTATAAGAGTCAGGCATCGAAAGTGACCGAAAATTGCGAGGCTGCCAACATCGTCATCGACTCCCTTCAGGCCTCGCAAGACGAAATCGCTGTCGCTGAACTGTCTGATATCATCTGCATCTCTGTCGCAAAACTAAATGACACCGTCAACGCCAAAATTGAATCCGCCGCAAACGAGGAGAAAATCCTCAAGGAAAAAGAGGCAGAAGTGAATGAAATCAGAAAGAAAATCGAAACGGTAAGGAAAGACAAAGACGGGGCACAAAATCAATTAAACAAAGCCAATGAGGCGTTGAAAAAATTACAGGATGAAGTGCAACAAATTCAGACTGAGATAAAGAGCTATACCGCTGTGATAGAGGAAAATAACAGCCGTATGGCAGAGAGTTTGACGAGTGCAGGCGAAATGATTACTTTTGAGAACTGGAAAGAAAAATTCGACAACAACCAAAAGGGCTTTATCTCTTATGTAAAAGAGGAGGGAAGCAAATTTATCAATGCCAAGGAAGAGGTGGAAAGACTTGCACGGAGAATCGAAAAAGACAAAGAATCAGAAAGCAATGACAAAGACATCATAAAATTACTAATCGCTAATGGCAAGGAGGTTATGTCTGTAGAAAGTCCTACAGATGGAATTACTGATGGTTTTGATACTGCCAAAATGATAATCGATGAAGAGGCTGAGGCAAGCTCTATCGACCCGCAAATGGAAAAGAAATGGGAACAAATGCGCGACAACAGCAACAAAATAGCCAACAGCATCAAGGAAGGCCGTGAGAGTATAGGGCTCAACAATCAAACCCTTGCAGACTTCTATGAAAACAATCCAGAAATCAAAGAAGAGCGTCTGCTCGCCCTCTATGCTTTGTCGCAAGAAAGGGTGAATTCGATGAATCAACACCAGGACAAGGCAATAGGAGAACTGAAAGTGGCGACAGGCAAAAAAGAGGCTCTTGACAACCGCCGGAAAACCCACGAGGAGACAAAACCACAATTTGAGGAGAACGAGACTCTTGAATCGCTTGTTGAATTAGAACAGAAGCTTGACCAAGACATAAACGAAATCAACCAGACGCTCGGAGGCTTAACAGAAAAACTTAAAGCCGACAAGCTCAACCGGGAGATGTCGGAAGAAACAATGAGGAGCGTGGAGCAGAAAAGGCAGGAATTTGAGAAATGGAATAGATTAAACGTCGATTTCGGAAACGCCGACGGAAAGAAATTCAGGAACATAGCTCAAAGTTTCATACTTTCAGAGTTGCTGAATATGGCCAACGGATACTTGGAGATGTTCACCCGCGGACGCTTCAGACTTGAGTGTCAGCCCGGCTCCTTGATAATCCTTGTCAAAGACCTCTTCAGCGGCAGCAATCCGATGTCGTCAGCCACCCTCTCGGGCGGAGAGAGCTTTATGGTTTCTCTCTCCCTCGCACTCGCCTTAGCTGCAATGAACAACAGCAATTCGAGCTCCAACACCCTCTTCATCGACGAGGGCTTCGGCACCCTCGACACCGAGTGCTTAGACACCGTGCTCAGCTGCCTCGACGCCATCCACCAGAGCGGTGGCAAAAAGGTGGGAATTATCAGTCACGTGGAAGAACTCAAAAACCGCATCCCCGCAAAAATTGTAGTGGAGAGAATTGACAAGACGAAGAGCAAAGTGGAGGTGAAAATGGATTAAACCAAATGACGTCATTTCCCCCTCGGATTCCACCCTTTCAACACGTATGCTGGGTTTCGGTATTTTTCGATTAGCTCGGCGTCATCCGATGTCAGTTGACGGCTCCACTCGTGCCGTTTGCTGACATCGATTTTCTCCGACGGATTGGCGGTGGAGCAGCTGTTGTATTCGAGCATTGTGGCGGAGGGGAAACCGATGCTGCTCCAGCCCTCGGGACGGATATTGCCGAGCAGGCAGTCGATGACGACAAACTCCGCATCGGGATAGCCAGTGCCCTTGTTGGTGTTGGTGCGTCCGAAATCCGCCATTGCCCCGTTGTCGGTGTCGAAAGAGCATTCCACAAATACATCGCCGTGGTTGCCCTTGGTATTGCGAACCCACGAAAACGGACCGCCGTGATTTATCAATTTGCATCTGTATGCGAAAACGCTTCCGCGGCCGAGGAAAGTGTCGCCTCCTCCGATGACCTCGCACTCCTCCATATAAATCGTGCCGTTGGCTTGTATGGCATCGCCGTCGCCGATGATTCGCACGCCATAAAGTGCGATGCGCTCGCCATTGAGCAGCAGTCCTTCGGCTTGGCCCCTCAGGTCGGTGGCACACGTTAAATTCCGTATCGTTATGTCGGTGCAGTTGTCAAACATCACTGGCGAGCGTCGCGAGGGGAATGTGCCAGGCCATTCGTTGGTTTTCACGTTCAGCGGATGCGGATTGAAAACCTCATTTTGAGCATAGTGTATGCGCGTGGAATCTGCCCCCTCCCCTATTATCGTAATGTGGCTTTTGTTGCGCGTGTAAACTATCTCCTCGTAATCGCCTGCTTTCACGAGAATCACGTATGGCACGGAGGAGAAATCGGGGATGAAGTCGAATGCTCCCTGCAGGGTGTTGAAGTCGCCTCCGCCAGCTGCATCCACGGTGATTGTGTCGCCCTTCGGAGCCGTCTTTTTCGTCTGAAACTCCCATCTGCCGATGCCGTCGAATTGCGATGCGATGACGACATCCTTGTCGATGGTCGCAAAATATCTGTGGCCGTATTCGAGCACATTATTATGCGGATAAATCACGGCCTTGTTGCCTCTGACGATTACGGGGTGGAAGTGGAATGCGTCAGTGAAGCCGCCGATGATATTCAGCTGGTACCGGCCCTCATCGTATGTAGGGTTATTGGTGCCGGAGGGTGTTCCTGGGCGCACCGTTCTGTTTGTCGCCATCGATGTCCTCGAATAGTTATACGGCACTTTGGTGTATGTGCATTCGGGTCCGTAGGTACGGCTTTCCGTCGGTCCCGCGGGAATGCTGAGGTCGAGGCTGTCAACGCACTCCATAGTCTCTGCGTCGAAGATTCTCACCATTCCCTTGTTGCCAACCTCCGGAGTGTCGGAAAACGTCAGCGTCAGGTGTGTGTCGATATTCACTTCTGTCGAGCCGTTAGCCGGAAACAGCCCGACTGCTTCCGATACCGCATTTCCCGACCCTTGCGCTGCAACATCCGCGCTTGCGATGCACAGCAATAGCAATAATAATGTCCTCATAATCTTATAATTTCAATTTTTGTGCAAAAATACGAAATTTATTTCAAAACAACGAATTTTTCCTTAGATTATGTATTTATGAACCTAAGATGACCGCAATATGACCGCAATATGATACCAATAATGATACCAATAATGATACCAATAAAATCAAGCATAAAATGCTGAATTTCAAGGAGATTATAAAGTTTATCCAAAAAGAAATGAGCCAAAGGATGATACTTAGGATGACCGCAATATGACCCTAATGTCCCCAATAATGTCAGGAAAACCACAAGAAAACCGTATAATGAGCAATTTTTTTGCAAAAAAAGAGAGGGTATAATAATTTTTTTGTATCTTTGCACCCGAAAATGACAGTTAAGTGGGGAAAAATCGAAATATTTTGATTTTTCCATAGATAAAAGTAAAATTCAGGCTTATGGAACGTAAACTGATGCAAGACTTGCTCTCTTGGAAAGACAAAGGCAGCCGTATGCCGTTGCTGCTTAATGGAGCCCGTCAAACAGGCAAGACGTGGCTGCTGAAAGAGTTCGGGCGAAAGAACTACGACAACGTCATCCACATCAACTTAGAAGCACAGGAGAGATTCCGAAAGGTGTTCGACGGCGACCTTACGCCAAGCGTGATAATTGAAAACATCGAGGTGCTTTCGATGCAAAAGATTGTGCCGGGCAAAACATTGCTGATTTTCGACGAGGTGCAGTCGTGCGAAAGGGCACTCACATCGCTCAAGTCATTCTGCGAGGAGGCCCCGGAATATCACGTGGCGGCGGCCGGCAGTCTGCTCGGCGTGGCGATACATCGTGAGCACTTTTCCTTCCCCGTGGGCAAGGTGGACGAGATGCAGCTGTTTCCCCTCGACTTCAACGAATTCCTCGTCGCAATGGGCAGGGAAGAGCTGGCGAGGGTGATACAGGAGCATTATGTGCAGTGCGAGCCAATGGAAGCCGCTCTTCACGAGGAGGCGCTCGCCTGGTGGCGGAAATATATGTTTACAGGAGGAATGCCGGCAGCCGTGAATGCCTATTCGGAAAGCGGCAGTCTGCTCGATGTGGAAGAGCCTCAGCACAGGATAATAAATGAATACGTGGCAGATATGGCGAAGTATTCCGAACCGGCGACGACGGTGAAAATCCGTGGGTGCTACAATTCCATCCCCGCGCAACTGGCAAAAGAGAATAAGAAGTTTCAATATAAGGTGGTGCAGCGGGGAGGCTCCGCGGCGATGTTCGGCGAGTCGATAGAATGGCTCGTGCAATCGGGTGCAGTTTTGAAATGTCAGAAGATAGAGCAAGGATTTCTGCCGATAAACGCCTATTCCGACCTCTCGGATTTCAAGCTTTACATGGCCGATACGGGCTTGCTGACCAACAAAACCCAGATGCCGCCAGCGATACTGTTGTCGCCATTCGCCGAAGACAACACTTTTATGGGCGCCATGGTCGAGAATTATGTGGCACAAAGTCTGGCGCCAAGGCATTCGCTATACTATTGGCAGAGCAACAACACGGCAGAGATTGATTTCGTGGCGCAGATAAACGGGCAGGTGGTGCCGATAGAGGTGAAAAAAGGCACTCACACGAAATCTAAGAGCCTCGACCTCTTCATAAAGAAATACAATATCCAAAAGGCGATACGTTTGTCGCAAAAGAATTTCGGCGTCACAGGACCTGTAATTTCTGTGCCTCTGTATGCCGCCTCCTGTATCGGAAATAAGGAAAATGCACACGCATTTACCCAATGTCGCGCACCATTACTGAAGTCGCATATAGCGGATAATTAGTGAGTCGGTCTTGTTGGACATACCCTTTCATCGAAAGCCTTATGCCGTGTGCGTCAGGATTGTCTTTTAGGTAGGTCATCAACGACCGCGCCCTTACATTCTCCTCGGCTTTCACCTCTACAGGATAAGCCCCCGTATCGCCTTCCACAACAAAATCTATCTCGGCTGTGGAGTTGTCTTTTGTCCAATAATATGGTGTAAGCCCTTGAGATATAAGTTGCTGCAATACAAATTGCTCTGTGAATGCCCCTTTAAATTCCACGAAAGCATTATCAGACGCTATAATTTGAGCTGCGGAAACATTCGACATTGCGCCAAACAATCCGCAGTCGAGCAGATAAAGCTTGAAAGCATTCATATCCTCATAAAACTTCAGTGGCTGCCGCATCACTGAAACCCTATTCACTCTGTGCACCACTCCTGCATCCTCAAGCCACTGTATCGCCAACTCGAAATCGGCCGCCCTCGCGCCTTTCTTAACAGCGCCGAAAACAAATTTCCTGTTTTCTTTCGCCAACTGTGAAGGAACGGAATTGAGTACCATTCCTATACGCATCGCAACATTCGAAGTGGTATGCTTGGTTATGTCTTTGCGATATGAGTCTATAATATGGTTTTGCAGTCGCCTTACCTCGCTAAAATCCTGATTATCAAAATATTTCGACACCACTCCCGGCATTCCGCCCACGTAATAGTACTGACGGAGCAAGTCGATGTATTTAGTACGAAGAATGCCGATGGTTGACCAATCTCTCTGCTCGAGCAACTTACATAAATTCTCCTTTCCGGCAGCAATCATAAATTCCTCGAAATCCATAGGATAGACATATAGCATATCTGTTTTTCCCACAGGAAAAGACTCCCCTTGCCGCAGTGTTATGCCCAATAAGGAGCCGGCGGCCATAACGTGTATTTCTGGTGCGTTCTCGCAAAAATATTTCAAAGCCTGCAGCCCTCGCCGCACCTCCTGAATCTCGTCGAAAATAAGCAAGGTGTCACCTGCCTCAACTTTTACTTTTGTGATTGCCTGAACCACATTTAATATTCTGTCGATGTCATAATCTTGCTCAAACATTGATTGCGATAAAGGCTCAAGCTCACAGTTCACGTATGCCACCGACTTATAATATCTACGTCCAAATTCACGCATTGCCCAAGTCTTTCCAACCTGCCGCGCACCCATAAGCAACATCGGCATACGGTCGGAAGACTCTTTCCATTTTAAAAGTTCCTGTAAAATCTTTCTCTCCATTGCTCAATTTTTGTGCAAAAATACAACATTTTTCTCATACCACAATAAAAATGATTGAAAAACAGCAAATTAAACACTACTTTTAACATTTTTATGAGGATAGAATCGACGCTTTCCTACATTTTTATGAGGATAGAATCAGCCTTTTTCTACATTTTTATGAGGATAAAATCAGCCTTTTTCCACATTTTTATGAGGATAAAATCAGTCTTTTTCCACATTTTTATGAGGATGCCCGTCGCCGTCGTCGGTTTTCTTTTCGCTCAATTTATCTATTTTTTCATCGAGCTTCTTGAGTTTCTTCAGCACCTCGTCGTTATTGTCTGAAGACATGGCATCGACGAAGATGGAGTTGATGAGCGACATTCCGATGATGCCTCCGAAGAAGAGGAGGAGCGAGAAATAGACTCGTGCGAAGATACCGAGGGCGGTGCTGCCGTTTTCGCTTATTGCATCGGGAATCTCATACCAGCCCTCTACGGTGAAGAGGCGGAAGATGCTGTAGATGCTTATTCCCGGGTTGCCGAAAAATTCCGGAGCTTATCTCACAGGCACTCCACCGTTCGTCTTGGTCTCGTCAAGCACGAAAATACTGTGCAGCGAGCCGAGGCAGTCTAAGGTTCCGAGGGTGTTCATCACAAAATTCTGATAGTCTTTCATATCCTTGGCATACACCTTTATCATAAAGTCGTAGTCGCCGCTGGTGTTGTAGCATTCCGAGATGTTTCTAATTTTCTGCACCGCCTCCATAAACTCCTGCATGTGCTGGCGGGTATGCTTCTTGAGGCGGATATTACAAAACACAATTACGTTTTGCCCGAGCTTTTCCGCGTCGAGCAAAGCGACATATCTCTTGATGTAACCCTCCCGTTCGAGCCGTTTCTGACGCTCGAAAACAGGCGATGTGGAGAGGTGAACCATATCCGCCAGCTCCTTAACGGTAAGGTTGGCGTTTCGCTGCAAAATCCGAAGTATCTCAATGTCGGTGTCGTCTAATGTCTCTGTATTCATATATCCTTAATTTATTATTTTAAGCAGAATATTTTTCTGCAAATCACAAGTTTTCGGCGACAAAGTTAGCACATTTTTCCGAAAACGCCAATTTTTTTGCCAGAAATATTTTTTCGCCGTACCTTTGCAGCGGAATTAAAAAGAAAATAGGGTCTTCAAGTCATACCCGGCCCAGCCGGGACCGCACCTGCCGGTGAGGCAATACATCAGGACTGCACCTGTCAGTGAGCGAAGACGAGCCTCCAAAAGGCAGATTCCGAAGAAACATTATAAACAATTAAAAATAGGAGACGTGATTATGAAAAAGAGAAATTATCGTTTTGAGACTTTGCAACTTCATGTGGGACAAGAAGAAGCCGACCAGGCCACTGGCGCCAGGGCGGTGCCCATTTACCAGACCGCTTCGTATGTGTTCAACAACTCGCAGCATGCCGCCGACCGCTTCGGTCTTCGTGATGCCGGAAATATCTACGGAAGGCTCACTAACTCCACGCAAGGGGTGTTTGAAGACCGCGTGGCAGCCCTCGAGGGAGGTGTCGCCGGCCTCGCCGTGGCATCGGGAGCAGCCGCCGTAACCTACGCCCTGCAAAACATCGTACTCGCCGGCGACCATATCGTGGCTGCCGACAACCTCTACGGCGGGTCGTACAACCTCATCACCCACACCCTGACAAACCAAGGGGTGCAGAATACTATTGTTGACGTGAACGANCTNGAGGCNCTNGAGGCTGCCATCCGCCCGAACACGAANGTGGTGTATGCCGANACCTTCGGAAACCCNAACTCCGACGTTCTCGATATCGAGGCCGTGGCTGAAGTGGCTCACNGCCATAACATCCCTCTCATCGTGGATAACACGTTCGGCACTCCNTACCTCATCCGGCCGATAGAGCACGGCGCCGACATCGTGGTGCATTCTGCCACTAAATTCATCGGAGGACACGGGAGCAGCCTCGGAGGAGTAATCGTCGATGGAGGCACGTTCGACTGGAAAGCCAATGCCGACAAATTCCCCACTCTTGCCAAACCCGACCCGAGCTATCACGGGGCTGTGTTCGCCGACGTGGCCGGAAAGGCTGCCTTCGCCACAAGAATACGTGCCGTGATACTGCGCGACACAGGAGCCACAATATCGCCTTTCAATGCTTTCATTCTCCTACAAGGTCTTGAAACTCTTAGCCTTAGAGTGGAACGCCATGTGGAGAACGCCCTCAAAGTGGTGGAATTCCTCACCTCACACCCGAAAGTGGCAAGGGTGAACCACCCCGCTCTCGAAAGTCATCCAAACCACGCTCTCTATCAGGAGTATTTCCCGAAAGGCGGAGCCTCAATCTTCACCTTCGAAATCAAGGGCGGACAGGAAGAGGCATGGCGGTTTATCGACTCCTTGGATATCTTCTCGCTATTGGCTAACGTGGCCGATGTGAAGAGCCTCGTCATCCACCCCTACACAACCACACATTCACAACTAAGCGAAGAGGAACTAAAAGCGCAGCACATCACTCCCTCCACAGTGCGCCTCAGCATCGGAACCGAACATATCGACGACATCATAGAAGATCTGCGACAGGCACTCGAAAAAGTCTGAAAATCAACGTGTTATTCATTTGTAAGTAATACTCAATCTGAATGTTTGCCATAGATTTAAGGCGAGGTTTCATTTCTCGAAACTTCGCCTTAACTATGTTTTTTAATAGGGTTAAGGCGAACATTCAGCGGTTTTAAAAATCGCCAGTTAGCCTGTAGTTCGTGCTTCTTCCCCCTTCGCCAGTCTCTTCCATAATGCCGAGGGAATACAGCTTTTTCGGAGAAAATCGTCATTATTCTCCGATTTTTTGCGGAGAATAGCACCGATTTTTCGCTTTTCTTTACAATTTGGTTACCTTTAAGATTATATGAACCCTTCATTTGGAGCATTTTCAACCTTGGATTTGGAGCACTAAAAAGCCGCAGAGGTTTTACGCCCCTGCGGTTCGTTTAAGTGATTTATCTGATTTCTTAGATTAATCCCATATTGTGTTTCATAGTGAGGATGCGCCTCACGCTCTCGTCGATGCGGCTCTCTGTGATTTCGCCATTTGCGACAGCCTTTTTGAGAGCTGCCACGGCTTTGGGCAGACTGGCAGGCAGGAGGATAATGTCGATGCCGGCCTGCACAGTTTTCACTGCCACCTCTTCAACAGTGTATTGATTGGTTATTGCGCCCATTTCCAAACCGTCAGCAATAATGAGACCTTGGTATCCGAGCTCTCCGCGCAGTTTGCCGGTAAGCAGCTCTTTTGAAAGTGTGGCAGGCAGACTGTCGGAAGTGACATTTGGAGTTCTCACATGAGCGGTCATAATCATTTGGATGCCATGGTCGATGCCATATTTGAATGGTATCATCTCGCAAGCGAGCATCTCCTCCCATGTCTTGTTTGCGTCTGCATATCCGTAGTGGGTGTCTGCCGAGGTGTCTCCGTGTCCGGGGAAATGCTTGTAGCATCCCTGAATGCCTTGCGATGCGAGACCGCTGTAGAAAGTCCAGGCACATATTGCCACTGTGTCGGGATTGGAGCTGAATGCACGTTTGCCGATAACAGTGTTTTCGGCGTTTGTCCATACGTCTGCCACAGGAGCGAAATCCACATCGAAACCATATTTTTTCACATAGCTGCCGATATACTGTGCGGCGCTCCATACTTTATCGTAGTCGCCTTCTGAACCAAGTGAATAAGCACTTTCATACTTAGTAAGACCGAAAGCATCGTTGTTGGCGATACGAGCCACTCTTCCGCCCTCTTCGTCAACACACAGCATCGGATGGCCATCCAGTCCGTGCAAAATAGAGTTGAAAGAGGTGAGCTGACTTTCATCGACAATATTGTGGGCGAATAATATTATGCCACCCACAGGATACTTGTCATACATTGATTGAGCTGTGCTGCTCC
>Ga0065708_1000604_pt1 | contig 17260 bp, 11 predicted proteins | sample Hoacrofraction12_2_FD_59095 | JGI IMG/M metagenome (GOLD analysis project Ga0065708, IMG submission 59095) | Hoatzin crop microbial communities from Cojedes, Venezuela, sample from fiber fraction 12 v1 | ecosystem: Host-associated > Birds > Digestive system > Esophagus > Crop | place: Venezuela... | reverse complement strand
TAATCCCGACTCGGCTACCGTCATCAAGCACAACCTCAACGTCAAGAAGGTGCGCGTCAATGCCACCACGACCGACAATAAGCCGTTCGCCATCAAGTATGAAGTGGTCGACGACAACACCATCAAGGTAACCACCACTGGCGACAAGAACCTCAAGTTCAACATCACCGAGGTGAAGGCCGAGGCCAAGAAGAACTTCCTCACCGAGGCCGCACAGTATGTAACACGTGCCCTGATGAGCGTACGCAGCATCAATGTGCGCTGGCGCAACACACGTCAACTGTCGTTGCCGCAATTTATTCCCGACATTGGCGATATCTTTGGACAGACAACGCACTACGACGTGATGGCTCCAGGTCTCGACTTTGCATTTGGCCTCACCGACGATAGCTACATCGAGAAAGCCATGTCGCGTGGTTGGTTGCTTTGCGACGAAACACAAACTTCGCCCGCGCTCTACAGCAAGACCGACGAGTTTAATGTCGAGATTGCCCTCGAGCCCCTGCCGGGCCTGAAGATTACCGTCACCGGTAACCGCACCGACAACCGCACCAACCAGATTCAGTTCATGTATGATAATCCCACGACCGTCTATAGTGGTAGTTACACCAAGACTCACATGGCACTGAAGACCGCGTTGCGCAGCTATTCGGCCGACAACGACTATCACAGCCAAGCATTCGACCAATTCTTGGCCAACATTGCCGTTGTGACCGACCGTCTGCAAGCACGATATAAAGGCAAGACCTATCCCACGACGGGCTTCTTTGAAGGAACCGCCATGGCAGGTGCAACTTATAACGATAACAATGGTACTGTCAACAACTCGAGTAGCGATGTGCTCATCCCTGCCTTTGTAGCCGCTTACTCGGGCCAGAGTGCCGACAAGGTTACGCTCAATCCCTTCCCCGACTTGAAGTATATCTTGCCCAACTGGCGTATCACCTACGATGGTCTCTCGAAACTTCCGTTCTTCAAGAAGTATTTCAAGAGTTTCACCCTCTCGCACGCTTACCAGTGTACCTACTCGGTGGGTTCGTTCAGTTCGTTCACCGACTGGGTAACCATTGGCGAAGGCTTAGGCTTCACGCAAGACGCTCTCACTGGTGGCGCCATTCCATCGTCGCCCTACAACATCTCGTCGGTATCGATTACCGAGAAGTTTGCACCCCTCATTGGCATCAACGCCACGATGAACAACAACGTCACCTTCAATGCCGAGTACCGCGATGCACGCACGCTCACGCTCAACTCGTCGGCAGGACAGGTCGTTGAGGGTATCACCCGCTCGTTCACCATCGGCGCTGGTTACAAGATTGCTAACTTCAACAAGGTGCTCAAGATTAAGTCTAAGCAAACGAATGTGAGCAACGACCTTACGCTCAACTTTGACTTCCAGCTTAACAACAACACCGCACTGATTCGCAAAATCGAGGACGGCTCGGCACAAGCCACCAGCGGCACGCGCACACTGGGCATCAACTTCACAGCCAACTATGTGCTGAGCAAGCGCGTCACGCTGGGTGCCTACTTCGACCACCAAATCAACACGCCACTCGTGTCGACAACCGCTTATCCTACGACCAACAGCAACTACGGCCTGTCGATTAACATGAGTCTGGCTAAGTAATGCAACCCGCCCACTAGTGTGGCCTCGCGGCAACCCAGCGAGGCCACAAGGGTAGGGGAGAACGGCAAAAAAGCACCCCACAAGTTGTGGGTTACAAAGATTATTGCTAAGTTTGCACCGTTTTTCTAACACAACCACATCTTATTATGGATTCACAATTAAAGGCAAAACTCAGCAAGGATCCCAATGGATTGATGACCTACGAGTACATTGCCAACCACATCGACCAAGTCGATAACATCATTGGCGAGTTGGTCGAGAACATCATCAGTGTTGACCGAACGGGCCAATTTGTAGTAAGCACCGCACGCTACCTCAACGCCATCGATGCCACCAAGTATCACGATGCCATCGACATGCTCGTCAAGGCTGCCATTGTCAAGGACCGTGAGCACGTTTTCCTGGCCGACCTCGCTGCCTCGCTGTGGGGCCCCGACTACAAAGAGCACGCTGCCGAGCTCAGCGCCAGCGATGACAACTTCCGCCGCATCTACAAGCGCCTCTATCCCGTGGCAGCCATGTAATCACCCTCGACATTAATACACATTATTTATAATGAAACGTCATTACTTCATCGCGCTCCTCGCACTTGTGGTCGCCACCATCTCGTGCTCGATGACCACCGAAAAGGGCGAGAACGCTAACCAAACTCAAACCAACGTGCAAGACAACCGAGTAAAAGTGTTGCTCAAAACCACAATGGGCGACATCACTGTTGCGCTCTACAACGAGACGCCGCAACACCGCGACAATTTCATCAAGCTCGTCAACGAGCACTACTACGACAGTCTGCTGTTCCACCGCGTCATCAAGGACTTCATGATTCAAGGCGGCGATGGCAACTCCAAGAATGCCAAGCCCGATGCTCCGCTGGGAGCGGGCGACCCTGGCTACACCTTGCCTGCCGAAATCGTTTACCCGAAGTACTTCCACAAGCGTGGTGCCCTCGCGGCAGCTCGCACGGGTGACCAAGTGAACCCCGAACGCCGCAGCTCGGGCTCGCAGTTCTACATCGTCACAGGTCGCGTCTACAGCCAGGAAGACATGGCTGGCATGGAGCAACAAATGCAGAACATGGCCAAGCAAGGCATCTTCATGCAGCTGGCAGGTGGACATCGCTCCGAAATCATGAAAATGCAAGCCGAGCGCGACACTGCAGGGATGATGCGTCTGCAAGAGGAGCTCATCGAGCAAGTTGAGAACGTCTACAAGCAAGACCCCGTCTCCATCACTCCCGAGCAACGCCAAGCCTACACGACAGTGGGTGGCGCACCTCACCTCGACAACCAGTACACCGTCTTTGGCGAAGTCATCGATGGCTATGACGTTGTCGACATGATTCAGCGCGTCGAGGTTGGTCGCAACGACCGTCCCACCAGCGATGTTCGCATCCTCAAAGCCGAGGTGATTAAGTAACATCGCTCTTACACAATACAACACATTGGGCGTTGAGCCAGGGTGCCATGGTGCACCGCGGTGTCCTCACAATCGAGGACCGCATAATGGCTCAATGCCCAATGCTTGTTTTTGGCTTTTATTTCCTATTTTGCGCTATCTTTCGACCAAAATTCTTAAAAAAGTTCAGATTTATTTGGTCATTTTAAAAAAAAGGTCTAAATTTGGGGTTAATTGTAAAATGTGGGTCTATTGTTGACCCTTATATAGAAAGGAATTCTTATGGAATCGCGTGAACACTCTGAATCGAAGGTTAACCTCGAGAAAGATGAAACCTTGAATGCTCAACCGGCTCAAGAGCCGCAGACGAGCGAAAATGTGCCTGAGGCTCCCGTAGCCGAGGATGTGAATAACAATGAGGACGCCGCGCCTGCCCCCGCAGTCGAGGAACCCGTAATTGCGCCCGAGCCCGAGGAGCCCGCCAAGGAAGAGCCTGTGGCCGAGGAACCTGCCAAGGAAGAGCCCGTGGCTGAGGAACCCGCCAAGGAAGAGCCCGTGGCTGAGGAGCCCGCTAAGGAAGAGCCCGTAGCAGAGGAGCCCGCCAAGGAGGAACCTGTAGCAGAGGAGCCGATTGTGGAGGAGCCGGTGGCCGAGGAGCCTAAGCCTCACGTCAACTATGAAACGTGGACCAAGGCTGANCTCGTGGATGCGCTCGAGAAATTGGCTNCTGAGCCCATNGAGACCATCCGCGACGAGGTGACNCACATCAAGGCCGCTTTCTATGCTAAGCGCAANGAGGAAATCGAAAAAGAAAAGGCCGAGTTCCTGGCTAAGGGTAACGAGGAAGCTGCTTTTGCTGTCCGCGAAGACCCCGACGAGGTGCGCATGCGTGCCATCCTCGACCAGCTCAAGGAAAAACGCGCTGAGTATCACGCACAACAAGAGGCTCAGATGGCCGATAACCTCGCTCGCAAACGCGCTATCATCGAGGAAATCAAGACCATCAGTGCCGACACCGATAACATCAACCGCCAGTTCACCCATGTCAAGGAACTCCAGCAAGAGTTCAAGAACATAGGCCCCGTTCCCGCAACCGCCGAGACCGAGGTGTGGAAGACCTATCAGCAGACCATCGAGAGCTTCTATGACCTGCTCAAGATGAACAAGGAGTTGCGCGACTACGACTTCAAGAAGAACCTCGAAGCCAAGCAACAACTCTGTACCGAGGCCGAAGCCCTCGACGAGGAAAACGATGTGCTGGGCGCTTTCAAGAAACTGCAAGAACTCCACAACAAGTGGCGCGAGATTGGTCCCGTGGCCAAGGAACTGCGCGAGGAACTGTGGGCGCGCTTCAAGGCCGCTTCGGCTGTCATCAACAAGAAGCACCAAGCGCTGTTTGAGGAGCGCAAGGCCCGCGAGAAAGAGAACGCCGACGCCAAGACCGCTCTGTGCGAGGAAGTCGAGAAAATTTCGACCGATGGTCTCAAGACCTACGCCGACTGGGAAGAGGTCACCAAGAAGATTATCGACCTGCAACAGCAATGGAAGAAATTGGGCTTTGCTTCGCGCAAGCTCAACGCCGACCTGTTTGCACGTTTCCGCCGCAAATGCGATGAGTTCTTTGCCCAAAAGTCGGAGCACTTCAAGTCGATGCGCGAAGAACTGGCCGAGAACATGAAGAAGAAAGTCGACTTGTGCGAGAAGGCCGAGGCCCTGAAGGACTCGACCGAGTGGCGCGCAACCACCGACGCCCTCGTTGCCCTGCAGAAGGAGTGGAAGACCATTGGCCCCGTGGCTAAAAAGCACAGCGATGCCATCTGGAAACGCTTCGTGAGCGCGTGCGACTACTTCTTTGAGCAAAAGAAGGAAAAGAGCACCAACATCCATGCTGCCGAGCACGAGAACCTCAAGAAAAAGAAAGAGATTATTGCACAACTGCGCACCATGGTCGAGGGTGACGAACTCGAGAATGCCAGTGACGTGCTGCAAGATGTGACGACCAACTGGCAAGCCATCGGCCACGTTCCTTACAAGGAGAAAGACAAACTGTTTGCCCAATACAAGGAACTGCTCGACCAGGCTTGCGACAAGTTCGGCGTGCGCCTGCAACATGGTGGCCGCTCGTCTTACGGTGCTCCCGCTCGCTCGCGTGGCGAACGTGGTGGCGGCAGCGAGCGTGAGCAGCTGGTTCGCCAGTATGAGCAACGCTGCAGCGAGCTCAAGACCTACGAGAACAACCTGGGCTTCTTGAGCGCACGCTCAAAGTCGGGCAACACGCTCGTACAGCAGCTCGAACGCAAGGTCGACACCTTGAAGCAAGAAATCGCAGAGCTTGAAGCCAAAATCAAGCAAATCGACGATAAAGAGAAAGCCTAATAGCTGACAATGTTACCGCCATGGCAAGGCACATCGAGCCACAAGCCATGGCGGTAAAGTCGCTACTAATCACCGAGTTGCTCACACCACACATCCTCGCTCCGTCACCCCAACGTTCAAAGCGGTGAGAGCAACCGAAACCCCATGCGACACAACCACTAACGCGTGTTTAACTTCATTAGGCCCAGTAAACCTTGAGAGGAAAAGGAAGATATGGCCAGTTTATCCGATGGATATTTAGCGCAGTCGACTTGATTGTGCTGAATATCGCCTACTTCCTTGCATGCTGGTGGGGCGGGGTAGACGACCTGTTCTTCTCGAGGCTCGTGTGGTTGATTATGAACACGGCCTTTGTGGTGGTGCTCTATTTCACCTCGGGCATTCACGACCAGCGCGTGGTCTATGCCGACCGCGTTATCATCGAGGCGTTTAAGTCGGTCGCCCTGCATGCTGCCATTTTCCTTACCACTATCTCGTTTCTCGACAACATTGCGGTGGGCTGGAAAGTGGTGCTGCTTTTCTATGTGCTCTTCTTTGTGGGGCTGGCATCGTGGTGGATTATCTCGCGCAAGGTTATCAAGCAATATCGTAAACGAGGCTTTAACTACAAGCGAGTGGTTATCATCGGTGGCGGCACCGTGGGCGTCCGCCTGATGGACGAGATGCGCAGCGATAGTGGTTATGGTTACCGCATCATTGGCTTCTTTGACGACAACCACAAGACGCGCACGGTGGCCAACTACAAGGGTGGCCTCGACAAGGTGGAGGCCTTTGTGAAGGATAACCTCGTCGATGAGATGTACTGCACGCTTCCCGACGACGACACGGGCGTTGTGTCACGCATGATGCGCATTGCCGACAGCAACGCCGTCGACTTCTACTACACGCCACAATTTGGCCGCAACATTCGCCGCCAGTTTGAGCTGCATAACGTGGGCTCGGTGCCTGTCCTCTCGGCTCGCTCTTACCCGTTGAGCAACCCCATCAATCGTTTCATCAAGCGCTTGTTCGACATCGTGGTTTCGTCGATTGTGCTCTTGCTCTCGCCCATCATTTTCATCCCCGTGGCCATCATCATCAAACTTACCTCGCCTGGTCCCATCTTCTTCAAGCAACGCCGCACAGGCTACCGAGGACAAGAGTTTGACTGCTACAAATTCCGCACGATGCGCGTCAACGAAGATAGCGACAACGTGCAAGCCACACGCGATGACCCGCGCAAGACCCGCTTTGGCAACTTCTTGCGTCACACCAGCATCGACGAGTTCCCCCAGTTCTACAACGTGCTCAAGGGTGAAATGTCGATTGTGGGTCCGCGGCCTCACATGGTGAAACACACGCAGATGTATAGCGAGCTCATCGACAAGTACATGCTGCGACACACCATCAAACCTGGCATCACCGGCTGGGCACAAGTCAATGGCTATCGCGGACAAACCGACCAATTGTGGCAGATGGAAAAGCGCGTGGAATATGACGTGTGGTATGCCGAAAACTGGAACTTCCTGCTCGACCTCAAAATCATCTTCTTGACTATAACCAACGTTTTCCGTGGAGAACAAAACGCATTCTGATATCGCCATGTATCCCGACGATGAAGCCCTGAAACGCAAGGCGTTACATGCACTTAAGTCCTTTTATGGCTACAATAGTTTTCGCCCACTTCAGTGGCAAGTCATCAGTCATGTGATGCATGGTGGCGATGCCGTTGTGCTCATGCCCACCGGTGGCGGCAAGTCGATGTGTTACCAGATGCCGGCGCTACTCAGCGAGGGCTGCGCCATTGTGGTGTCGCCGCTGCTCGCATTGATGAAGGACCAAGTGGATGCACTCATCGCGCTGGGCATTCCCGCTGCAACGGTCAACAGCATGCAGACCGAAACAGCCAATCGTGACATTATTAATAATGTGTATGGTGGCCGCATCAAGTTGCTCTATATCTCGCCCGAGAAATTGCTGGCCGAGGTCGACAACTGGTCGGTAAACATGCCCGTGAGCCTAATCGCCATCGACGAGGCGCACTGCATCTCACAATGGGGCCACGACTTCCGCCCCGAGTACACGCAACTGGGCACACTACGCGACCGCTTCAAGGATATCCCCATCATCGCACTCACCGCCACGGCCGACCGCCTCACGCGCGATGACATTGCACAGCAACTCCACATCCCCGATGCACGCTTGTTCCTCTCGTCGTTCGATCGTCCCAACATCTCGCTCAACGTGGTGTCGGGCATGGCGGGAAAGCAGAAGATGCAACGCATCGTGCGCTTTATCGATAGTCATCAAGGTGAGAGTGGCATCGTCTATTGCTTGAGCCGTGTCAACACCGAGCGCATGACCGAAAAGCTGCGTGCCGCGGGCATCAATGCTCACGCCTTCCACGCTGGCATGTCGACAGCCGAGCGTGCCGAGGTGCAACGCCAGTTTGCTTGCGACGAAATCAACGTCATCTGTGCCACTGTCGCCTTCGGCATGGGCATCGACAAGAGCAACGTGCGCTGGGTCATCCACAACAACATGCCGCGCAACATCGAAAGCTACTATCAAGANATAGGNCGTGCTGGCCGCGACGGCATGCCCGCCGAGGCACTGATGTTCTACTCGTTTGCCGACGTGATGGCGCTCACCAAGTTTGCCCAGGAATCGGGTCAAGCCAGCGTCAACCTCGAGAAACTGCGCCGCATGCAGCNATATGCCGAAAGCAGCGTGTGCCGCCGCCGCATCCTGCTCAACTACTTCAACGAGCGTTACGACCACGACTGCCACAACTGCGATGTNTGCAACGACCCGCCCGANCGCATNGANGGCACCACCTACGCACAAATGGCNCTCAGCGCCATCGCCCGCACTGGCGAGCAAGCTGGCGTCACCACCATCATCGAAATCCTGCGTGGTTCNCGACGNGCCGAAATCATCGCGCGCAACTACGACCAACTGCGCACCTTNGGGGTAGGGCGGAACCTCTCNTTCGGCGAGTGGAACGCCTACATGCTGCAAATGCTGCAACTGGGACTATTTGAAGTCGCATACAACGAGTCCAACTACCTNAAAATCACCGAATATGGNCATGAAGTGCTGCGTGGACGGNAGGTGGAACTCGTCAAGTATGTGCCGCACGTGGCGGGCAAGGGCAAAGCCAAGGCCGAAGTNAAGGCTAAGGCNGCCACNGTGTTTGCCGACAGCGAACTGCAAGACCCCAACGATGAGGGTCTGTACAACCACCTCAAGGATGTGCGCATGGCATTGGCTCGNGCNCAAGGCGTTCCGCCTTATATCATCTTCAACGACAAGACGTTGCGCATCATGGCGCACGAGCGTCCCGTCACCCGTGCCGTCTTCTCGACCCTCTATGGCGTGGGCGAGGCCAAGACCGAAAAATACTGGCGACAGTTCACGAGCGCTATCGCCCAGTACCTTGCCAAGCACAAGTAAGACGCAGAAAAAAATGTGAGAGAAAGGAGTAGGGGAGTAGTGCTCGTTTGCGCAGAATGTTGTAATTTTGCAGCACTAAAGCACGCTACTCACCATGCCCGCAACAAAACAACAAATCGACCTCGCGAACCCCGAGTTTCAGCACATCTGGGACTTGGTGCAGAACACGCATCGCTCGATTTTCATGACCGGAAAAGCGGGCACGGGAAAGAGCACGTTCCTCAAGTACATCTGCCGCCACACGCGCAAGAAGTATGTACGTGCTCGACACCCACCGGCATTGCCGCGGTCAATGTGGGCGGCCAAACGCTACACTCGTTTTTCAAAATCCCCTTCAAGCCGCTGCTGCCCAACGACCCCGAGTTTGCACCGCGCGCCATCAAAAAAACATTGCGTTACCCGCGTGCCAAGGTCGACTTGATACGCAAACTCGACCTCATCATCATCGACGAGATTTCGATGGTGCGTGCCGATGTTATCGACTTCATCGACAAGGTGTTGCGCACGTTCTCGGGCAATAATCGCGAGCCCTTTGGCGGCAAGCAACTGCTGCTCGTGGGCGACGTCTTCCAGCTCGAGCCTGTGGTCACGCGCGACATGCGGGAAATCCTCTCGCGCTATTACAAGCAATTTTTCTTTTTCAATGCGCGTGCGTTCGAGGTGTTTAACGTCATCCCCATCGAGCTGCGCAAGGTTTACCGCCAGAGCGATAACAATTTTGTGTCACTACTCGACCGCGTGCGCGTCAACCAAGCTACCAACAGCGATGTAACGTTGCTGAACACCCGTTGTAACCCAGACTATAAAGACAATGGTGAGTTCGTTGTCACGCTGGCAACCCGCCGCGACACTGTCGATGCCATCAACGACGAGCACATGGCTGCCTTGAAAACGCCTGAATATCAGTTTGAAGGCGAGATAGAAGGTGATTTCCCCGAGAACGACCTGCCCACAGCACGCGTGCTCATCCTCAAGGAGGGTGCACAGGTCATCTTTATCCGCAATGACAAGGAAGGGCGGTGGGTCAATGGAACCATCGGGAAAGTCACGCAACTCAGTGGTACTCAAATCGTTGTAGAACTCGAAACAGGCGACTGCTATGAACTGACGCCCGACATTTGGGAAAACGTCCAGTACACGTTCGACGAGGCCAAGCAAGTGGTGGTGCAAAACATCAAGGGCAGCTTTCAGCAATATCCCATCAAGCCCGCGTGGGCGCTCACCGTTCACAAGAGCCAGGGCTTAACCTTTAATAATGTGGTGATTGACTTTCAGGGCGGTGCGTTCACCAGCGGCCAAACCTACGTGGCGTTGTCGCGATGCACGTCGCTCGAAGGCATCACGCTGCTACGACCACTGAGCGTGCGCGACATCATCGTCAACAGCGCGATTGTCGACTTTAGCCGCCATTTCAACGACCAGCACCTCATCGACGAAGCCAAGAAGCAAGAGCAGGCTCGCGCCCTCTACATGACGGCCAGCGTCAATTGGAAGCACGGCGAGTATGTGACAGCCCTCAAGTCGTTTATCGAGGCTAACCAACTCATGCCCACGTTGCAACTCAAGTCCACCCAACGCGTGCTCGCGATGAAGGCGCTAGAACTCGGAAAATTGCAGAGCACCATCAAGCAACTCGAGAACGTCATCGATGGCCAGCAAAAGATTTTGCACGAGTTGGCGATGGAATATACTCAGATGGGACGCCAAGTGACCGACCTCGTGCTCGCCAGCGAAGAAGAGGAATTGACATCGGTAGTAGGGGAGGAGCAAACGCCCTACGGCAAGGGCGTCGCCGATGAAATCGCCATCAACTCGGCGCTCGCTAACTTCGACAAGGCCTTGCGCATTTGGCCCGAGTGCCAAGCCGCCATGACGGGCAAAGCCTTGCTGCTGCATCGTCTCGATGAAACATCGGCTGCAATTGCCCTGCTCAAGCAGGCTAACCAGCTGGAACCCAGCAGCGAAGTCAACATGGCGATGGGGCAGATTTACACCGAGACCAAGCACCTTCCCGATGCAATTAAGGCCTACAAGCGTGCCATCAAGGCCGACAAAAACGACCCAGCTCCCCATCAAGCCTTGAGCGACCTCTATCGCAAAATGGGCCTTCGAGAGTTGGCGATGGACCATTTAGAGAAAGCTAAAAAGCTGATAAATAGACAAAAACGAACTACTAAACAGAAAAAACGCTCGACTGAATAGCACCATGCGATGTGGCGCAGTGAGTAGAGTCTAAAACCCACTAAAACAAGCATTTAACCCACATGAATTGGCTGTATACTATCATTCTGCTCGTGATTTCAAACGTTTTCATGACCTTTGCATGGTATGGACACCTAAAGTTACAGCAGATGCGTGTAATCACCTCATCAACACCGCTTTACGTTGTTATCCTCGTGAGTTGGTTAATCGCGTTAGCCGAGTATTCATTTCAAGTGCCCGCCAACCGCATTGGCTATGTAGGAAACGGGGGAGCGTACTCGTTAATGCAACTCAAAGTAATCCAGGAAGTTATCTCGCTCACCGTGTTCACCATCTTCACCGTGTTGCTATTCAACGGCGAGTCGCTACACTGGAACCACCTGGCCGCATTTGCATGCCTAGTGCTTGCCGTCCTGTTCGCATTCTGGAACTAAAGCGATGCGTAGACGCAATGTGAAAATCGTACACACTCAAACAGAGAATTCTTGAACCACATCATTTGAACAGAAAAGTCAGAATCAGGAAACTCCAACTCAGAAATCCCCAGAACGAAATCTTCAAATCAAAATCCCCAAATCAGAATTCGCAACTCAGAAATCCTCAAATCAAAATCCCCAAATCGGAATCCCCAAATCAAAACTCAAAATCCAAATCCCAATCGAAATCCACAACTCATGGGGGAGAAACCCTCGTCAACCTCCCGCCACAAAAAAATATCCTATTTTACATAATATCAATATTGATTTTTTTGTGTGGTTGATGTTGACTTGCTGGCACGGTGGCATGGCAGCATGGTGAGGTTTTGCTCGGTTTTTGAGGTTTTGGGAAATTGTTGTATTTCGAGCAGTTAATCGACTTGATGATCAAATTTGCGATTCTCGCGGGGTTAAGTTTCAGAGAAATTTTGCGGCATTTTCAAGTTCAGTGTGCGTGGCGTTTCGAGATATCGCGTTGTCGTGGATTGTCGCGTGCGATGCGTCGGGATTGGTGGTTTCGCAGAAATGATGTAATTTTGTGGTGCATTATATTCTGAACAGCTATGAACGAGAACGAATTATTTCGCGACTTGGAACCGTTGCAGTTTTCGGGCGTCGACATGAACCCGTTGGTAATCGCTGGACCGTGCAGCGCCGAAACCGAGGAACAAATGTTGACAACGGCGCAGGCTTTATCGCAGGCTGGCATTTCTATCTTTAGGGCTGGCTTGTGGAAACCACGCACGCGCCCTGGAGGTTTTGAAGGTGTTGGCGACAAAGGCCTGCCGTGGATGCAACGTGTGAAGCAAGAAACTGGGATGCTCACGGCTACCGAGGTTGCTACGCGTGACCATGTGGAAGCAGCCCTTGCGGCTGGTATCGATGTGCTGTGGATTGGGACACGAACTACAGCCAATCCCTTTGCTGTTCAGGAGATTGCCGATGCGCTTCAAGGCCATCCCGAAGTTACCGTTCTCGTCAAAAACCCCATTAACCCCGACATTGAGCTGTGGATTGGCGCCTTGCAGCGCATCTATAGCGCTGGTATTCACCGACTTGCGGCCGTTCATCGCGGCTTTAGCACATACGCTTCGCACCCCTATCGCAATGAGCCGCAATGGCACATTCCCATTGAGTTGCAGCGCCGTTTGCCGCAGCTTCCGCTGCTGTGTGACCCTTCTCATATTGGTGGCAAACGAGAATATGTGGCCACCCTGTCGCAATATGCTATGGATATGGGGTTTGACGGACTCATCATCGAGGCCCATTGCGACCCCGATAACGCGCTGAGTGACAACCAACAACAAGTCACGCCAGCCGAGTTAAAAGCCATCCTCGAGAACCTGGTTGTGCGCGAGCGCAATGCCAAACCCGACCAACTTGCTTACCTGCGCGAAATCATCGACTACTGCGACAACGAATTGCTCGAAGTCCTCTACCGCCGCATGAAAACTTGCCGCGAAATTGGAACGTATAAACACGCTCATAATCTGCAAGTTGTGCAAAGCAATCGTTACGCTCAAATGCTCGAGCAACGCATCAACCAAGGCAAGGAATATGGCCTGAGCCCCGAGTTTGTGAAAACCATCATGCAAGTCATTCACGAAGAGAGCGTTGCCCTGCAGCTTGCCATCATCAATCAAAAGGCTAAAAAGTGACTGCCCTACCCCACCTCAATACACCTCTCTATACCCACCACGATATTCCATTTTGACGCTAAATTGTCCGTTTTGTGGCATTTGCGCTAAAAAATAGCCTTTAAGGGTTGCTTAATCGTCGAATTTTTCGGAACTTTGCACGTCAAATTTATAACATACCGATAAACTAAAGATTGCAAATGGAAATCACTGTACAGCAACTTGCTACGCTCGTCCACGGAACCGTGGAAGGTAACGCAGATGCCGTCATCAACAACTATGCTAAAATCGAGGAAGCGACCGCTGGCTGCGTGACCTTCCTCGCCAATCCTAAATATACACATTATATCTACACAACGCAGGCCACGGCCGTGCTCGTGCGCAACGACTTTGAGCCCGAGCAGCCTGTCGCAGCCACGTTGATTCGTGTAGCCGACCCCTATGCAACGCTGGCCGACTTGCTGAACTACGTCAACAGCCAACGTCCTGAAAAGAAAGGCATTGAGCAACCGGCTCACATCGGTGAAGGCACAACAGTCCCCGAGGATGCCTATATCGGCGCGTTTGCTTACGTGGGCGATGGCGTGACGCTGGGCAAGCACGTCAAGATTTACCCGCAGGCTTACGTGGGCGATGGCGTGATGCTGGGCGATGACGTAATCATCTACCCTGGAGCCAAGGTTTATCATGGCTGCCGCATTGGCAACCGTTGTATTCTGCAGGCTGGCGCCGTCATTGGCGGCGATGGCTTCGGGTTTGCTCCGCGTCCCGATGGCACCTACGAGAAAATCTCGCAAGTGGGCATCGTAGTCCTCGAGGACGATGTGGAAATTGGAGCCAACACAACCATCGACCGAGCCACCATGGGCCAAACCGTGATTCGCAAGGGCGTCAAGCTCGACAACTTGATTCAAGTTGCGCACAACGTCGAAATCGGTGAAAACACCGTAATGGCAGCACAGGTGGGCATTGCTGGTTCCACGCGCATTGGCCGCAACAACATGATTGGCGGTCAAGTGGGCTTTGCCGGCCACATCACCGTGGGCGACAACAATGGAATCGGCGCTCAAACGGGCGTGCCCAATAGCATTGGCGACAACCAGCGCCTGCTGGGAGCTCCAGCCATCGATGGCCGCGAGTTTGCCCGCCAGCAAGTGTACCTCAAGCACCTGCGCGAACTCTTTGAAGACGTTCGCACGCTCAAGAAACAAGTCGCCAACCTCAACCCCGACAATAGCAATAACAAATAATGAAACAGCGAACATTAAAACAATCTTTCACCCTGAGTGGAAAAGGCTTGCACACAGGCCTTCACATCGATGCTACGTTTAACCCTGCTCCCGTAGGAACGGGTTATGTGTTTAAGCGCATTGACCTCGAGGGTACCCCCACGGTCGAGGCTCTTGCCGAGCACGTGGTTGAGACACAACGCGGCACCGTAATCGCCGCACGGCAAAACAAGGATGTGCGCGTGAGCACCGTTGAGCACTCACTTGCAGCACTTTATGCAGCAGGAATCGACAACTGCATCATCGAGGTAAATGCCCCCGAGATGCCCATTCTCGATGGTAGCGCCCTGCCCTTTGCAGAAAAAATCGATGAAGTCGGCTACGAAGAGCAAGATGCCGACAAGGAATATTACGTTGTCAAGCAACGCATCAAGGTCGTTGACCCCGAGAGCGGTTCATCGCTCATCGTCCTCCCCGATGATGACTTCTCAATCGACACGATGATTGAGTTTAACTCGCCCGTGCTGTCAAACCAGTTTGCCTCGCTCGACGACATGTCGAAGTTCAAGGACGAAATCGCTGGTAGCCGCACGTTTGTGTTTGTGCGCGAGGTACTCCCATTGGTGCAGATGAACCTCATCAAGGGTGGTGACCTGGATAACGCCATCGTCATCTACGACACCCCCATGCAGCAAGAGGAACTCGACAAGATTGCCGACCTGATGAAGGTGCCTCACAAGCCCGTTGACGAGCTCGGCTACCTGAATAACAAGCCGTTAACGCACATCAACGAGCCCGCCCGTCACAAGTTGCTCGACGTGATTGGTGACCTTGCCCTCATCGGTCGTCCCATCAAGGGCCGCATCGTGGCCACCCGTCCGGGACATTCGCTCAACACCCAGTTGTCCAAGAAAATCCGTCAAGAGTTGCGTGCACAGAACGTGCAAGCACCTGAATATGACCCCAATAAAGAGCCGCTGTATGACATCAACAAGATTCGTGCAATGCTCCCCCACCGCTACCCCATGCTCATGATTGACAAAATCCTCGAGATGGGCGACAACTATGTAGTGGGCGTGAAGAACGTTTCGGGTAACGAGCCGTTCTTCCAGGGTCACTTCCCCGATGAGCCCGTCATGCCGGGCGTGCTGCAAGTCGAGGCCATGGCACAAGTGGGTGGCCTGCTCGTGCTGAGCACCGTGGAGGACCCCGAGCGCTACTCGACCTATTTCATGAAAATCGACAACGTCAAGTTCCGCCAAAAGGTGGTTCCTGGCGACACCCTCATTTTCCACCTGTCGCTGATGACCCCAATCCGCCGCGGCACAGCGGTGATGAAGGGCTACGCCTTTGTGGGCGAGAAAATCGTTTCGGAGGCCGAGTTCATGGCTCAAATCGTGAAGAATAAGTAAACACACACGCTTTATTAATCATTAACAACGAGATAACATGCAACAACAGATTCATCCACTCGCATGCGTCGACCCGGCTGCAAAGTTGGGCGAGGGCGTCGTTGTGGGACCTTTTGTTACCATCGAGGCTAACGTCGAGATTGGCGATGGCACGATTATCGATAGCAATGCAACCATCCACAGTGGTGCCCGCATTGGCAAGAACTGCCACATCCACTCGGGTGCCTCGGTGAGCGACATTCCTCAAGACCTGAAGTTTAAGGGCGAGGACTCGGTAGCTATCATTGGCGACAACACCTCGATTCGCGAGTTTGTTACCATCCACCGCGGCACTGCCTCCAAGGGCAAGACCGTCATCGGCAGTGATTGCTTGATTATGGCTTATTGCCATGTGGCTCACGACTGCGAGCTTGGTAATCATGTGATTATGAGCAACACCGTGCAACTTGCAGGCGAGGTCATCGTGGGTGACTGGGCTGTGCTGGGCGGCGGAGCGCTCGTTCACCAGTTCACGCGCATCGGCGCCCATGTGATGCTGCAAGGCGGTTCGCTGGTCAACAAGGACCTCCCACCCTACGTACTGGCAGGTCGCTACCCTGTTTCCTACGAGGGCGTGAACTCCGTTGGCCTGCATCGTCGCGGATTTAGCAAGGAGCAAATCGATAACATCCAAGATACTTACCGCATGCTTTACCTCTCGCGCTTGAACATCACCGATGCGCTAGCAAAGATTGAGGCCGAACTGCCCCAAACCGCCGAGCGCGACACCGTCGTTGAGTTTGTGCGCAGCAGCAAGCGCGGTATCATCCGCATGGGTATCTAACCCCTGCACTCCCCTACTCGATTTAAGCAAAAATCCTGGCCAAATTGGTCAGGATTTTTACTTAAAGTCACGAATTAACTTTAAGTGGTTACTTTGCTACTATTCAAGCGATTGCAACTTGTCGCCTTGGCCCAATCGGTAGTAGATGTTACGCAGGGCATCGCGAGCTTCCTTGTTCTCGGGATTTAGCTGATAGGACTTCTCGATATAGGGCAATGCTTTCTTGAAAAGCGGGTTGACGCGCTCACGCAACACGCGCATCGACATGCGTGAATTGCGGTCGGCCTCGGCCATGGCCTCGTTGTAGTAATAGCGGCCCACGTTGAAGAGGCCACGGTCGTCGTTGGGATTGAGTTCGATGCAGCGTTCGTAGTAAGGCAAGGCAGCCTCGATGCCCTCTTGCTGCTCAACGACAAGGCCCTTGAGGTTCTGCAACTCGGCATCGTGGTCGTTGGCAGCGATTGCGGTGTCGAGCAGGCGATTAGCTTGGTCGTAAGATTTGCGATTAATCAAGTCGTTGATGAGGATACGGATGTATTGCGGGTCGGTCGTGCCAAAGCGTTTGAAGGCCTCGCCCGCGATTTTCACGATGCCACCCTCGTCACCTGCGTTACTCAAGCAGATGAGTGCGTAGTCATAGACCTC
>Ga0065708_1040067_pt1 | contig 17271 bp, 22 predicted proteins | sample Hoacrofraction12_2_FD_59095 | JGI IMG/M metagenome (GOLD analysis project Ga0065708, IMG submission 59095) | Hoatzin crop microbial communities from Cojedes, Venezuela, sample from fiber fraction 12 v1 | ecosystem: Host-associated > Birds > Digestive system > Esophagus > Crop | place: Venezuela... | reverse complement strand
GCATCCTGTGAGAACTCCTGATGCAGATGATTCGGGCATTCGCCTTCGGCAGTAACAGAACTTTTCCATTTGGGTTTGCAGGTGGACATCGGAGGAAGGCTCATGCTTTTCATCAGGCGGTACACTCGTCCGACACTGATGTGGATGCCATAATCACGTCCGAGGATGTAAGCGATTTTATAGGCGTCAAGCCGTTTATCATAATCGGCATAGGCATAGATGTGGAGGATTGCAGATTTGATCTCCTGATTTTCAAGAGTCCTGGGAGCCGGTTCGGAGTGAAAATGCTTGTAATATGTGCTCCGATTTACCTTCAGGACCCGGCACAGAGTCTTGATATCATGCTGGAAGCGCAGCTTGTGGATGGCGTCTAGTCGTTGTTCGAGTGTGGCGTGAAGATGGCAATCGTTGTTTTTAAGATCAGGTTCTCCTCTTCGAGCTGCGCATTGCGGCGCTGGAGCTCTTTGATCTGCCGGGCGGTCAGGATTTCGCCGTCCTCGGTCTCGACAGTGGAATACTGCTTGATCCATCTGGCGAGGGCAGTTTGGGATACACCGTATTTCTTTACGATGGAAGCCTGTGTCTTCCCATTGTGGTACAGGTCAACAAGGGTCCTTTTGAACTCTTCATCATAACGGGTCTGTTTTGAAGCTAAGTGGGCACCTCCTTTTCGTGTCTACACAAGTGTAACTGATAGTTATAAAACGTGTCCACTTTTTTAATATAGATCCAGGGTGCTGATTCTCATTGCGACGCATAATGTGGATGATGTCCGAATCCTCTGCGATGAAGTCTATGAGATGAAACAGGGCGTTCTATCTAAAAAACAGATGCTTGACTAACCGGATTTTGAATGAGGAAATTTCTCATTTCAGCAATTGTTGCTTCTGGAAATTTAATCCAGCATATAAGCACACAGCAGTCAGTACATTATTTAAAATTTGACAATGTAAATTGCAAAAAAGCCCATCAGACAGTTGAAATTAATGTTACAATTCGTTACAATATGTACAACCGTTATAATGGTTTGGTGCTTAACCGTTGAAACGGCTTAATTATTTTGGAGGTGGAATGAGAAATGAAAGTAACATCGAAAAGATGGGTAGCTGCATTTCTTGCCGTAATGATGCTGGTCAGTCTGCTGAGCATTAATGCTTTTGCAGCGACACCGGAAAACGTAAAACAGTACGGCAACTATGTATCACTGGGCGACAGTGTCGGTTCAGGCTTTGGTATGCCTGAATACAACCGGTATGGAAAAATGGTTTGTGATGAAGTCCTGATGAAACGGATTTCGGGAGCCTATCCGGATCTCGTGGCCACATGGACGGGAGCAAACCTGACTCAGCTCTGCATGCCGGGATATACTTCCGCGGCTCTGCGCTATGAGCTGGATGACTCTTTCGAGATGAACGAATGGGAATTGTATGAGCTGTCGAACTTCACATTCGGATACTATGACCAAGAGTATCTTGACGAAAACAAAAGTACATTCCGTGAAGCGGTCACCAACGCAGACCTGATCACTCTGGATATCGGCCTGAATGACACATGGTATTCCAGCATTGCTCTGGTGTACTATGTTGCAGAAGACGGTTCGATAGGACCTTTCGATCCCCGTGAAACTCTTGAGAAAGAACTCGAGAACTACGGCACATGGGGAACGGTTGTCCGTAACGCTATGTACCTTCTGGCAGGACTGGCGGAGAATCCGGATAAATGGAGCACTTACGTTAGCATGCTCATTACAAACCTGTCGAATTATCTGACAGTCTATCAGGAAAACTATGAAGCGATCGTTACCAAGATCTTTGAGTACAATCCGGATGTCACCGTTGTGGCGGTCGGAATTGCGAACCCGTTCAAAGAGTGGGAGATCATCCCCGGTGTAGGCGGAAACTATAAGATCCAGCTCTACGACGGAGGTCCCGTTAAAGTTGATCTTCCTATCATCGGAGAATTCATCCTTCCAGATGAAGTGACTCTTAGCCCGACTGCAGCCATGCTGGCGCAGGGCATGTACGATCTGACCTATACATCCGCACGTAAATACTTCACCAAGGTATATCCGGGACAGTATCTGTATGCAGATGTTTCCGACGCAGACCTGATTGGAAAGACCGCGACGATTCCTCTGTATGAAAATTCCACACTGGATGACTCCGGATTCAATCCGCATCCGACGGCGGAAGGGCATGAGTATATCGCAGAGCAGATCGTGGCGCAGCTGCCGGAACGCGACACAAGCGCAGAAGAAAATTGCCCGAGCGAAAAATTCACCGATCTGGACACTTCCGCATGGTATCATGAGCCGGTAGACTATGTGCTGAACAAGGGAATCATGGCCGGTATGTCAGAAAATACTTTCGAGCCGGAATCCAATGTGACCAGAGCACAGGTTGCAACGATGCTTTATGCAATGGAGAACAAACCTGCCGTAAGTTCGACCGCAGGATTCAGTGATGTTTCAGAAGATGCGTGGTACGCAGATCCTGTGAACTGGGCAGCAGCGAATGGCGTCGTTGCCGGTATGGGCGACGGAACGTTCCAGCCGGATACTGCTGTTACCAGAGAGCAGCTGGCAACAATGCTCCGCAGCTATGCATCTTATAAGGGCAAAGATGTCAGCGCCAACGGCGATATCTCGACCTTCGCAGACGCAAGCAGTGTAAGCACATGGGCCACCGAGAATGTCTCATGGGCTGTTGGAAACGGTATCATAGGCGGACGTCCGGGCAACCTTATTGCTCCTCAGGGCACAGCAACAAGAGCCGAAACCGCGACCATGTTCATGCAGTTCTGCAAAAAGGTTATTGGCTGAGTAAAGTTCATTAGATATTAAATTCAGAGGTCTCTCATCTTGAGAGACCTCTTTTTTGTATGGAAAAGGGGCTTCCAATGGATTATTTTTCAAATACATCGTATAATAAGGACATTCCATAAAAAAGGAAGTCATTATGAAAGCTACAAAGAAATTTTTAGTAATCATCATTGCACTTTTGCTAATCATCGGATTCCTTTACGTAAATTCAGCGGAAACAGGAAATCAGGAGCCGGCTGAATCGTCAGAGGAGCTTCAGGTAACTCAACTGCCGTCATCGGAACCGTCGTCAGAACCGAGCGAAGAGCAGAAGCTTGATGAGAACGGTACCTATACCACTAAAGAGGAGGTTGCGGAATATCTGCATGAGTACGGGAAACTGCCGCAGAATTTTATAACAAAGAAAGAGGCCCAGAAACTCGGGTGGAGCGGAGGATCGCTGGAAGAGTATGCACCGGGGAAATGCATCGGCGGTGATATTTTCCGAAATCTCGAAGGACTGCTTCCGGAGAAAAGCGGAAGAACGTACTATGAATGCGATATAGACACCCTCGGAGCATCCAGCAGAGGAGCGAAAAGGATCGTGTTTTCCAGTGACGGATGGATCTATTACACAGATGATCACTATGATTCGTTTACACTGCTTTATGAAGGAGACGGAGAGGAATGAACATATACAGTTTGGATTTAAAAGATGTCAAGAGTAAAGAAGATCTGTATGATGTGATCTTCAAAGCCCTCCCGCTGCCGGAATACTGCGGGAGAAATCTGGATGCGCTATATGATGTGCTGACAAGCGATCCGGGAAAAAAGCAGATCATATTGAGCGGTTGCGGTTCCGCACGTGAAAGCATTCCGGAGTATATGAGATCGTTTTTCAAGACCTGCTTTTATATCAGCCAGGAAAACCCGGGGATCGAATTCCGAGTAGAAGAATAAGCGATGGAAAGATCCCGTAACAGAAGAGGATATGAGTTTGGATAGATTTATAAGAACGGAAATGTTGCTGGGAAAAGAAGCCATGGAAAAACTGGCCTCTTCCAAAGTTGCCGTATTCGGTCTGGGCGGTGTCGGAGGTTATGCCGTAGAGGCACTGGCGAGAAGCGGCGTGGGTACGCTGGAACTGATCGACAACGACCGGGTCGCGGAATCCAATATCAACCGGCAGATCCTAGCAATCAGCAGTACCGTAGGGGAATTCAAAACGGATGCTGCGGAAAGCAGAATCAGAGAAATAAACCCGGAGGCGGTCGTCAACAAGCATACGATGTTTTTTACACCGGAAACGTCCGAAGCCCTGGATTTTTCACAGTATGATTACGTGGTGGATGCCATTGATACGGTGACCGGAAAGATCGAAGTGATCCTCAAAGCAAAGCAGAACGGAATTCCGGTCATCAGCAGCATGGGAGCCGGAAATAAAATGAATGCGAGCGCATTTGAAGTTGCAGATCTGTACAGCACGAAAGCAGATCCTCTGGCACGTGTCATGCGCAGGGAACTGAAAAAAAGAGGAATTGACCAGCTGAAAGTCGTTTATTCTCAGGAGCCGCCGAAAAAACTGAACGTTGAAGCGGCCGAACCCGCCGGAGGCGGAAAAAGAACAGTCGGGAGCAACGCGTTTGCTCCGGCGGTAGCGGGACTTATCCTTGCAGGAGAAGTGATCCGGGATCTTATTGGATATCGGGATTAATAGAACGGTGGAGGTAATGTTATGAAGTACGGATTTATCGGACTTGGAAATATGGCGTCAGCGATCATTGAGGGAATGGCGGCAAGCGGCGAATTTGAAAAGGATGAGATATACGGATATAACCGAAGCGAAGGAAAGACCAAAGTCCTGTCGGAAAAAACGGGACTGATCCCCTGCGGAAGCGAAGCAGAAGTGGCGGAAACCGCCGAGATCCTTGTGCTGGCAGTCAAGCCTCAGATGATGGCGGATGTGTTGGTAAAGATCGGAAATAAAATAAAAGAAGAACAGTCCGTCATCAGTATCGCAGCAGGTTTGTCTACGGAATGGTATGAAGAGAGACTTTCGGAAAATGTTCCGGTGGTCCGCGTGATGCCGAATATCAATGCTAAGGTCAAAGCTGCGGTAACGGCGGTCTGTGCCGGGAAAAATGCATCGGAAAAGGATCTTCAGGCTGCGGAGAAAATATTCGGGACCGTGGGAGAGACCTATCGGATCGAGGAAAAAATGTTCAGCGCCTTTATGTCGATAGGCGGAGCTTCCGGGGCTTTTGTTTTTCTGTATATTGATGCATTGGCCAATGCGGGAGTGCGTGCGGGACTGCCAAGAAATTTTGCGGTGGAGCTTGCAACGGAAACCGTGATCGGAAGCGGAGAACTGCTGAAAAAGACCGGAGAACATCCGATCGCATTAATGAATCAGGTATGTTCTCCGGCCGGGACAACGATTGAAGGTGTCATGACCCTGCAGCGGCTCGGGTTTGAATCCGCGGTGCAGGAAGCGATAAAGGCTATAATACAGAAAGATGAAATGATTCAGAAGGGATGATCATTTTCCGGTATATTCCTTGCAGCAGGAGTTGATGCAGCACTGCTCACACAACGGGGAGCGCGCTTTGCAGACGGCCCGTCCGTGAAGGACAACACGATGACAGAAGTCCGAAGATTTGTCGGCAGGAAGGATCTTCCGAAGCTCTTTCTCTATTTTTTCGGGCTCCTTTAGGTTGTCTACCAGACCGATGCGGTTGGAGAGTCGGATGCAGTGCGTGTCTACAACGACAGATCCGGGGGTGCGGTAGATATCTCCGAGAATGAGGTTTGCGGTCTTTCTTCCGACGCCGGGAAGTTTGACCAGCTCCTCCAGCGTATCCGGAACTTTTCCGTCGTATTCAGACAAAAGGACCTGTGCGCAGTTTATGATATCGCGGGCTTTGGCATGATAGAATCCGCAGGAGTGAATATAGGATTCCACATCCGCCAGCTCGGCCTTCGCAATCGACTCCAGCGTGGGATATCGCTCGAACAATGCCGGCGTGACCATGTTCACCCGTTCATCGGTACATTGTGCAGATAAGCGGGTCGCAAACAGCAGCTCATAATCTTTGTCGTATTGAAGGGAGCACAGCGCATCGGGATATTCTTCCTCCAGCCGTGCAATGATCTCCTGTACCTGATGTTCAGTTCTCATGATGCTATTCCTTTAATCAAGTAGTAATGGCTAGTATTCTAGCATAGTGAAGATAAGAATTCAAATTCATAGACATAGCAAGGAGTCAAAATATGTATCAGCCGTTGGCAGACGAAATAAGACCGCTGGATCTGGAAGATGTTGCGGGTCAGAAGCATATACTGGGAGAGAACGGAATGCTCCGACGGATCATTGAAAGCGGAAATATTCCCAATATGATCTTTTACGGTCCGTCCGGCACGGGGAAAACAACGGTGGCTCGGATCATTGCGGAGCAGACCAACCGGAGCCTGAGAAAGCTGAATGCCACCACGGCAGGTCTGGCCGACATAAAAAACATTATAGCGGAACTGGACACACTGCTGACTCCGGGAGGAGTGCTGCTCTATCTCGACGAAATCCAGTATTTCAACAAAAAACAGCAGCAGTCGCTGCTGGAATTTATTGAAGACGGCAGGATCACCCTGATTGCTTCCACGACGGAAAATCCGTACTTCTGTGTTTTCAATGCGGTATTAAGCCGGTCGACGGTCTTTGAATTCAAGTCCATACCGGCCGATGAAATGGAAAAGGTCGTACGGCGGGCACTGGACCATGAGAATGAGAAAGAAAAGACAAAGATCGAAGCGGATGATGAGGTGGTGCGGTATATTGCATCCTCCTGCGGAGGCGATGCTAGAAAAGCTCTGAATACGGTAGAGCTTCTGGTGACAGCGACCCCGGCAGTGAAAGGAAAAAAGCGGTTCACGCTTGAAGACGTCAAATCCGTCTCACAGAAAAGCTCCATGCACTATGACAAGGACGGCGATGAACATTTTGATACCGTCTCGGCACTGATGAAATCTCTCAGGGGATCCGATCCGGATGCGGCGCTGCATTATCTGGCGCGGCTGTTGGAAACAGGAGATCTGATTGGAGCATGCAGAAGGATTCTGTGTTCTGCCAGCGAGGATATCGGCCTTGCCTATCCGCAGGCGGTCCCCATCGTGAAGGCCTGTGTGGATTCCGCTCTTCAGCTGGGTCTGCCGGAAGCCAAGTTGCCGCTGGCCGAAGCCTGTATTCTGCTGGCGACGGCACCGAAGTCCAATTCGGTGGTCATGGCCATCGATGCGGCAATCAGTGATGTAAAACGGGGAAATGCCGGGCCGATCCCCAGAGAACTGCAGAATGTTCACGCAGACGGGACCGGATTTGAAAGGGAGCAGGGATACAAGTATCCGCACTCTTATGCACATCACTGGGTAAAGCAGCAGTATCTGCCGGACGGACTTCGCGATGCAAAGTATTATGAATATGGGGATAATAAGATGGAACAGGCTGCAAAAGAATACTGGGATAAAATAAAAGGGGGAAAGAACTGATGGATGTGCAGGTCGGAGATGTTCTGACAATGAAAAAACAGCACCCCTGCGGATCCAAACAGTGGGAAGTTCTGCGAACGGGTGCCGATTTCAAGCTGCGGTGCTGCGGATGCGGACATGAAGTGATGGGTGCGCGGTCAAAATTCGAAAAACACATAAAAAATATCGATAGCACCAACAGGAAAGAGTAAAATAAAAAGGGAAGCATTTTTGCTTCCCTTTTTTGTATTTGATCAGATGGATTTCTGAGCGTTGACTTTGATGCCGGGGCCCATCGTAGTTGCGGTAACGCAGCTTCTGATGTACTGTCCTTTTGCAGCGGCGGGTTTTGCCTTAACAATAGCGGAGATCAGAGCATTGTAGTTTTCATACAGCTTGTCTTTGCCGAAAGAAACTTTGCCGATGGGGCAGTGGATAATGTTCTGCTTATCCAGACGATACTCGATCTTACCGGCTTTTGCTTCCTGAACAGCCTGTGCAATGTTGGGAGTAACGGTTCCGGCTTTCGGAGAAGGCATCAAGCCCTTCGGGCCGAGAACTTTACCAAGACGGCCGACGGTTCCCATCATATCGGGGGAAGCAATGACCGTATCAAAATCAAACCAGTTTTCTTTCTGGATCTTTTCTACCAGATCCATGCCGCCTGCATAATCTGCACCGGCTTCCTTGGCTTCGTCAATGCGCTCTTCTTTGCAGAAAACGAGAACCTTGCTCTCTTTGCCGGTTCCGTTCGGAAGAACGATGGCGCCGCGGACCTGCTGGTCAGCGTGACGACCGTCAACACCGAGTCTGACATGCAGCTCAACGGTCTCATCAAATTTTGCTTTGCTGGTCTTTACGACAAGATCAAAGGCTTCTTCGGGATCATACTGTGTCTGTTTATCGAACAGTTTGGAACTGTCTTTATAATTTTTACCTCTAAACAATTTTGTTTCCTCCTAGTATTGTGGTTTTTCTCGGATAGAATATCCTCCCACTAATCGTCGCGAATATCGCGAATCAGTCACCGACGATGACACCCATTGAGCGGCAGGTGCCTGCAATCATGCTCATTGCAGATTCAATGCTTGTGCAGTTGAGATCCTGCATTTTCTGCTCAGCAATCTTCTTGACATCTTCCTTGCTGATGGTTGCAACCTTGTCTCTCTGGGGAACGCCGGAAGCAGTTTCAATCCCGCAGGCTTTTTTGATCAAAAGTGCGGCAGGCGGAGTCTTTGTGATGAATGAGAAGCTGCGATCAGCGTAAACGGTGATAACGACAGGGATCATCATGCCCATGTCATTTTTGGTGCGGTCATTGAAGTCCTTTGTGAACTGACCGATGTTTATACCATACTGTCCCAGTGCCGGGCCTACAGGAGGCGCAGGAGTTGCTTTTCCGGCAGGAACCTGAAATCTAATATATCCTATAACTTTCTGTGCCAAAGTGAAGCACCTCTTTCTAAATAAGTATAATTGTTATTCTCTGATCGTCTCGACCTGATTAAGTTCAAGATCGACAGGGGTTTCTCTGCCGAACATAGAAACAGTGACGCGGACTCTGTTTTTCTCGGTCTCAAGTTCATCCACAGTTCCAAGAAATCCGGACAGAGGACCGTCTACTACCTTTACGGTATCTCCAACGGCGTAATCTGTGACCACTTCATGGCGCTCCACGCCCAGATCCAGAATTTCCTGATCCGTAAGCGGAACGGCCTTTCCGTCAGAGCCCACGAAACCTGTGGCTCCTCGGACATTGTGGACAAGATGCCAGCTGTCATCTGTCATGATCATCTTGATGAGAACATAGCCGGGGAAAACTTTTCGCTCTACGGTTTTTTCTCCCGCATCAGTATGCTCGGTAACGGTCTCCATCGGAATGCTTACTTCATGGATAAGATCCTGCATTTTACGATTTTCGGCCGCTTTCATAATTGCGGTTGCTACCGCATTTTCATAACCTGAATAGGTATGTACTACATACCACTTTGCTTTTTCAGCCATAGCGCTACCCTGCCAAAGTGATCAACGCTTTGACCGCCAACTGTGCAAGCGAATCAAACCCCCAAAGGACCAGCGCGGAAAGCGCTATCATAAAAAGGGTCACCAAAGTGTTGTTGGTCGTTGTCTGTGTGGACGGCCAAACTACTTTTTTCAGTTCGCTCTTCATGTCGCGGAACCATTTTTTGATACGTTGAAAGAATCCGGGCTTTACGTCGTCTTTTTTAACGGCGCCCGAAGATTTTACGGCGGGAGCAGAAGATTTTTTTCCTTCAGCCATTACTATTCATTCCTTTCGTAAAATCACTTGGTTTCAACGTGCTTAGTGTGTTTGCGACAGAATGGGCAGTATTTTTTGCGCTCCAGTCGGTCAGAAGTATTCTTTTTATTCTTGACCGTGAAATAGTTTCTTTGCTTGCATTCTTCGCATCTGAGAATTACTTTTACTCGTGCATCTGCAGCCATATTGATCGGCACCTCCTATTTTATTTACCCTTTAAAGGGCATTGCCTCCCTGTGCAGCAAGACAGGCGCAATTTGCGAAAAGTGCGCAAAAAGAAAACCTCTCTTCTGACAGGTAAGAACTAATATAGCACAGCTTCTGGGTCGGGTCAACAATTATTTTAAATATTTATATAAATATTTTTTATATAGCACACTATGGAGAAGCTTTTAAAAAGAGGGTAGATTGCGAAGTTTGCCAATTGATAGTAAAATGAAAAAAATTCAGATTGAAGGACAAAAGACAAAATGAAAATAATGGCAATCGATTACGGGGATCAGCATACCGGTCTTGCAGTTTCGGATCCGATGGGCATGATTGTGGGAAGTGCGTGGATCGTCGATGAATGGGATATGGAACGTTTGGCGGAAACCATCGTTGCGGAAGCCGGCCAAAGAGAGGTTGAGAAACTGATTCTGGGGTTTCCGAAAAACATGGACGGCAGCGAAGGTCCGCGGTGTGAGAAGGTGCGGCTGCTGGAGCAGCGATTAAAAGAGCTATCCGACCTGCCGGTAGTCCTATGGGATGAACGAAGGACGACCATAGAAGCCCATGATGTGCTGAGGAAAAACGGCAAAAAGGAAAAAAAGCACAAAGCATACATTGATGCGGTTGCGGCAAGTTTGATTCTGGAAGGATATCTGGGAAGTGCTCTTAACTGAAAAAATGAGCAGAGCTTTCAAAAAAGAAGCTCTGCTCATTTTAGTTTTTAATATGCGACGCCCCAATAGATCATCTTTGTCGCAGGTTTACCGCAGATCGGGCAGACATCGTCCAGATGCTCCTGCTGGAAGGGGATGCAGCGGGAGGACATTCCCGCTTCTTCCTTCATACGCTCTTCACATTCAAGACTTCCGCACCACATTGTTTTAATAAATCCGCCGTTTTCTTCCTGAAGCTTTTTGGCTTCTTCCACGGAATGGGCTTCGAAAATATGGCTGTCGAGATTTTCTTTGGCCTTATTGTAAAGCCCTTCCTGAACAGCGTCCAGAAGCTCGGTGACAGACGATTCGAGAGTGTCGAGAGAAACGGTGATCTTTTCACCGGAATCTCTCCGGACGGCAACGCAGACATTGCTTTCGATATCTCTTGGACCGAGCTCGATGCGGAGAGGCACACCTTTCATTTCCCACTGAGAGCATTTCCAACCCATGGAATTGCTCGAATCGTCGATCTTGGCGCGAATACCGGCTTTCTGCAGCCGGTTCAGCAGTGCGTATGCGGCATCGAGAACTCCTTCTTTCTGCTGAGCGACAGGCACAACAATTGCCTGAATCGGAGCAACTTTCGGAGGAAGGACCAGACCGGAGTTGTCTCCGTGCGTCATGATGATACCGCCGATGATTCGTGTAGACATTCCCCAGCTGGTTTCATACGGATGGCAGAGCTGGTTCTCTTTGTTTGAGAAGGTGATGTTGAATGCTTTGGCGAAACCGTCACCGAAATAATGGCTGGTGCCCGACTGAAGTGCCTTGTGGTCATGCATCATGCATTCGATCGTGTAGGTATTTTCTGCACCGGCGAATTTTTCCTTATCAGTTTTGTCTCCTCGAATAACGGGCATGGCCAGAACGTCTTCGCAGCAGTCTGCATAGACTTCCAGCATCTGCAGGGTCTCCTCGCGAGCCTCTTCTTCAGTGGCGTGAATGGTGTGGCCTTCCTGCCAGAGAAACTCTCTTCCGCGAAGGAAGGGACGGGTCGTTTTCTCCCAGCGGAGAACGGAACACCACTGGTTGTATTTCATGGGCAGATCGCGCCAGGAGTGGACAACGTGGCTCCAGTGGTCACAGAACAGGGTTTCGGAAGTCGGACGGATGCACAGCCTCTCGGGGAGTTCTTCGCTTCCGCCGATCGTTACCCATGCGCACTCGGGAGCAAAGCCTTCCACATGATCCTTTTCCTTCTGCAGGAGACTTTCAGGGATCAGAAGAGGCATGGAGACATTTTCGTGCCCCAGTTCCTTGAACCGTTTATCAAGATACTGCTGTATATTTTCCCAAATGGCATAACCATACGGCCGAAGTATAAATAATCCCTTGATTCCGGAATAGTCCACCAGTTCTGCCTTGATGCAAACATCGGTGAACCACTGGGCAAAATCTTCCTCCATATCGGTTATCTGTTCAACTTTCTTATCCTTTGCCATCGTTTTTTACCTTTCTAATCTTTAATACTTACTAATAGCGCAGCTAATATTATAAGTAGTCTGAGAATAATTCGTCAAGGTGTTTTTGCTTTTTAAGAAAGACGCGATAAAGTTTACATAAAATCTCTTGACCGCAAATCTAATATGCCTTATAATTTGATAGATTTTGATATTTCTACCAGTGAAATGAGGTGACGGATATCAACAAACAGCAGTTTCTTACGGAATTAACCAAATTCCTTACGTTTGTCAATGACGACGAGCGTGAGCAGATAGTAAACGAATTTGATAAGATATTTGATGATTGCGACAGCCAGGAAGAGCTGGCTGCAACGTTGGTTTCTCCGCTGAAAGTGACGGTTGAGCTGTCCAGAGTATACAACAAGGATGGGCTGGAAGCTACACTTCAGAAGTGCGGAGAACTGGCCGGATCGGAAGAGTTTATGAACGGAGAGTCTTCCTCGGACGATACAGCCAGAGATATTATCAAGGCAATCGATGAAAACAGTTTCAAATCGATCGATATTATTTCCGATGATCATTCGGACGAAAGTGAAGAAACGCCGAAGGAAGAGATGCCGGAAGGCACGGATCCTCTGATCGAAGTGTTTGCGCGAGACGAACAGGAACAGACAGAAAGATCCACCGAAGAGTCGGCCTCTCCTGAGGAAGAAGCAGAGGAATCGGAAAATAAGGCCGAGGCCGGGGAGATTTCTGAAGAGGATCAAACGGTCGAAGAGGAACAAAGCGGGAACGATCAGGAGCCCGAATCGGAAACCTATCAGATCGAAGATGCCGATGAAAATCCGACTGAAATTCCCGAGGCGGAAAAAACCGAAGAAGAATCCGCCGAACAAGCCGAAGAGCAGGAGATTCTGCCTGAGCGGGAGATGCCAGAGGAAACCCCGGTACAGCTTTGGGAAGAAACGGAAGACCACAGCGAGCCTGTGGGTCCCACGGTCCGATATAAAGTTAAACCCGCAGCGCTGATACTCTTTCTGATCTTTGCGATTCCGCTCGGACTGCTGGCGATCGCGATCTGCCTGCTGATCACTGCGGCGATTGCTTCCTGTGCGGTATCGGTACTCGGTGCCGGGGCGCTGGCGGTATCGCTGGCCTTCAATACCGGACTGACGGTTTTTGCGGATATCATTATTGCCGTTGGTGCGGCACTGGGTTGCTTTGCCATCGGTCTGCTTCTTGTCTGGTTTATGATCTGGTTTTTGATCTGCTCGGTCAGAGCGTGCATCCGATTCATTGTTAAGCTGGCAAGATCCTGGTGCTGCAAGGAGGAAATAGTATGATGAAAGCTACCTGGAAAGCAATAGGAATCATCAGCGCGATCCTGCTGGGTCTTGCGATCGTCTGTGTCGTCGTGGGGATGTTTACAGGAGGAAGCACGGAAAGGCTTCAGGAAGCACTGAATGCCAATTATGATGTTCAGTACTACCTGGGACTGGGAAAACGATTCTTCGGATATCTCATAAATTTAGTGAAATAAGCGTTTGAAAAGGCAGGATCCTGCAGAGGATCCTGCCTTTTTTGTTATGAAGGATACTTGCACGGAGTAGTCAAATATGATAAGATAATCCACGCACAGAAAACAAACGACTTTCGTTCAAGGACAAAGGAGGCGCTGGAAGTGAAGGGTGAAAATAAATATTATCTCGTAGATGCCGATGCGTTGCCGGATGTATTTATCAAAGTAACAAAAGCCAAGGAACTTTTGGAAACCGGCGCTGTAAAGACCGTCGCGGAAGCAGTCGACAAAGTGGATCTGAGCCGAAGCGCTTTCTACAAATACAGGGACATGATCCGGCCGTTCAGAGATCTTTCAAGAAATACAATCGTATCCTTTTCGACGGTCCTTCACGACCGGCCCGGAGTACTGGCGGCTATGCTTTCCGTGCTGACCGGATCCGGAGCAAATATACTGACGATCAATCAGTCCATCCCTACGGACGGAGCCGCAATAGTAACTTTTTCCCTGGCCACCGCACAGATGAAGATCGCGACCGACGAGCTGATCACAAAGCTGAGAGAGACCGACGGAGTCATTACGGTGGAAGTACAAGCAGGATAAAAAATGGAGCGCATCTGCGCTCCATTTTTTTGATACATGAGATCAGTCGTTTTCCGAGTCCTGAATGTGAACTCTTTTGCCTCGAATTTCGAGTTTGCCTTCGCAGAACAGTTTTATGGCCTGCGGAAGGATCTTCCATTCCGCTTCTTCCATAATGCGGCTGCGAATGCTTTCCACGCTGTCGGTCTGGTATATCGTTACAGCCTTTTGCAGAATGATAGGACCAATGCTGCCGTCGGAAGCTGCAAAATAAGCCGTAGCTCCGGCGACCTTCAGACCTCTTTCAAAAACAGCCTTATAGATATTGCCTTCCTGATTTTCGAAAGCCGGAATCAGAGAAGGATAGACCCCTATGATCTTGTTTTTGAATTTTTCCGCCACTTCGCCGAGAGGCCTTTTATAGCCTGTGAGAATGACAAGATCGATATCCATATCTCTGAGCTTGTTATATACTGCTTTGCTGTAGGAAGCCTCGGTGGGAAAGAGGTTGGGATCCACAACGTAAGTGGGAACACCGGCTGTTTTAGCCCGGGTAAGAGCGTATGCATCAGACTCGGGGGAGATGACTGCAACCAGTTCAAAATTAGGGATTTCTTTAAAATAGACAGCATCAAGCAGTGATTGAAGCTGAGTTCCTCCTCCAGAGACCAAGGCAGCGCCTCTTATCATAATCTAACCTCCAATATTTTCGCTTACCGAAGCAGTTCTTCAGCGACGGTAACATTTCCTTTTTCTATTTCTTTTAGTTTTTCCGCCCGCTCGAGGCGATCATTCAGTGAACCGTTCTCACCGACCGCCGTATCGATCGAAGAGATGAGCTGCTTTGCCGTGACCTCTTCCAGCTTGATGCAGGGTCCGCTGCCTATATACTCCGTGAAAGCGGAGACCTTCGGATCATAGCTGATTCCGATCACAGGAACTCCCTGGCTGGCGGCAAAGATCAGTCCGTGAAGCCGCATGGATATCATGACCTGCATTCTGGAGATGAATCCGATCGTCAGGTGCGAATCCATCGGAGAACTCACAATGTGATACGGAACGTCCGGCATCGATTCGATGATCTTTTCGGCCGCCCGGGGATCTTCGTTCCGGTTGATAGCCAGAAAGACCGGCGTCAAGCCGTGTGTTTCATAGGCATAGCGGATAGCGGACCGTATTTCCTCCACGCAGTTATCGAATCCGGGCCATCTCCGCAGAGAGATGCAAAGATACTTTCCGTCGACAGGAATATTGTTTTCCTGCATAAAGTGGTCAATCTCCCACTTGCCCGAGGGCTTCAGACAGATGGCAGGATCTGAAGTCAGGATCTTCTCCGGACGGTCAATGCCGAACCGGCTCAGTTCCCGCAGAGAGTGCGGTTCACGGACGGTGATGATGTCCACATACTGGTTGATGATCTTCTGCGCCAGTTTGATATCGGACTTGTACATTACGGGGCCGATTCCGCATCCGTACATATAAACGCTGCAACCATGTTTCTTTGCCCACTTGATGGTATACAGATAATAGTCCAGGCTTCGGCGGCTTGTAACATCTTGGATTAGACTGCCGCCTCCGTTTATGTAGAGTTTAGCCGTTTTCATTTCTCTGTGGATCGCTGGGATGTTAAAGCGATATACGGCCTGAACGCCCCGCTGAAGACGAGTCTCCTTCGGTTTGCGTGACAATACGGTGATCGGGATATATTCATCCAGACTTTTGATCTCGGTGATAATCGCTTCCAGAATGGCTTCGTCTCCGGCATTTCCATGACCGTAGGCTCCGCATATCAGAACGCCGTGCTTGCTGTGAGTACGGTTTTCCTCTTCACGCTTCAGGATGGTTTCATAGATTTTGATCTGGGTCCTGCAGGTGCTTTCCGTTGAAAATTCAGCGGAAGCCTTATTATAGAGAGCCTGACCCAGCTGCGCTCTCAAAGCAGGATCTTCTGCCAGGCTTACCAGTGCCGAGGTCAAAGCGTCTGCGTCACCGGGCGAAATCAGGATTCCGGTCTGGCCGTTTTCAACAAGCTTCGGAACTCCGCCTACATTAGTGCTGACCGTCGCAAGACCCGCCCGTGCACCCTCCGTGATGGCATAGGGAAAAGTCTCGGATAACGAGGTCAAGGTGTTGATGTCCAGAGCACCGTAAAATTCATTCATATCTTCGACCCATCCCGCAAAAAAGACGGAGTCTTCTACGTTGAGGTCTGCTGTGAGCGCCTTCAGCGCATCGGCTTCCTGTCCGTCTCCTGCAATCAGCAGCTTAAGTTCCGGACGGGAGCGGTGTGCTTCCGCAAATCCCTTTATAAGAGTGGGAATATCCTTGACCGGATCGAGTCTTGCGGCAATGCCGACAACGGTGTCTGTTTCGCTGAAAGGACATCCGATCCGGGAAAAATACTTCTGCCGGTCTGTTTTTTCCACTTGAACGGAAAAATCGATGCCGTTGTAGATAGCAAACAGACGATTCGGATTAAAACCGCGTGAAATCAGAGTTCCGCGCATCCGATCGGAGACGCAGACAAGATAATCTATGCTGCGTATGGCATAGGCGTTCAGGTTACCATAAGTCAGTGCAGCACCCGGCCTTCCCATATAGTCGAGCTTGTAGTCGCTGTGTACTGTGCATACGACGGGAATATGAAGTTCTTTTCTTATGATGGATGCCATCAGGTTTGCCCGCGAACCATGACAGTGGATCAGGTCGTAATTTCCTTCGGAGATCTGTTTTCGCACCTTATGAAGAGAGGCTGTGAAGCCGGATTCATAAACGGTAAGAGGAATGCCTAATTGCTCGGCCTCTCTTGAAAACGGGCCGGACATGAAGCAGACGAGATCCGCGGTTATTTCTTTGTTTAAACCCGAGAGGAGAGACAGCACATGGGTTTTGGCACCGCCGGTATCTCCTCCGCTGATTAAATGAATGACTCTCAAGGGAACCTCCACTTGTTAAGCAGATTGCAATCATTTATAATTTAAAATACAGTTTTTTGCTGTTTTATTATTATAGCATTTACGATAATTACGGGTCAACATAATAGAGGTTACAGAATGACTAAAATTTATCTCATTCGGCACGGAGAAGCAGAGGGAAATATCTATCGACTGTGGCAGGGAATCACGGACGGAAAGATCGCTCCCAAAGGAAAACTACAGATCGAGGCCTTGGCAGAACGTTTCCAGGATGTCCCGCTGGACGCGATCTACTCCAGTGATCTGTCGCGGGCGGTGACAACCGCC
>Ga0065708_1006683_pt1 | contig 17305 bp, 9 predicted proteins | sample Hoacrofraction12_2_FD_59095 | JGI IMG/M metagenome (GOLD analysis project Ga0065708, IMG submission 59095) | Hoatzin crop microbial communities from Cojedes, Venezuela, sample from fiber fraction 12 v1 | ecosystem: Host-associated > Birds > Digestive system > Esophagus > Crop | place: Venezuela... | reverse complement strand
GCCGAGGGGCTCGCCTGAAGTTTTATATAGAGAGGTATATTAGTAACTTCTTGTAAAGCTTAGTTCGAGGATACTGCTTGTGCTAGCATTTGCAAGAGCTCCAATGGTAGTGGAAGCTGTGTAAGTATACCATGTAGTATAATAGTATGCTGTTACTGTTGTTTTTTCAGATACATCTTCAGTTTCACCATATTCCTTAGTTATATCACTAGTGACATAAGCATACCCATCACTAGCACTCGTGTTGTTCTTTGTTGCAGTAAACAATGTGGTAGAATTTGAGTACGTGAAGCGTACATTTCTATAGAGATAATAGTACCAGTATCCACTCCAACCTTCTTTAATAAAGTTATCATCACCACTACTACTCATGTAAACACTACCTGCGGCAATTAACAAGGTCCTACCCATGGTTTTGCTAGCGGTTTCGTAGCTAGCCTGGCTGAGTTCAGCACTGAGATAGCTACCAAAGTCTACAGTGGTAAGCTTAATGGTCTGAGCGATAGTAGTAGTATTAGAAGGAGTATAGGTGTAAGTAAAGTACTGTACCCCATTTACGGTGGTAATCTTCTCGTTAGTTAGTCGATCATCACTTGACTGAGCACCACGGAAGGTAATGGTAATAGGCACTACTGCATTAGTCTCATAAGAGAAGCTAAATGTAACATTCTTACCACTTCCTAAGTATACAGGCGAGCTCCATTTGAGGTCGCTAAATACATGCTTAGCACGAGTTGTGGTAGTTTTAGAAGTCTCGTAAGTAGAGCCACTTAGGGTAACCGAAACATTATCACCATCAGTAGTGGTAGTGAGTAGGAAGATACAATCTGTAGATTCGTATGCAGGAGTGAAGGTATAAGTACCATCACTATTTTCTACAAAGGTACCATAGGTCTGCTTTGGAGTTGTAGGCTTCAGGCCAACAAATTTAACTGTTACAGGCTCAACATAACCATCCTTGAAGCTAAAGTAGAACATAGCAGACTGGTCTTTACCATAAGTAACAGTGTTGCTTGTGGTAGACTTAGTAGAGTTGTTGAATCTGCAATATTCATACTCTAACAAGCCACGCTCAGCGGCCCAAGTGGTGTCGTTATAGTACATAGCTTCTAGACCTACACTTACCTTAACATCCTCGGTGGTAGTAAGCAGGCTCAGAGCACTCTGAACATTCGCGTCACTAGGTTGGAATGAGTACTGATTCTCAGTGCCGTCAATCTTATGAAGGGTAAGAGTATCAGCAGGCTCAAGTCCGTTGAGGGTAACAACCACAGGGCTATTGATATCGGAATTTGTAAAGTAGAAGGTAGTCGCGCGGCCTATGCCGTCAAGTACGAACTGCCCACCAACCTTATCGAAGCCAAGGTCTTTGAATTCCTTTACATAATCTCTTTCGAAATCATCGTAAGCATCGTAGAAGTAATCGTTAACCACATATACTATACCACCCTTTGAGGTATCGGTAGTCTTAAAGTGTGCAGTAAATGTAACTGTGGCGCCAGTAGCAGCATCGCTAAGAGTCTTGTAATCAGTATATTGCAAGGTCTTAATATAGTAGAAGATGGTAGTGCCATTCTTCTTTAGCGAAGCCCCATTGCCCTTCTCTTTATCGTATACAATACCATCATAGTTAGCATCTGCGTAAAGGAAGGATTTACTAGAGTATACAGGGAGGTTATCGCCATTAGGGGTAAGATTCAGGTTCTCCGCCTCAATCTTAAAATAGAGTGGGAATACCGAAGTAGGTAACTGCTTAGGAATGGTGATATTCACATCCAGCGCCTTACCCTTAACAGGCTCAACATAATGAGGATCGCACTCTACAGTCATCTCTCTCTTAGAGAGCAGGCGCACATTCACATAACGATAAATGGTAGAACCGCTAGTGGCGGTGCCTGTTACCTTGATATACTGCACCTTATTTGCATCCTCGGGGCTAGTAGTTGTATAGTCGATACTTAGCCAACCATCACTCTCGCTGCCCTTACTTACAGAGGTAAATACAGCACCAGCCTCCCCAGCCGTACCCACTTCAAATGTAACCTTGCTGTTGTCTACTGTGCCAGTGTTGATATCCGGGATGTATTTAACCTTAACATTGTATGTGCCCTGAGCTACAATGGTAGTATCGGTGTAAGATACATACAAACGCGATTTACCATCGGAGATATCAGTAAGGTTCTGGGTAGAGATATTAGCCGAAATATCACCACTACCGGTAGAGGTAGCAGCCTTTTCGGGGGTATCATAACCAGCACGAGTAATCTCGGTAATATTAATGGTATATCCAAAGTTACGATAAATAGGGAGGTAGTTACCAGCTTCATCCTGAAGGTCTATCTTGTAATAGCATTCTACCTTATTGCTAAGGTCAGAAGTATTAGGGTAGAAGTTGGCCTTCAAAATCAAGAAGGTAGCGTCGCTGCTTGGGATTGGACGTTCATACATATAAACGTAATCTGGAGCAGTAACAAAATCAGATATACCGGTGTTGAGGCTAGCCGTAGCAGGGAAATTACCCTCATAAGACTTACTCAACTGTGCAAATGTAGAATCCTGATAATTTACAAGGAATTTGCTGTCGTACGGAGCCACTGTACCCTGTTGAGGGTAGTTCTTAAGGGCATACCCTAGCACCTCAACATGTGAGGTCTCAACAGCATCAGCAGTAATATTGATTCGAGCGAAGTTTCGCACAAGGCAAACTTCCTTCATGTTTGCAACACTCTCGGGGTCAACTACATAGTCTAACCCTGTTTCTTCACACTTGTCGCCATTTATATCAATATAATCGCCATCTTTATCTACTTGGGCCCTAATACCATTGGGGAGTTCTACCTTCTGCCAATAAGCGTCTTGAGGGTTTTCTACAAGCAGGGTTCCCATCACCTCGCCTTCGTATTTAAATGGAAGAGATGAGGGGCCATTAGCAATAAAGTGTACCTTTAGTGCTGAATTGCTCAACGAAAGGCGTACAGAATATTTATACTTTGTTTTTTCGGTGCCATCATAGTTATCTACAGCCTCATCGAAGGTAGCAGAAACATACTCTTTTAGATAGCCGGAGCCACCAAATACGGCAACCTTAAGTGTTTGAATACTAGGGTCGTCTGAAAATGCTTTGGTAGCAGGGTTTGCTTCGGCAGCATCCACATAGAAGGAGATGTTTACCTTGCCATCAGTCTCAGTTTGAGTGGTGGGAGTAGATAATTGTTCCTTGACGCAGGAAACTGCAGCAAGCAGAAAAGCAAATAATATGTATGTGAATCTTTTCATTGCCAATTCTTTTTATTTGGTATAATACCCCAACCAACTTGTGGCATTTTCTTCAACAGGATCCTCGCCCCAATACCAGATATCATACACGCAACGAATATATACGGATATATATGTGTTATTATGCGTGTATGACTGGTTATTAAAGTCATAGGGACCCTCTAATTCATCCAAACCAAGATATGTAGAAGTGTAAGAAGAGCCAAGGTATGCATAACCACCAGCTGCCCAATAGGCAACATAATAAGTGTAAGTTCTTCCATATTGTTTCAAAGTACTCTTACCATCGCCAAATAAGGTTGGAATATGTCCATTCTTAGAAAGGTCCTTTACATATTCTACCTCTGCTAGTGTTGGTAAGCGCCACCTACCGGCAGGATAACCGTTTTCTTGATATGCAGCACAACGTTCCTTCGCATGAGCATAAGTTAATGCGGTAGTCTTACCATAAGAAGACGCAATCTTAAATGCTGGAGCTATCACATTATCAACATCAGCCCCCGTAGAATCACCAGCAGCCTTATAATTATAATAAACATCATCACCCAAGTTGCTTACAGGCTTATATTTTTGTCTAGGGTCACCAATCACAAAATTACTGCTAGAAGGCAATACTGATACATGTATATCGTATTGATTTATATTGTTATTATCCCCTGAGCCATTCTTAACTTCAGAGGCTTTAACAACCGAACCAATATCATTGCTATAATTATCGTATGCATCAGCCTCAGAATTTCCACCGCCATATCCATTTACATACACAACCCCATTTGAAGTTGCTGCAGATGCATACATAGCAGGATATTGGATAATAGTAATATCGTGATAATATACCTCTGGCATATCATAATGAGCAACGCGGAATGTCACGGTGTCCACAGTAAAATCAAAGGTTGTCCCATGGGTGATATCATTATCTAGTGTTTTTGTATAGATAATATTGTTATCGACTGCCTCTATAGAATAACGACTATCTATTTTTTCTGTTTTTGAGGAGAAATTCTTTTCCGATAAATCCAATTTTGTATGAGTAATATTATCGGTTCCATCAGTTGCAGTGATAATACAATCATGACTGGTAATGAATGGAATACTTACACTCTCCTCGTTGTAGAGGTAAATCACACTCTTATCAACACTCAAGTAACGAGCATCGAGGATAGAGGAGTTAAAGGTCATATGATCATCATTCCAATCAGCAACATAGTATTGATATTCTACCGGCACAGCAGCCTGGTCGGCCTCGGCACCAAGAATGGATAGATGCACCTGATAATTATACCAGTTGTTATTGTCGAATGAATTGCCAGGTACAGCTAGCTTATAGTAGAACTGCTTTTGACTTTCGGTGTTGCTTTCGTCAACGGTGGTAATCCAGGTATCATTAGCTAGCTTCTTTTCGGTAGTTACAGTAGCCACCCTTCTCCAAGGGCAGATAATTTTAATATAAGGTTCATCAGAATCACCATATTTCCACTCATTAGGATAAGAGTAGAATGGCTCATACTCATAGAACATCACCTCGTCGGTATGGTCTACCTCAGTTGTGTAAACTCCCTCACTATCAACGGATTTCTTGTAGTAAGTCCAAGTACCGGAAGTGCTATCGATAGGAGAACGCTGAGCATAAGTAAAGTAATCAGGTGACTCTAGAGCGCTACCATCGAGCATAGCTTCGGTAGTAGCCGCAACCATATAAGTCTTAAGACCATCGATGTTAGCGCCACTAATCATAGGCACCCAAGTTTCGGTGGTCCAAATTGAGTCATTTTGAGCGAACTTGCTGCTATAAACGTAGATTTTATCATCTACACACACCTGAAGGGTGATTTTAGAAGCCACCCTCTTGGCCTTGATGGTGCCACTACCGGCCACAACATTTTTACGGCTGGTGAGTTTTACTGTACCCTGGCCACTCATAATGAATTCTTTGGGAGTAACGAACTCTTTATTAGACCCAGCCCATGCTGTTGTAACTACCTTTGCCTTGAGAGAATCAAGGTGATAATCGGTGAGTTCTACATCACTTGGCAAGTTAACAATTACAAAGGCGGTGCAGGTGCTAGAAGCCGATGACCCAAAGAGCTTTTCTATCTCAGAATCATTGGTGTAAGCCACTGAGAGCACGGTTTTGTCGGTAGTATTAATACCATCGTACGAACCCTTTAGCACAGGCTCGCTAAGGTCATTAGAATTATACAAGAAGTAATGCACACTCCTAATGAGGTTCTCGTTATAATCATCATCTCCATTCTTTTGGGTGGTTTGATTATCATGCCCCTCGCTTGACTTTGTGGTAACAGGAGATACCGACGCGGTTTCAACCGTGAGGGTAAGTCCTTCTGCCGCAGAGTCTTGGTCGTAGAGCTCTCGGTATGTGCAAGAGCCTAGCAGCATTGAAGCTGCCAGACCTATAGTTAAATATGTATATATCTTCTTCATTATTCCTTAGGTAGTATTATTCTCCAAACATCACCATTGCAGACCTCGGAGGTAGCATCCACCGAACGATCGTTCATTTCAACAGAGAATCCGAGGGTTATAGACTTATCGGAATCTCGAGTGAGAGTGAGGTTAGGATTTATTGTAAATGTCACATAACCACCATCTTGCAGAGGATTAATAGTGCCGGTGCTACCATCAATTGAGAAGTACTCAGTGTCGCCGTCCATTTTAATAAAGTACTTACCATTGACAGGGGTCTGAATCCAGAACTTTCCGGTAGGAGCCACACCATTCGAAATCTTAACACGCTTCTCGGTAACCCCGCTTTCGGTCTTAACCTTCTCTACAGTCTTGTAGTTAGGGAAGCTCAACTGCCCAGCAGACACAGTCCAATCCTCATAAGAGAGCTGATAATCACCATAATCCCAAGGAAGAATCTCGGTGGTGATGTAGAGCATCTTGTCTACGAACTGAAGATTGAAGTGATACCAGGTGCCAGGCTTCCAGGCCTTAGAAGGGAATTTAGCCCTACGTTGATAGTTGCGAGTTACTCCGTCGATTGTAAGGTCGTAATCGAGAACTATCAATGAGTCGGCGCTTGCATATACCAAATTAGCGGTATCTATTAGGGTAGAAGGGCTTACGTCCTCTAGCTTCTGAGGCCAGATAAGGCGCTTTTCGAAATTAGAAGCGTCGGAACTGGTCTTTTCTTCGAGAGTGAAGAGGTCAATGCTAGTGGAGGTGCCATCAGCCTCATCTAGGTCTAAGCCACTTACCTCAGCCATGAAAGGAGTATCTTCATCTACAGACCTCTCGCCGTAATCTACAAGGGCACTACCAGCACCTGCAAAGGAGATAGTAGCGCTGCCTTTATTTTTGAGATTAGGTATGGTGATGGAGTTAATATGCACCTTAGCATCGGCCATGCTATTTGAAACTGAAATACTAATGGCCGAGAACAAGTGGTTGAAATACACTTGCACGGGGTCATGATTGGGATTTTCTTCGTTCATGCTACGCGCCACTACCGTAGAATAGAGCATATCAAATTGATCGCTCGTGGTAGTGAGAGTTTTCGAAGGAATTTCCAAAACAGACACATTTGAACCATCGGTTATGTTTAGCTCTTTGCCAAAGAAATCCTGGGCAGAGAGATTCATCATAGCATCGTAATTGTACCAAGCAAAGAACTTGTGAAGACCAGTTTTTGTCCAGTAGAACTTGTGGCCGGAGGCATAGTCCCAAGCGTCGTCCTCGGAGTTATACTTAATGCGGTCGTCAATATATGCATTAAAGTCGGTCCAGACGGCACCAGTCTCGTCGTACAAGGTACCATCAGTGCTCGAAACGAGGTCATATACCTTGAATTCATTGCCCTGGGTGGCAATATTATCTGCGGTAACAAGGGCCTTGGTCTGTACGTCTCCACCCTGAAGATGCAAGCGAATCTCGGATGTGTCGCCGCCTGTAGATGGCTCCACACTGGTTCCAGAGTCCTTTTTGCAAGACCCTAGAACTGCCAAGGCAAGTATGGCCAGTATGCTTATATATCTTTTCATTTCAATACTTCTGAAATCTGTGAAAAATCTATTTTATCTTCGTATACTCTAATAATATAGGTACACCTTCCGCCAATGCCCCAGTGGAAGGTCTTTTCGGCCACAAAGGTCTGGGGATTATAGGCATAGCCGTTCTCTATAAACTGCACACTCATGCTCACTTTGGCGGTAAAAACCTGCGGCATCATTGTTACGGTTTCGCCAATTTTTGAGACTTGGTCACCAATGCTCATGTCGCCCTCGTAAAGGTTAATGCTTTTGCCCGAATCACTTAGGGTCCAAGCGGCGGTGGGCAGCTGGGTGTAACTTCCTTTTGTGCCAAAGCCCTCAATGCTGAGCGATTTAACAATAACCTCTTTGGTTATATACTCACTTTCGTCATTATATGCGTATGCGTCGTTTGTAAACACATAGAACGATACGTCGGTGAGGCTGTGCCTAAAGGGCAGCGGTACCTGACCTCCTGAGCTATAAAGGCTATAGTCGTAAATGGGGTCAGCCACCAAAATCTCATCGTCAGTTATGTCAAAGTCGGTGATTGTAACACCGGTTTCCTGCGAGAATCCAACTTTTGCGCCGTAGGGTGAGTATGCAAAAATGGTCAAACGTTGGCCACTCTTAGTCTTAGTGGGGTCGTCCGACGGCACCCATGCTCCGTTTGAATAGGATACAGAGGTGTTGTCATACTTCAGTTCGGCGTTTGTGGAGTTGGCACTGTAGCTACTGGAGCTAGGCAGCGTATAACCATAAAACCCGAAGGGAACATTGCTTGGATACACCGAAGCCGAATCAGCCCTTGTGGGGATGCTGATAACCGGTAAAAAGCTCAGGCTCTCCTGGCCCTCATACTGGTAACGCTCATTCTTGCAGCCACTTACAGCAATGGCCACAAGAACCAAAAGCGTATATGCCAACTTCGTGCGCATCTTTGGACCGGAAAGGGCGGTCAAGCCCATTCCGGCAATAGAGTTTGTTACTGTACAGTGATAGTACCAACAGTCTCGGTGGTCCAGTCAACAACCTTAGGAGCCCAGAGAATCTCGTCCTCAGAGATTTCGAGGTCAAGCACATAAGCGGTGTTAATCTTGAACTGACCATCTTCCAGCTTCTCGGCAAGCTTGAGGAAAGCGGTACGAGTCTCGGTGTACTTAGAAGCATTGGTTACCTTGTAGACAACCTTTAGATTAACAGCGGTCTGAGGGAGAATGAAGTAGTAACCATTCTCTACAGTGCCGTTATTAACAAGCTTAACAGGCTTTGAGTCCTTGGTAACTTCCATTGTACCATCATTGATATCCACATCCTTAGTCCCTGATACGGTCCAAGTTGCTTCGCCATCGAAGCTACCCTTTGTGTTAAGAGTATCAAGAGTTAGGCTAACAAGCTCATAAGTCATATCAGGAGAATAGTCATCCTTGGTATGGATAGTAACTGCCTTGATGAAAGAAAGAACATGGTGGAAAGTGGTGGTTACGCCATTCTCATTGCCCGACTTGGTCTGCTTTAGAACAGGGTCAGCAAGCATAAGATCCTCAGTGCTAGGAGTATAGTCAGCAATAGTCCAACCATACTTAACCTCGGTGTTAAGGGTAAGGCCCTCAGCTCCATAAGGGCTGTAAGCATAGAAGTCAAGGGTAGAACCATCCTTAGGCCAGTAATAACGCTCACCGTCTACTCTCCAATTGTCGCCAACCTTCTGAATCTCAGAAAGATTGATGTAAGACTCGTCAGCGGTTTTACCGGTTACAAGAACCTGAGCCGCAAAGTGCTCTGCCTCGGGATAAGCGGTACCAGAGATAGGACCGTCTACATTAGCCCTTGTAGCGGATAGGCCCTGAACAGGTGCGAATGCGATTAACTCAGCTTCAGAAGCGTCAATCACAACATTTTTGGTGCAGCCAACTAGCGCTACGCTAGCAAGTGCTGCCAATACAAGATACTTTTTCATAACGTTAAGAAAGTTTTTAATTGTTATTTTCATTTTATAATTTATAATTGTCGTTTTATAATCCAATTGTAACCTCTTCGCTGTCCCAGTCTTCAACCTCGGGATACCATCCGCTACCATCACGGTCGGCACCCTTTACGTCAGGCTTGGGAATTTCGAGTGTATCGCGGAGCAGCAGCCAGTGATGCTCGATTGCGTTCTTTGTGTGGAATACCGAGTCAATGGGGTAAGTCTTTTGTAGCGTACTACCGTAACTTGTTGTAACATTGAAGGTTACATTAAGATTACTCTCACTCTCGGGAATCTTGCCAAAGGTATTGAAGATGGTTGCGATTACATCGGTGTCGCCATCTTTACTCTTTTGAAGGGTGAAGTATACGCTGGCCTCGGGGAGATTTACCATGCTGTTCTGACCAAGGAGGTTACCGCTGCTAAGGCCCGAAAGCACAGCCTGCGCACCACCGAAGTACTCAGCACCCTTGATGGCAATCTGAAGGTAATAGGTACTTACCACGGAGTATGCATCCATGGTGATTTCGTAAGTGCCCTGGTGGTAGGGGATGTTTACCTGCTCGTCCCTTGCAACAACCACATGCTCAGGCTCATAGTAAATGTCGGAACCAAGAATCTCGGCCTTGGTTTCCTCGTCGGAAGCCTTGGTGGCGAAACGGCTCTTGATGGCCTCACTTACCATATCGGTGGAAGCTTCGATGCTGCCATAATTCTCATCGCCCGAAATCTTGATATTCTCGGTGTCGAAGTTATACACCAACATGCAATAGTCGCCGGGGTTTACGTAAACATCGCCATCAATCACAATCTTGCCATCCTCATTGACCGTAGCGTTCTTGATGTAGGTATTGCTCATACCGTCGCCACTAGGCTTGTAGAAGAGAACGCGCATCGTCTTAGGGTCAATCTTGGGAGCCTGGATAGACGGATTGTATATGTCGCAAGTTACGTTGGAGATACTGTCAGTGTTGACCAGAACAGTAAGGTGAACCTTATTGTTCGGATCATCCAGCGGGCGGAACTGACAAGCGGCAAAAGCCACTAGGCAGAAGGCGAGGACAATATTTCTAATAAACCAACTTTTCACGTTCTTTTAAATTCTTGCAAATATACCTATTTAATATTTAAGATGCAAATTATTGAGCTATTGTCGCTTGCCCGTTTGCAAATTTTCGTAATATCTGTAATCCCCTACGGTCAAAATCTATGCCTTTATCGTGCTTTTCGCCTTCCTTGGCGGTTCTACGGCCATTCCAGTAAATAGGAATGTGCAGCGAAGCTTTGATTCCGGTAGGGCCGATGTAAGTGTAGCGCCCGCTGATGCTGGGGTCCCTGAAGAGGAACTCATAATCGGTGCTGGGCACGTAGTGAGTGTAATTGGCCTGAAGATATCCAATCTTGGCCGAAATCTCGAAGTTGCAACCCCTCAGGGCCTTCCAGTTGATTTGCTTTGACCAACCGAAGGTAACGCCTGCGTTCCAGTGGGAGCCACGGTAGTTAAACCTGTCTTCGTACTGGATATCGAAGCGGCCCGATGAGGCGTAAAGTCCTGCAAAGAAGCCATTTAGAGGCTCATGCGGGTATGCCGAATTGCCGTAGTCGGCAGTGCGGGTGGACCAGATGCTGGTGGAGTTGGCAAAAAGGTCGCCAAGCCAGTAGCGGCCCTCGAAACCGGTGTCGAGGATTTCCCAGCAGTACTTGTGGCCGTAAGGGCCCCACTTGAACCAAGGGAACACGTGGTTGAACAACACCGAGAACCTGTTACCGATGGGAATCTCAGCCGTCACGTTGGGGGTGAGAATCATGTCGTACAACAGGTTGGTGCTCACGGTTGCAAGCAGGTTCTGGGTGGTTACGATTGAATCAACCTCCTCTACCACGGGAGCGGGCACGATGGGAACAACCACTATGGGAGTTTCCTCGACCTTAAGGGTGGTAGTATCCACCGCAATGGTGTCAACGGGCTCTTTCTCTACCTCAATCTGATATGTGTAAACCACTGCAAGGTTTGACCTACGCAGGGGTTTGAAAAGGTCTTTGCGAATGTGCGCCCAAGCCTTGCCGCCGTCAATGGTGGCGAGCTTGTTCTTTGCGGAGGTGGAGCTCTTCTCGGACCCGTCGACCCCACGCATAACGGCAAGAGCATAGTCTTTGCCGGCGAAGTCGCCATCTTCCTCAACAACCTTGATTGCACCCTTCCAATCCTCGCTTATGTTGGATACGCTGACATTGCTATAGCCCATTTTAGCAAGCTCGGCCTTCATGGAAGCGGCGCGGCCCTTGGATAGGGTCTGGTTAAGCTGATAAGGGCCCTCGGGCGAAGACGCACTCTCCACGAAGATACCAACGATGTTGGTGTCCTTGGAGTTTTTGAGCCCCTGGAAGAAGGCGTGCATGTTCGCAAAGCTCTGGGCGTTGTTCATGTACGAGGGAATCAGCTTGGTGTCGTTCACTTTGAAGATTACAGAAAATCTAGCGGTATCGGTTACGGTGACGTACTCCTGTGCCTTGAGGACACCGGTCATAGACGTCGAGAGTAACAGCACGCTAAACATTGCTATAGTCTTAAGTGTTTTCATTCAAAGTTTTAAACAAATTTTCAACAAAATTCACCTGCGGCGAAATTCGGTACACAAATGTAATTATTTAATATAATATGCGAGTGTCAAGTTTGGAAAATTTAGTGACAAAAGCCGAAAAATAAAGAGGACAGCAATTTGTAAAAATTACCACCTCTTGGTTTTTAGTGTCAAAAAATGCAATTTTAGTGACATTTCGTGTTTTTACACCAAGATTTCGGCGGGCCCAGTAAGGTAAACATCCGTTAAATCGGGTAAAAAGTCTACTTTCAGCCAATCTTGCCTTGCCTTGAGCGAGTATGATATCCTACCATCATCATTTTTTGCCGGGGGAGTAAATTTTACAGCAAAAGCGGCGATTGCGCTGGCGGTTATACCCGTGCCGCAGGCGAGAGTTTCCCTCTCCACGCCCTTCTCGAAGGTGCGAACATGAAGCCCGTCCTCGTGGGCGCTTACAAAGTTCACATTGGTGCCCTCGGGGGCAAATTCGCTCATCCAGCGAATGCCCTTTCCATCGTTTTCTACGTCCACATCATCTACATCGGGCACGAACTTCACAAAGTGCCTAGTGCCCGTGTTTAGGAAGTAACCGTCCAAAACGGGCTTAACTTCGCTAACATCTCGCATTTTTAGGCGAATAACCCATTTTCCGTCGCCATTTTTGGGGGTTTGAAGCAAATCGGCGCTATGTAGCCCGTCGGGAGCGTCAAAGCAGTAATGACCCTCGTGAGCGGGTTTAACGCCTAGAGAATCGGCAAAGGCGGCGATACAGCGTCCACCGTTGCCGCACATCATTCCTCCGCTGCCATCGGGGTTGTAAAACTCCATTTTAAAGTCGTGCTCGGCCGAATCGTCAAGTATCATTAGGCCGTCGGTGCCATATTTTGCGCAGATATTCTGAATTGTAGGCTCGCTGCGCAGCGCACTAAGGTCCTTGCCTCTTCCGTCGGCCACCACAAAGAGATTGCCGGCCCCAGACCACCTCTGAACAAGGTTTTTACGTACTTGCTCGGCAAGGATTTTAATGCCGGCTTCCATTCTATCGGTATCCAAGAAGGAGAAATTCAAGCGCATGGTGTTGCGGTGGCTTCCATCGGGGTAAAAGAAGGAGCCTGCAACGTAGGCTACGCCAGCCTTTAGGGCCGAATCGTACATTGCTACGGTGTCCACCTCTTCAGGCAGAGTGAGCCAGAGGAAGAGTCCTCCCTCGGGATGCGTCCAGCTTACGCCCTCGGGCATATATTTTTGCAGGAGCTCCAGCAAATAATCCCGTTTACTGCGATAAAGTTCCTTACTTTTCGCAAGATTAGCATCGAGAGCCCCACTTCCCATAAATTCTGCGGCCAAATATTGGTCAAATATAGGCGGACAAAGGTCAAGCGCCTGCTTACATACGTATATTTGTTCAAGCAGCTCTGTGGGCCCGAAAATCCATCCCAGGCGGAACCCGGGAGCAAAAATCTTGGAGAATGAGCCCAAATGTAGGGTTCTTTCGGGGGCTAGCGAGTAAATAGAAGGAACGTCTTCACCTTCATAGCGAAGCTCTTTGTAGGGGCTGTCCTCGATTATAATAAGGTCGTTGCGGCGGGCGAAGTCCACCAGTGCCTGCCTCTCTTCGAGGGTCTTGGTTTTGCCCGACGGGTTGTTGAAGTCTGGAATGACGTACAAGGCTTTGGGACGGGATTGCCGAACGGAGTCGGCAATGACGGGGGTGGGGCCGGCCGTGCCTTTGTCGGCAATGACGCCGTCATCCCCGACCAAGCATCCGTCATCCCCGACCAAGCATCCGTCATCCCCGACCAAGCATCCGTCATCCCCGACCTGTTCGGGGATCTCCTTCACCACCGCCCTATACGCCCTAAACGACTGAAGCGCCCCAAGATACACCGGTGCCTGCGCAAAAACCACATCCCCAGGGTCCAAGAGAATTCGGGAACAAACGTCAATTCCCTGCTGGCTCGAAGTGGTAATCTGAATATTCTCAACCGGCACCCCATAGCGCTTGCTCAGGGTCTCCCTAAGTAGGGTCAAACCCTGCGTAGCACCATACTGAAAGGCGTTTGCACCATACTTTTCTATAACCTCTGTAGAGAGCCTTTTTATATCTTCCAAAGGGAAGGTTGCGGCATTGGGATACCCACCCGCAAAGGAGTAAATCGCATTAAGGTCTACCTTCTTAAAGATTTCCCTCACGGGCGAACGAAGGAACGACGGCACATCGGTCGAAAAGAATTTGCTGTAATCCATTATTCTCGGGTAATTACGGCTCCTAGCGCATTTAAACGGCCGTCAATATCCTCATATCCACGGTCTATCTGTTCTATATTGTCAATCTCGGAAGTTCCCTTTGCACTCATGGCAGCCAAAAGCATGGCAATACCTGCCCTAATATCGGGCGAAGTCATGCGGTTGGCCTTAAGGGTGAATTTATGATCATGCCCAATCACAACGGCCCTGTGCGGGTCGCAGAGGATGATTTGGGCACCCATATCAATCAATTTATCGGTAAAAAAGAGGCGGCTTTCGAACATCTTTTGATGTATTAGAACACTTCCCTTGCATTGGGTGGCAACCACCAGCAGCACACTCAAAAGGTCAGGGGTGAGTCCGGGCCAAGGGGCATCGGCAATGGTCATTATGGAACCATCGATAAATGATTCTATTTCATAGCTTTCCTGCTTGGGAACATAGATATCATCGCCCCTCTGCTCAAGTTTTACCCCAATTCTTTTGAAGGCCTCGGGGATAATGCCAAGATTGTGGTAAGACACGTCCTTTATTGTGAGCTCGCTCTGGGTAATGGCGGCAAGCCCAATGAATGAGCCCACCTCAATCATATCGGGCAGAATCTTATGAACAGTGCCACCGAGACGACGTACTCCGGTGATAGTGAGCAAGTTAGAGCCAATCCCCTCTATCTGGGCACCCATCCTGCAAAGCATCATGCAGAGCTGCTGAACGTATGGCTCGCAGGCGGCATTATAGATGGTTGTTACCCCATTTGCAAGGCTTGCCGCCATTATAATATTGGCTGTACCCGTTACGGAAGCCTCGTCCAGCAGCATGTAGGTGCCTTTTAGCCCCTTGGGAGAGGTTAGATGGTAAGCCCTGCGGTCTTTATCGTACTCATACACGGCCCCAAGGTTCACAAAACCCTCGATATGGGTATCTACCCTGCGGCGGCCGATTTTGTCGCCCCCGGGCTTGGGGAAGTAGGTTTCGTTGAAGCGGCTGAGCATAGGGCCGGAAATCATCACAGACCCACGCAGCTTGGCACATTTTGCCACAAATTCGGCGCTCTCGACGTAGGCGGTGTCAATATTATCGGCCTTAAAAGTGTAATCTCCCTTGCCGTGGCGGATGATGCTCACACCCATATCGCCCAGCAGCCCAATTAGGTTGCGAACGTCCAAAATCTCGGGCACATTGGTTATATGCACCGGCTCGGGGGTCAAAAGCACAGCGCTGATGACCTGCAATGCCTCATTCTTTGCCCCCTGCGGGGTGATACTACCGTGGAGTTCATGCCCTCCCTCAACTATAAACTTGCTCATAACTTGTAAAGATAGTTATTATTCGAGAATAAACACGGTTTCGTCGCCGCAAATATTGCGAATCTTCATTCTGAGGGGACGTTCGTCCGAGCGAATGGTGCCATCCCATAAAGTTTTGGACTTGATGCCCTTTTGCTCGACGAAGCCGTATTTATCTATCTTGACTTCCGCATCGCTATGCCATACCGCGGATTTATCGGCATCGGTGCAATCCAGGCTAATCCATTCTATGGTTTCAAGCCCATCCCCGCTTATCTGTATTGGCTTGAATTCCGTGGCTTTACCCTTTAGCTGTTGCTGAAGCGACTGCTGGTATCCCTTGCCGTTGACTTCCTCTATCTTTTGCAGAACTCTATCGCTATGAAATCCCAGAATTTCAACTTTCCACCCTCTCCATAGGCCTTCATCATCCTCAGAGAGTTTCCACTGGACGTCATCCTCCAGAACAACATTGTCCAACACCTGCTTCAAATCCCGAAGTTCCACCTCTATTGTAGTGCGGTCATTTTGCTCCTTTATGAACTGCTTGATGTCATCAATGTCCTCAACATCAATATAATAGATGATTGCCTTCTTGGTTTGATTGGGCAGGTCTGGAAGTGCGACACGGATTATTTGATTTATAAAGGGCAGGTCCAGAATTCTGGAGCTGCTATCCAAAAGATTGGGAAGACACACGGGCATCATCCCGTTTTTTGCGTCAACTATGCAGCCTGCCCAGAAATCGCTGTCAAGACTCTCTTCCTTTCGGAATCCGGGGACAAGACGGGCGAGTTTTTCCATGGTCTGAACGGGGTTGCGGTAAAGCGATACCCCATCCTTGATTTCCAGAACATCAAACTCGGCTTTCCCCGCTACAAGGCGGTCCCTGGTGGTCTGAATGCTATTAATTCCTATGTCGCAACTAACAAAGCGTCTGCCGAGTTTGGACGCCACCGCGGCAGTAACGCCACTTCCTCCAAAGAAATCCGCAACCAGCATGTCCTTGTTGCTGCTTGCCTTGATAATTCGTTCCAATAACGCCTCTGGCTTTTGTGTAGCATAGTCCACTCGCTCTTCAGCCTGCGAATTAACCGCATTTAAATCAGTCCAAACATCATCTATTGGTATGCCTGAGGCTTCATCCAAATATACTTTTAGCCTCATGCCACCAGAATTTGTGTAATATATTTTCCCTTCTGCCTTCAAACGCTCAATTGTCTCCTTTGTAGTTGCCGTGCCTAAAAAAGCATCTTTAAATTTACGTTCCTTACCATCTACTATTTCAACGTGGGAGAATCTCTCATCTTTATATTCTTCGCTATAATCAATGTATATTGTGTTGTACAAAAATTCAGCGCTTTTTGAATACACTAGAATATTATCATGATTCTTCCCCATCGAATTTTTACCTTTGAATCCGCTTGAAGTCTGTCGCTTCCAAGTGACATCATTTATAAAATTCTCTTCTCCAAAAATCTCATCCATAAGAATCTTGACATAGTGAACGATATGCCAATCCAGATGCACATAAATCGAAGCATTCTCGCTCATAACACTCTTTATTGCCATGAGATTTTCGTACATCCAATTAAGATAGCGCTCCTTATCCCAGACATCCCCATACATCTTCTCTTCAAACGCCTTAAGTTCATCTACGTCAAGTTCCCTTTCTGCATTCTCCAGCGCCTCGGCCACCTTGGGATTTCGCCTAATGTAAACCTTCTTGGCATAGTCGGCTCCACTGGCAAAAGGCGGGTCTATATATACCAAATCCACCTTAACACCCTGGTCCTTTAAATAGGCGCAAGCGCTTAGGCACTCGCCTCTAATCACCAAATTTTCCTCATGATTGATGCCTACGCGTTCCAAAAGGTCTACCTCATATAGAGGCATTCCCCTTTGAATTCGCTCTTCAATTCTGCCATTATCCTTATAGCGCAACAGGCG
>Ga0065708_1040062_pt1 | contig 17470 bp, 18 predicted proteins | sample Hoacrofraction12_2_FD_59095 | JGI IMG/M metagenome (GOLD analysis project Ga0065708, IMG submission 59095) | Hoatzin crop microbial communities from Cojedes, Venezuela, sample from fiber fraction 12 v1 | ecosystem: Host-associated > Birds > Digestive system > Esophagus > Crop | place: Venezuela... | reverse complement strand
TGAAACCTAATCTAAGTAATTTAAAATTATATTTTAAATGGTTAAAGAATGATAAAAGAGATGAAAAAAAGAAAATTAATAATTTAAAAGAAAATAATAAGAATGTAATTATTATAAATGGATAGGAGTATTAATATGGAAGCAGTATTCGAGTCAGACAATTTATTTTATACTAATATAAGTAAAGAATATGTTGATGATTACTTAATAATGTTTGATGATCTTGAAACATTAAGAGGTGTTAGTAAAAAACTTACTGGTCCACCTACTATGGAAGAGGAATTAGAATTTATTCAAAAGAAGATAGATGATAAAGCATTAATTTTTACTATCTTTGAAAAAGATACAAATAAATTTGTTGGTAATATTGAAATCAAAGATATTAAAAATAAGAAAGGTGAACTTGGAATATGTTTAACAAAAGATATGCAAAATAAACATTATGGTACAGAAGCAATTAAAAGAATTTTAAAATATGCATTTGAAGAAGTTAAACTAGATAGCATGCACTTAAATGTTTATCCATATAATAAAAGAGCTATTCGTTGCTATCAAAATATCGGCTTTATAAAAACAGGAGAAGGTAAAGACCCTGGAGATATTCGAATGAAAATTAAGAAAAATTAAGAAATAAAGTGAGGTGTTTGAAAATGAACTTTTTAAGTAAAATAAAAAATCTATTGACTGAAGATAAAGAAATTAAAAAGGAAGAAACAAAAGAAAATAAAAACTTTACAGTTATAGAAGAAGAGGTAGAAGAAGATATATTAGAAAGTGAAGAGTTAGAAGAAGATGAGATTATTCAAGTAGAAAAAGAATATACTGTACCACATGTTGATATTTTAAAAGATAATAAACTATTTACTGAAGCTATGACAGAAATAAGAAATAATTATAATAATACAATTACACTTCCTATCGGAATAGAAAAAGATGAAAATATAATATATAAAAATATTGGAGAGTTAGATGATATTCTAATAGGTGGATCTTTTTCAACTTATTCTACTTCTCTAATTAATTCAATGCTTGCAAGTATTTTAGTTCAATATAAACCAGATGAATTTAAATTAGTTTTAATTGATTATAGCCAAATAGAATTTTTGAAATATAGCGAAATACCTCATTTATTATATCCAATTATAACTTTTGGTGATGAAATAACTTTTTTGATTAGTAAATTATGTGTTGAAATGGAAGATCGTTATCGTAAATTAGCGGAAATGGGATTTAAAAAAATAGAAGATTATAACAAAAATAATGAATTTGATAAAATGCCATATATTTTAATTATTATAAATGATATTTATATGCCAATGGATAAGTATTTAAAAGATTATTTAATGTATCTAACACAAAAAGGTAATGTCGTTGGTATTCATTTAATTTTTAGTACAAGTAGATTAACAAAAAGTGTAATACCAGATGAAATAAAAATGTGTATGAATACTAGAATATCCTTTTTAGTTAGTGAATCTAAGTATTCAAAATTTATAATAAGTGAAAGTGGTGCAGAAAAACTAAGTAATAATGGGAATTTTTATTTAAAATCTATAGGAGAAGCTAAAAAAGAATTATCTATATTACAAGTAACTGATGATGAACTAAATAAAATTATAGATTATGTTACAAATGGTAGAGATTTAATATATAATGAGCGTTTTGAATCTTACGAAATAGAAAATAAAATAAGAGCTAGAGAAGATGATGATCCATTATATAATGAAATTGTTAATTTTGCCATTGAAGTAGGTAAAATATCAGCATCACTTATTCAAAGAAGATTTGGACTAAGATATAATAGAGCTGCTAGAATAATAGATACAATGGAAGAAAGAGGAATTTTAGGGCCACAAAATGGTTCTAAACCAAGAGAAGTATTAATTAAGAAGGATTATTAATTAAAAAGTAAATTTATTTTAAAAAACTAAATTAATATAAAAATGATATAATTATTTAGAAAAAAAGGAGGTATTTATTATGCCTAAACAGAAGAAATATAAAGAAAAGAAAATACAGGAAAAGATGAATAAACAAAAGATAAAAGAAAATAATGAAAAATTAAATCTTAATTGGTATCCTGGGCATATGGCTAAAACAAAAAGACTTATTAAAGAAAAATATAATTTAATTGATATTGTTTATGAAGTAATAGATGCTAGAATACCTTATTCATCTAAAATAAAAGATATAGATGATTTATTAAAAAATAAAAAAAGAATATTAATTATGACTAAGAAAGATTTATGTGACTTAGATATTACTAATAAATGGGTCTCAAAATATGAAAATGATGGATATAAAGTATTACTTGTTAATTTAAATGAAAACAAAGTAGAAGAAGATATTATTAATTTAACTCATGAACTTACAAAAGATATTCAAAGTAAGAGAAAAGAAAAAGGACTTAGTCAAAAAGAGATAAGAGCTTTAGTAGTAGGTATACCTAATGTAGGTAAAAGTACTTTAATAAATAGAATGGCTGGTAAGAAAGTTACTAATATAGGTAATTATCCGGGAGTAACTAAAAATTTAGCATGGTTAAAAACAAATAGCGATATTTTATTACTTGATAGTCCTGGAATACTATGGCCTAAATTAGATAATGAAGAAGTAGCACTTAATTTAGCTTCTTTAACAGCTATTCCTGAAGAAATATTACCAGTTGGTAAAGTAGCAGTACATATTTTAAATAAATTAGATAAATATTATCCAAGTATTTTAGAAAATAGATATAATATAAATAATGTAAATAATGATGATATTATAGAAACATATGATTTAATAGGAAAAAGAATAGGTGCTATTGTATCAGGTGGAAATATTGATTATACTAGAGTAAGTAATGCTATTTTAAAAGATATTAAAGATGAAAGAATAAAAGGTATTACATTTGATAGAATAGATGATTAAAATGAAGAAGAAAGAGATTCTAGAAAAATTAAATAAATTAGATTTAGATAAAGATAAATATACAATTATTAGTGGAGCTAGTTTAGTAATGCATGGAATTATTAAAGAAACTGATGATATAGATTTAGCTTGTTCTAAAGAATATTATGATAAAATAAATTGGGATACTAAGATGGGGTACTTTAATAAAGAAATAAAATATATTGATGATATAGAAATTGGTCCTAATTTTTATTACGAAGATAGTGTAGATATTATAGATGGTTTTAGATTTATGAATTTAGAAAAATGTCTAGAATTAAAGAAATTAACTAATCGGGATAAAGATAAAAAAGTTATTAAAAAAATAGAATTTTATTTTCGTTCTTTAGATAATTATAGTTATGAAAAAGAATTAATAAGTAAAGGATATAAATTAATAGGGGGAGTTGATGAAGTAGGTAGAGGTCCTTTAGTAGGACCGGTAGTAGCAGCATGTGTTATATTACCTATAAATTATACTTTAGAGGGATTAACTGATAGTAAAAAATTATCTGAGAAGAAAAGAAATGAATTTTATGATATAATTAAAAGAGATGCTATTAGTATAGGCGTTGGGGTTGCTAGTTCTAAAGAAATAGATGAAATAAATATCTTAGAAGCTTCTCGTTTAGCAATGAAAAGAGCTATAGAAAATATGGATATTAAACCAGATTTTGTCTTAAGTGATGCTATGAAGTTAGATAATATTAATATACCTTATCAAGATATTATAAAGGGAGATATATTATCTTTAAGTATTGCAGCAGGGTCTGTTATAGCTAAAGTTACTAGAGATAATATGATGTATGAATTAGATAAGAAATATCCAATGTATGGCTTTGGACGTCATAAAGGTTATCCTACTAAGGAACATTTAGAAATGATAAAAAAATATGGAGTTTTGGATAATTATAGGTTTACTTATAAACCTGTTAGTGATTTAATTAATAAATGAAAGTAGTGGTATATTAATGAAAATATTCTTTAATAATGTTTTTAAAAATTATTTTATAATGATGATAAGTATATTTATAAGTGAAATAATATTTAGATTAGTATTAAATATATCTATAATAGATTTTTCTACTTTAAGAATATTTATAGGAATAAATATAATTTCTTTATTATTAAGTGTAATATTTTCTTTTTTAGGTAGAATAGGCAGTAATATTTTATCTATATTAATTATTTTAGTAACAACTATATATGCTATTATAGAAGCAGGATTTTATAATTTATTAGGTCAATTTATGTCTTTTAATTTATTATCAGAATTAAATAATGTAATGGATTTTAGTTCTGATTATTTTAATAGTTTTAGTTATAGTAATTTATTTATTGGAATACCAATAATATTTGTTTTAATATTTTATATCTTTTTTGATCATCGTTTAAAATTACTTGAAAGAAATGATGAAATTAATTTTGCTGATAAGTTTGATTCAGAAGAGAGAAAGAAATTAGATGATAGTAATTTAGCTAAAAAGAAAAAAAGTGCTAGATTAACTAGTAAGATTAATGGTTTTATTATAGCAGTTGGTCTTTCGGTATTATATTATTTCTTGTTATCAGCATCTTTTATGCAAAATAGTTTACAATTATATACTTTAAAAGAGACAATAAATGATCCTAGTAATCCATCTTTAGCTATTAATCAATATGGTTATACAGCTTATTCTATAATAGATTTAAAATCTAAATTAAGTACTAAAATACCTAGTATGAAGACTTCTTATGATAAAGATTATACTAAAGAAGATAATAGTACTAATGATTATTCAAGACTTATGGATGATACTAATTGGGAAGAAATAATTAAGAATGAAACTAATTCTAATTATAAAAAATTAAATAATTATTTTATTAGTCAAGAAATAACTGATGAAAATGATTTTACGGGGATATTTAAGAATAAAAATTTAATTGTTATTATGTTGGATTCAACTAATGATATTATTTTAGATGAAGATTATTATCCTAATATATCTAAATTATATAATGAAGGATGGTCTTGGGATAATAATTATAGTCCTATGAATACTTGTAGTACAGGTAATAATGAATTTAGTGGAATGACTTCTTTATATACAATGAATAATATATGTACTGTTAATAAATATAAGAATAATGTATATCCTGAGTCTTTATTTAATTTATTTAATGATGCTGGATATACTACTAGTAGTTATCATAATTATACTGATTTATATTATAGTCGTTCTATTACTCATGTTAATTTAGGTAGTGGACACTATTATAATGCAGAAGAATTAGGTATACCATATAGTTCTGAATATGCAGAATGGCCTAGTGATAAAGATTTAGTTTTAAAGATGTTAGAAGAAACTGAAGATGAAGAAAAGTTTATGGTATGGCTTACTACAGTATCAGCACATCAACCATATGATGAGTCATCTACTTTAGGTGATAAATATCTTGACTTATTTTCAGATACTATATACAATACTTCACTTAAGAGGTATATGTCTAAGTTAAAAGAAACTGATGATGCTATTGGGGAATTATTAGATGGACTTACTGAACAAGGTAAATTAGATGATACAGTAATAGTTATTTATTCTAGTCATTATCCATATGCTTTAAGTAATAATACTTTAAATAATTATTTTGATTATGATGTAAATGAAAATAATAATGTTGATAAAACACCATTTATTATATATAATTCAGAAATGTCAGCTAATAAATATACTGAATATACTTCTTATATTAATATAGCACCAACTATTCTAAATTTATTTGATTTAGATTATGATCCAAGACTTTATTTAGGACATGATTTATTAGATAGTAAATATGAAAATAGAGTTTATTTTAGTGATGGTTCATGGCAAGATAGTAAAGCTATATATAATGCTAGTACTGGTAATATTACATATATTAATCCAGCAAATACATATACAGATAAAGAAATAAAAGAAATAAATGAAGGTATTAAAATAAAATTATATATGTCATCTTTAGCTATTAAAACTAATTATTTTAATTATTTAAAAGAAGCTGAAGATAATTTAAAAGTAACAAATGTCGATAGTAATTAATAACAATATAGAAAGGAACATGATATGACAAATTTAGTTATAGTGGAATCTCCTAGTAAAAGTAAAACAATTGAAAAGTATTTAGGTAGTGATTATAAAGTAGTTGCTAGTATGGGACATATAAGAGATTTAGCTACAACTGGTAAATTTGGTTTAGGAGTAGATGTTGAACATGATTTTGAACCTACTTATATACCAATGAAAGGGAAAAAGAAAGTAATAACTGAATTAAAAAAATTATCTAAAGATGCTGATAATGTTTATTTAGCAACTGACCCTGACCGTGAAGGAGAAGCTATTAGTTGGCATCTTAAAGAAGCTTTAGATTTAAAAAAGAATTATGAAAGAGTTACTTTTAATGAAATAACTAAAGATGTTATTAAAGAAGCTTTTAAGAATCCAAGAGATATAGATAATAATTTAGTTAAGAGTCAAGAAACTAGAAGAATATTAGATAGAATTATAGGATTTAGATTATCTAAACTTATGCAATCAAAAACTGGTGGTAAAAGTGCTGGACGTGTTCAGTCAGTTGCTCTTAAACTTATTGTAGATAGAGAAAGAGAAATAGCTGCTTTTATACCAGAAGAATATTGGAGTATTACAGCTGTATTTTCACAATTTAATGCTGATTTAGAAAAATATAAAAATAAGAAAATTGAAATACATAATGAAGATGAAGCTAATAGGATTATATCTTCATTAAGTGATAAATATGATATTGAAAATGTTGAATGTAAAGAGAAAAATAAAAATGGTGTTATGCCATTTAAAACATCTACATTACAACAAACTGCTGTTAATAAATTAGGATTTTCTAGTAGTAAAACAATGAGAGTAGCTCAGAAATTATATGAAGGTATTGATATAGGTTCAGAAACAGTAGGTTTAATAACTTATATGCGTACAGATAGTGAAAGACTTTCACCACAATTTATTAATGAAGCATTTGATTATATTAAAAAAACTTATGGTGAAAAATATGTTGGAGTAGTTAAGAAACCTAAGAAAACAGAAAATACTCAAGATGCACATGAAGGTATTAGAGTAACAAGTTGTTATCGTACACCAGAAGAATTAAAAAAATATTTAACACCAGATGAATTTAAATTATATAGTTTAATATATGCTAGAAGTCTTGCTTGTTTAATGAGTAATGCTAAAGTAAAAGCAACTGCTATAACTTTATTAAATAATGATTATGAATTTAAAGCTACTGGTAGTATTTTAATATTTGATGGTTATTTAAAAGTATATAGTAAATATGAAAGTAATGAAGATATAATATTACCTGATTTAGAAGGTATAACTTATTTAATAAGTGAAGATGTTACTAAAGAACAGCATTTTACTAAACCAGCTCCTAGATATACTGAAAGTAGTTTAATTAAAGAATTAGAAAAATTAGGTATAGGTAGACCATCTACATATGCTACTATAATGGAAACTATTAAGAAAAGAGATTATGTAACTATTGAAGATAAAAAGTTTGTACCTACAAAGATAGGAATAGAAACTACTGATAAATTACAAGAAGGATTTAGTGATATTATAAATGTTGAATATACTGCTAATATGGAAAATGAATTAGATGAAATTGCTGATAATAAATTAGATAATGTTAAAGTATTGAAAGACTTCTATAATCAATTTGAGCCATTAGTAGAAGATGCATTTAAGAATATGGAAAAGAATAAACCAGAAGAAACTGGGGAAAATTGTCCTGAATGTGGGCATCCTTTAGTAGTTAGAAATGGTCGATATGGTGAATTTGTAGCATGTTCTAATTATCCAGAATGTAAATATATTAAAAAAGAAGAAAAAGTAATTGTTGAAATATGTAATTGTCCTAATTGTGATGGAAAGATAGTTGAAAAGAAGAGTAGAAAAGGCAAAATATTTTATGGATGTAATAATTATCCTAAATGTAAAACAGCTTATTGGTATAAACCAATAGATAAATTATGTCCAGAATGTAATTCAATGTTACTTGAAAAAGGTAAAAAGATAGTTTGTTCTAATTGTGAATATGAAGAAGAGTAAAACATTTGTCAAAAGCAAATGTTTTTTTCTTTTTATATTATTTATATAAGTATATAATTCAATTAGAAGGGAATATGTTTACTATGGATATTTATAATGATGAAAAGATAAGGAAATTAGAAAAAGAAAAAGAAATTTACTATGATATATGTAAAAAATTGATAAACAAAATTAAAGATAATAAAATTAGGGAAAAATTAAATGATATTTTTTATAAATATCGTTTTGGAAATCAAAAAGAAAGAACTAAAAATTCTTTAAGAGAACAATTTAAAAATGTTTTAATAAAAGCTCAAAATAAAGATATAACTTTATCTTTTAATTTTGAAGAATTCTTCGGAGAAGTTCAAAAACATTATGGCTACAGTGAAGCTTCATGCGAAGTAACATCTAAAATAAAAAAAATATTTAAAGACAAATATGATTATAGGTATTTAAGAATCAATGATTTTGATGTGGAAATTCTTCAAAAAATATTTGAAGATTATGAAAATACTTGTTTACAATTAACACGCGCAATCGAAGAAATTAAAAATTATGAAGAAAATCAAAAAAATAAAGCAGAAGAGAGAAAAAGAGTTGAACAAGAAAAAAGACTTGAACAATTTAAAAAAGCGGAAGAAGAAAAAGAAAAAGAATATTGGATTCAAAGAGGTGGTAATCCTAAATTAAAAAGTGAAGTTAGTCAAAATATAGATGATTACTTAAAAAATGATATTCATAATTCTAAATTTTATAGTCATTCTTATTATGTAAGAAAAAATAAAAGACAAATTGAAGAAGCATATCCTCAATTAAATTATAGTGGGTATTATTCATTTGATACAATGCAAAGAGGGATTGATATTAATAGAGAAATTGATTGTATTGAGCAAAATAAAGAAATTTATCATAATGGTAAATCTGATTTATTTTTGATTGACCAACTTGCTGTTGATATTTTTAATTCAATTATTGAATTTAAATTAAATGATAGTATAAGAGAAAAAGATTTAGATGATTTATTTGAAAAATTTTCTTTTGATAAAGGATTAGAAAAATACGAATCTGCTTATAATAAATTTATGAAAAAATATAGAAAATATAATCAAGAAGAAAAAGCAGAAATGGCAAGAGATGATGAAAGAATAAAATATATTGCAAGGGAAATTGGATTAATACCTGAAACAATAGGGAAAATTAATCCAATAACTCCTCAGCAACTAAAAGGATGTGTAAATGATAGGTTAGCTAAATATATAGTTAATCATCATAGTTTTGTTGGCTTTGACAATCAAAGTTCTAAATTAGAAAAATTAACAGAATATATGAGTATAGATGAAATGATTAAATTGTATAAAAAAGTCATATATGATAAGTATGATGGGATTTTAGCATATTATGATTCGTATTATGAAAAAGTTTCTAATATTCAACGAGTTTTTGCAAACCTTTTATTAGAAAGAAATGATTTATATAGGAATAAAAGTGGCGAAGAACGTGAAGTTGGTTTAGTAAGAGTTACTAAAAAATATTTAAAAGAAAATGTAAAATTTAGTTTAAGATATCCAGAATCAAGAAAAGTAAATGAAGAAACAGAAATCGACGTTTCATACAATGCAGCAAGTGTAACAGATGCAAAGGCTATAGCTCGAAAAAGAGCATACGGTATGAGTAAACTAGAAAAGACTATTGCTCGTATTAATGGTGAATGGAAAAGGTTTGAAGAATTAATGAATATAGACGAGTTAACAGATGATTATATTGAAGAAGAAGAGATTCGTAGTTTATTGAGTTAGGAGGTAAGTATGGAGACAAATGATTTTAATCAATATGTAAAAGATTTTAAAACAAAAACTTTAAAAGAAAAACAATTAATAACTTTAGAACAATTAAAAATGCTTGCAGTATTAACAAATACAATGTGTAAAGAATTAAATGTAGAAAATGAAATTATAGTAAATAATGAATTAATAGACGTAGAAAAAGAAAATTATACTGAAGACGATTATGTAGAAGCTATTATGGTATTAGTTAATTCAATTCAAAATTCATTATGTGATTTTGATTTAAAACTTAGTGATTTAATGAAGGTGATAGTTGATAAAGAAAGTTAATAGCTTTCTTTTTTATTTTAAAAAACTATGATAAAATAAAAATGGTGATAGTAATGAAAAAGAAACAAAAAGTAGTAGAAATACAAACTATAAATAAAAAAGATTTAGTAAAGAAATTACTTAAACAAGAAATACCTTCGGAAAATGAAGATGAATTAATTGAAATGTTAATTGATAGACCAATAGCTTTTGATGTTGATAAAATAGAAAATGCTAATATGACAATGGGAGATAGAATTGCTGATAAGGTAGCTGCTATTGTAGGTTCTTGGCCTTTTATTATAATATTTGCTTTATTTATGTTAACTTGGATTATTGTAAATGGGGTTTTACTTGTAAATGATGCTTTAGATCCATATCCATTTATTTTACTTAATTTATTATTATCATGTATTGCTGCTTTACAAGCACCAATTATTATGATGAGTCAGAATAGACAGTCAGAAAAAGATAGTCTTCGTAATCAAAATGATTATCAAATAGATTTAAAAAGTGAACTTATATTAGAAGATTTACATGATGATATGAAAAAGATATTAGCTAATCAAAGAGCTATACTTAAAATAATAAAAGATGAAGAAGAGGATAGTAAGTAGTTATTCTCTTTTTTTTATGTTATAATTTTATTCGGTGAACGAAATGAAGCAAGAAAATATTAGAAATTTTTCAATTATAGCTCATATTGATCATGGAAAGTCTACTTTAGCAGATAGAATACTTGAAATAACTGGTGGTGTAGATAAACATGATATGAAAGACCAAATGTTAGATAGTATGGATCTTGAAAGAGAAAGAGGTATTACTATCAAATTAAATGCTGTTCAATTAAATTATAAATATAATAATGAACAATATACTTTGCATTTAATAGATACACCAGGTCATGTCGATTTTAGTTATGAAGTATCTCGTTCTTTAGCTGCATGTGAAGGAGCTATTTTAGTAGTGGATGCAGCTCAAGGAATAGAAGCCCAAACACTTGCTAATTTATATCTTGCTTTAGAAGATGACTTAGTAATAATACCAGTTATTAATAAAATAGATTTACCTAATGCAGATATTCCTAAAGTAAAAAAAGAATTACATGATATTTTAGGATTTAAGGAAGATGAAATTTTATTATGTAGTGGAAAGACTGGTGAAGGAGTCGAAGATTTAATTAAAGCAGTAATTGATAGAATACCAGCACCAGTTATTAATAATGATGCTAATACTAGAGCTTTAATTTTTGATAGTCATTTTGATCCATATAGAGGAGTTATTGCTTTAGTTAGAGTATTTGATGGTAAAATAACTTCTAAAGATACAATGAAAATGCTTGCTACTAAAGATACTTATGATGTAGTAGAACTTGGTGTAAATCATCCTAAAGAAGAAATAAAAGATGAATTAGTATCTGGTGAAGTTGGTTGGGTAAGTGGTTCTATTAAAGATATTAGAAGTGTTAGAGTAGGAGATACGATAACTACTTTAAGAAGTGAAGCTAAGGAAGAATTACCCGGTTATCAAACAATGAAACCAATGGTATATAGTGGTTTATTTCCAATAGAACCAAATAAATTTCCAGCATTAAAAGAAGCTTTAGAAAAATTACAACTTAATGATGCTAGTTTAACTTTTGAGCCAGAAAATTCTGAAGCATTAGGTTTTGGTTTTAGAACAGGTTTTTTAGGTTTATTACATATGGATATTATAATGACTAGATTAGAAAGAGAATTTAATTTAGAAGTTATTGCTACTAGTCCATCCGTTATATATAAAGTAGAATTAACTAGTGGAGAAGTTATTGAAGTAGATAGTCCTCCTAAAATGCCTGATAGAGTTAAAATAAAAAAAATAGAAGAACCTTATATAAGAACAAATATTTTTGTACCAAGTGAATATATAGGACCTATAATGGAATTATGTGAAGATAAAAGAGGCAATTACATTAATATGGAATATATAGATACAACAAGAGTTAATATTCATTATGAAATACCTTTAGCGGAAATAGTTTATGATTTTTATGATAAATTAAAAAGTATGACAAAAGGTTATGCATCATTTGATTATGAATTATGTGGATATAAAGAAAGTAATTTAGTTAAAATGGATATTTTAATTAATGGAGAAATAGTAGATGCTTTAAGTGTTATTGTCCATAAAGATGCTGCTTATAATAGAGGTAAAAAGATAGTAGAAAATTTAAGAAAGATAATACCTCGTCAATTATTTCAAGTACCTTTACAAGCTAGTATAGGATCTAAAGTAATTGCAAGAGAAAATATTAGTGCTATGCGTAAAAATGTTTTGGCTAAATGTTATGGTGGAGATATATCTCGTAAAAGAAAACTTCTTGAAAAACAAAAAGAAGGTAAAAAGAAAATGAAAATGATAGGTAAAGTTGAAGTACCTCAAGAAGCTTTCCTAGAAGTTTTAAAATCAGAAAAATAGATAAAGTTAGATAGTTTAATCTAACTTTTTTTGATATAATATTTTTGGAGGTTTTGGTATGCTAGATTTAACAGAAAATGAAGAAGAAAGAAAATATTTTATAGTTCATGTAGATTTATTAGAAGGACTTAAAGAGTATGAAGTAGAATATGCAGATGGTCATATAGAAAGATTTCCTTTTTCAGTTCATAATTTTAATGTAGATTTATATCGTATGAAAGAACAATATTATAAATATAGTGATGATGTAAAAGATGAAATTATAGAATGGTCTTCTGATATATTAAAAAATCAATTAAAATGTTTGCTTTTAACAGTTCTTACTATTATATTTGAAACGAATACTCCTTTACCAGGTTTATGGAAAGTAGTAGTTATTATTTTAACTATTTTAGTAGCTTTAGGATATGAAATAAGAAAATATATTGATTTGATGTATGCAGGTTATGGACTCGGATATTTAAATGATATGGATGTATTTATGGAAAATATGGAAGGAAAGAATAGAATTAATTTTAAAAATCCTTTAAATAATCAAGATGAATATTGGTATTTATTTAATCCATCTATGATGGATTTGGGTGTTGATGTAGATATCTATAATCAAACTATAGAAAATTTATCTCCAGAGGAGAAAGATGAATCTGCTAAAAGATTAGTTAAAATATTAAAAGAAAATAAAGAGAGTGATTAAATTGAAAATAGGTTTAGTTTTAGAAGGCGGAGCAATGAGAGGCTTATATACAGCTGGAATGTTAGATTTATTAATGGAAGAGAATATCTTAGTAGATGGTATTATTGGTGTATCTGCTGGTGCTTTAATTGGAATTAATTATAAATCTAAACAAATAGGTAGAGCACTTAGATATAATAAAAAATATTGTAATAATAAAAATTATTTAAGTTTTTATTCTTATTTAAAGACAGGTAATATTTTAAATAAGGAATTTGCTTTTAATAAATTAGTTAATGAATTAGATCCATTTGATTTTAAAACGTATAAAAAGAATAAAGTAGATATGTATGCTACAGTAACAAATATTGAAACAGGTAAAGCAGAATATCATAAAATAAATGACTTAAATAATATAAATAATATGGAATATTTAAGAGCTTCTGGAACTATACCTCATTTATCTAAAATAGTAGAAGTAAATAATAATAAATATTTAGATGGAGGAATAGCAGATAGTATTCCTTTTAAAAAAATGAAAAAGCTTGGATATGATAAAATAATTGTTGTTTTAACTAGAATAGAAGGATATACTAAGAAAAGAAATAAATTAGTAGAATTATTAAATAAAGTAAAATATAAAGAATATCCTAATTATATTTATACTGCTAATAATAGATATAAAATGTATAATACTGAAATAGAAGAATTAGAAGAATTAGAACATAATAAAGATATATTTGTAATAAGACCTTCTAGGTATGTAGATATTAAAAGAATAGAACATAATCCTAGTAAAATAGAAGAGATGTATAATTTAGGATATAATGATACTAAGAATAGTTTAAAAGAATTAAAAAAATATTTGGAGGAATAAAATGAATAAACAAGATGTATTTGAAATAGAGTTAAGTTATATAAAAGATAAAGATATCAAAAAAAGTTTAGCTATAATGATAGATAAAATACCAGATTATTTTTTTAAGATACCAGCATCTAGTACTGGTAAATATCATCCTAATTATGCAACAGGGGATGGCGGATTAGTTAGACATACTAAAGCTGCTGTTAGAATGGCTCATGAATTATTTGGAATATATAAATTTAGTGAACATGTAAAAGACTTAATAATTATGGCTTTAGTATTACATGATAGTGTTAAAAAAGGAGAAGATGAAACTAAATATACATTATTTGATCATCCTTTAGTAGCAGCTGAATTTATTAAAAAATATCAAGATGAATTACCAATGTCTAAAGAAGATATTAATTTTGTATGTGAATGTATAAAGAGTCATATGGGTAGATTTAATACAAGTGATTATTCAGATATTATATTGCCGATACCTAAGACACCAGAACAAAAATTTGTTCATATGTGTGATTATCTAGCTAGTCGTAAAGTTATTGATATTCATTTTGATGAAAATAATAATATAATAGAAGTATGATTAGATATAAAGAAACTAAAATAGTTAGTATACTTAGTATATTAGGTAATTTATTTTTACTTATTATAAAAGGAATAATTGCTTTTATTACAGGGAGTCAAGCTATGATAGCTGATACATTTAATAGTGCATCAGATATTTTTAATTCAATAATGACTTTTATAGGTAATAAAATATCTTCTAAAGAAGCAGATAATGATCATAATTTAGGACATGGTAAAGCAGAATATATTTATTCAATGATAATTAGTTTAACAATGATGTTTTTAGGTATTAAGATATTATATAATGCGATTTTATCAATAATAGAAGGTAGTAGTTATAATTTTAATTATTTTTTAATAGTAGTATGTATAATAACAATTATTGTTAAATTAAGTTTATATATTTATACAAATAAAATAAGTAAAAGAAATAACAATTTACTTATAAAAGCTGTTAGTATAGATCATCGTAACGATATATTTGTTACATTATTTAATTTAATATCAATAATACTTACATATTTAGGTATTAAATATATAGATGGAATAGTAGGTTCTTTAATATCTTTATGGATTATATATAATGGTTTTTTAATATTTAAAGAAAGCTATGATATTTTAATGGATAAAACGATATCTTTAGAAACGAAAGAGAAAGTTTTAAATATAATAAAAAATTATCCAGATATAGTAAAAATAAATCATTTTAATGCAACACCAGTAGGATATAGATATTATGTATCTTTTTCAATATTTGTTGATGGTAATTTAAGTACTTATGATAGTCATGAAATTGCTAATAAATTAGAAAAAGAAATATCTAAAAAAATAGATGAAATATATTTAACAGTTATTCATGTTAATCCAATTGATATTAAAAAAAATAATAAATAATAATAAAATTAAGATAGGAGAGATATTATGAAATTATTTAAATGTTTAAAATGCGGAGAGATGGTTGAAGTAATTAAAGATGAATGTGATTCATTAACTTGTTGCGGCAAAAAGATGGTAGAAATGGTACCAGGAGAAGTTGATGCAGCACAAGAAAAACATGTTCCTTTTTGTGAAATTCAAGGAGACTCAGTATATGTTATTGTAGGGGAAGTAGAACATCCTATGGAAGAAAAACATTATATTGAATGGATATGTGCTGAATACTCAGATAGTACAGTAAAATATTTTTATAAACCTGGTGATAAGCCAGAAGCTTTATTTGATTATGAAAAAGGTATGAAAATATATGCTTACTGTAATTTACATGGTTTATGGATGACAGAACTATAGAAAATTTACTTAATAGTTTAAGTAAAACAAAGTTTAGAGGGTCTTTTCATTTAAATAATAAAATGAAAGATTATGTAAAAGAAAAAGGAATAGATAAAATAGAACAGGACGCTTATGAGTTAATTAAAAAAAGATTAGCACCAGAAAATCCTAAAAATGATGGAAAACAAACACCTATGAGGCAGGTACATCCAGTGTTTATTGCTCAGCATGCTACTGGAACTTGTTGTAGAGGATGCTTAGAGCGAATTCATCATATTCCAAAAGGAAGAAGTTTAACTTCCGAAGAAATTAATTATGTAGTAAGAGTTATAAAATTATGGATTATTAATGAATGTACTGAAAAATAGAAAAATTAGGATGATTTTATAAGAGGGAATAAATATGAAGAAAAAAATTATTATTTCAATTTTAATTATTATTGTTTTAGCTCTGGTAGGTATAGGAATATATTTTGGTATAGGTATATATTCTTATCATAAAACAGGTGAAGATGATGTAATCAAAATAGATGTTGATCCAATACCAAAAGAAACTGAAGAAGTAATAGATGAGGATATTACCAAAGATAATAAGGATAATAATGAAACTACTGAAAATAACGACGATAGTAATGCTAGTAACGCTACTAATAGTGAAAGCAATAAAAAGAGTAGTATTAAAAATAATTCTAATAAATCAGTAACTAATAATAAAAAAAGTAATTCAAGTACAAAAAAAGATACTAATACAAATTCTAGTACTACATCCACTACAACACAAACTAAAGAACAAACAGCGTGGGAAAAGTTAGGGATATCAGAATATGATTATTATAATAAATCTATGTGGAGTTGGTGTAAGATAGATTTTAGTGTTAAAACATATGGAACATATGAAGCAACTAGAAATGCTTGTATGGAACATGGATACTCGGTTTTAGAACAAAACGGAGGAGGACAATTTGATTGTCAAGATTGTAATAGTTATTCTGGAGATTATCTAGGAGAATATTTTGAATATACGGAGTAGAATATACTTCGTTTTTTATGGAATATTAATTCATATACAGTTAATTTTGAAACTAATGGAGGATCTAGTGTAGAATCTCAAACAGTTGAATATAATTCGAAATTATCATCAGTAGAAGATCCAACAAAAGAAGGATATACATTTAAAGGATGGTATACAGATTCATCTTTAACAATTAAATTTGATTCAAGTACACCAATTACTGAAGACATGACTTTATATGCTAAATGGGAAAAAGTAGAGAATAGTAAAGAAACTACTGAAACAGTTGGAAATCCACAAACAAGTGATAATATAAGTTTATATTTAATTTTATTTATTACTTCAATTGCTAATATATTATTTATGATTACTATTTCAAAAGTAGAATTATAAAAAAATAAATAATATTGTAAATTATTAATGAATTAAAGGAGAGTAGAAATACTTTTCTTTTTTTAACTATACAAGATAATTGACTGAAATTTTCTAATATAGTATATTATCATCTATA
>Ga0065708_1006705_pt1 | contig 17511 bp, 9 predicted proteins | sample Hoacrofraction12_2_FD_59095 | JGI IMG/M metagenome (GOLD analysis project Ga0065708, IMG submission 59095) | Hoatzin crop microbial communities from Cojedes, Venezuela, sample from fiber fraction 12 v1 | ecosystem: Host-associated > Birds > Digestive system > Esophagus > Crop | place: Venezuela... | reverse complement strand
CTTACCACCAAGGATGATCTTGTCGTTAAGCCAATAGTGCTGACCACCAGCATACTGGGTCTGAGTAGCGCCAATGTAAACGGGAACACTTGCCTTACTATCGGATACTGTAGGTTTATCCGATTTCCAAGAGAGATAAGGATAGTAAAGTACCATCTTATCTCCTTCAGAAGCAGTAGGGGCTACTGTTACGGTACCGTATCCATCATCATCAATTGAGATAGCGGTGGACTGGGCGTAGTTACCAGCAGCGGTAACAATACCGAAATAGTCCTCATCACCATCGTTCCAAGTGAATTCTCCACCATCAAGCCACTGGGACTTGGTAAGGTCATTAGTGCTAACAGAAATCTGGATAGGAGTAGATTCAGACTGCTCTACAACATTTTTATTTTCCTTGGCACAGCCTACGGCAAGAGCCAAAACGGGAATAAATAGAATACTTATCTTTTTCATAATCTTTTACTTTAATAACAAGTTAGAAATAGAGTTTCCTGCAAATTCATCGAAATCGTCGTCCGTGTTCCAATTGACATCGGGCGAGGTCTGCATGATGTCAAACTTCCCCAGAAGCTCAATCTCTTGAGCCTCAGGAGCCATGTAAAGAATTTTCTTTTTCATAATAATAATTGGTTTTTGTGTGAATAAATAATAATAGTAAAATTTAGTACCGGAGGGCGGAATCACCCTCCCTCCGGCTAAAAGTGTATTATCCTGCAATGGTAATCTTTGTGAAGATTACATTATTGCCCTGGAGGTACAATGCACCTCCCCACCAGCTTTTTTCAGTGAGTACGCTTATATTATCATCTGTTACTGCAAATGAAACATAGCCATCTGAAAGTGCAGTAGGAGAGTTGGTTTGATTAAACTGGTTAGAGCCGTCAGGAGCGACTGTTGCTAAACCAGAGCCCCAGTGACCGCCGAAGACCTGAATCTGCCATCCTTCTTCATCAGTAGTGGTGAAGTATATTCTAATTGATTGACCGACAGTTAGATTATTGTTAATCCACAAATCGTTATCGTCACCAATTTGAATATTCGTACCACAACCCTCACCAGAGTCCTCACTTCCAGTCCAAACAGTAGTTTCAGTAACTGCTACCTGAACGATGAGGGAAATCTTGGTGATATCAATGTAGTAACCCTGAACTACAAGTCCATTGTGTGCTATAAGGTCATCGATATCCTCCTGAGTAAGAACATAGTCAAAGTATGTATCAGTCTGTGAAGGATTGTATTCGATAGTCTCAGGGAGATGGTCCCAAGAATCACCATGCCTCAAAGAAAGATACCACCATCCGTCAGGATTGCTGGTGTTGCAAGTGAAGTAAACCCTTACTGTAGAACCAGCTGCAACGGTTGACCAGTCATAGCCGCCATATGCAAGATCCTGGTTACCACCCCAGCTACCTGTCTGAGTAAGGCCTTCCCAAATAACTATTTCCTCATATTCAGCAGTAACAAGAACCTTAACAGGCCAATCGATTTCTTCACCGGTAGTGAGAACCAGGTGAATGGTCTGATAGCCGGCTGAAGTCTCAGCAGGGACGATGAAGGTGTAGGTGCCATCCTCTCTAACACTGTAGGAAATGACTTTCTGGTCACCGATGGTTATGGACTCAATCCAGTTGAAGCCTGAGCCGGTCATTGTCATTGAAGCACCTGCAGCCACTGATTCAGGAAGCGTTTCGATAATTACAGAAGTATCGTAGGAAACGGTAATAGTCTCAGAAGATTCTGAGGTATCACCATTCTTTGCGGTAACAACTACAGTACCGGTTGTAGAGCTAGTGCCTGTTGTAGCGGTAATTTCTGTCTCGCTCTGGTTGGTGATTGTAGCTTCTGTACCATTGAGTTCAACCTTGTCAACGAGGTCAAGGTCAGTACCGGTAATGGTAATGCTTGCACCTGCTACTATCTCGGTAGGAGTTACAGCAGTGATGGAAGGATGAACTACGGTATAATCTACACTTACGCTCTCACCATTGGAAAGAGAGAGGGTAGCAGAACCATCGGCAGCCTCTGCAGGCATCTCGAAGGTAATTGTACCATCGTCATTGTAGGTGAAAGATATACCGCTAGCGCCGTTGAGGTCGATGCTGGAAACAACATCGAGGTTCTCACCACTGATAGTAACAGTCTCACCGGCCTTGATTGCGCCTTCAGGAGAAACTGAAAGGTTGGTAGGCACAACAGGAGTGTAGGTACCTGCGGTGAAGTCCTTGCCAGCATAGCTGGTGCAGACAACGTCGCCAGTTGCAGCTGCTGCGGGGATGGTAACGGTGAGGGTGGTGTAGTCATCATTGAATGTAAATTCAGATGCATCTACGGTAACACCGTCGGTGAAGGTCACGGTCTCAATCATCTGCAGGTACTCGCCGGTGATGACAGCATCCTCGCCAGCCTTGGCGGAAGCAACGCTGAGGCCACTTACGGTAGGGTCGCCGATGGTGAGTTCGTCGGTAGAGTAAATGAGGTTAGGGATGGTCTGACCATCGGAGAGAATCAAGGTACCGGTAACTGCGTTTGCAGGAACGGTAACGGTGAGTTTGTAGCGGGTAGCGCCCTCATTTACTGCAACGCTAACTTCGTCAGTGAAGATAACGCTGGTAACAAGGTTCATATAGTCACCCTCGATAGTGATGATATCACCGGGCATTGCGCTCTTAGGTGAGAAGTCCTCGAGGACTATAGGCTCGCTGTAGCTGAGTTTGCTCTTGGTGGTGAGGGTCTTACCGTCAGAAGTAACGAGCTGAACCTTACCCTCAACAACGCCGTCATCGGGAACCTTTACGCGAATCTCGCTGGGGTTGCCGGACTTGATAACCTCAATATCGGTAGAGCTAACACCTTCGGGGAAGATAGCCTCAACAACCTTGTCGAGGTTAGCACCGTAGAAGGTCAGATAACCGCCGCGCATTACGGGGTTCGGGCCGTAGGAAGCCAGCGAAGTACCCTCGTACTGGTCGGTATTCACCTCATCGCCCTGGCATCCTGTGAACACCAGGGTAAGAGTTGCAAGAACTGCGAAAATACTAAATATCTTTTTCATATTCTATTCGCTTTAAATTAGTTGGAAGGAACGACACGGATGTTGTCGATACCGAATTCAGGAGAGCACTCTGAACCGTCGGTAGAACCGCCGTATACAAAGAGTGTCAGACCGGCAAGGAAGGAATCGCCGAAGGCAACACCACAAGATGCGTTAGCAATGGTCTTGTTGAAATCGGAGAGAGGTACAGTAACTGTAATCCACTGGTCCTCAGTAGTATATGAGCCACCAGCTGCGACCCAAGGCTCCCATACATAACGAGGCATCTCGTCATTGTAATAGAAGGCATTGTTGCAGTTTGACCAGCAGGATACATCGGATGTACGAGTAAACATAATCTGGAGTGCAGATGCTGTCCAAGGAGTGCTAGAAGGGATAATAACCTCGAACTTGAGGCTAAGTCCGCTTACACCGTATTCTGCAATATACTCAGCGAACTCCTCATTGAGATAAAGCTCGTTCCAGCCATTGCCAGGGTTCTCAACATCAGGCCAGTAGTTTACGCAGTACTGGTCCTCTGCCCAAGCATCGCGAGGGCCGGGGCCGATGGTTGCACCACCGAAGTACAGGTAGTTACCGTCAAGAGCGGACCAAGAATCCTGTCCATCGGAGTGAATCATACCTGCACGCCAACCATAACCTGTAGCGTGAGCTTCACCGTAATTGCCATCCCAGTCGAAGAGCATATTGCGGGTATCTTTGTACTGGAATGCGCTGCGAGAGGTACCGGACTCGGTTGTAACATTTACATAACCGGGCTGTGCGCCTTCAGGAACGGTGCAAGTAATCTCGGTAGAGCTTACATAAGTAATTGTAGACTCGTCAACCTCTGCTCCGGGGAATGATATGCTAAGAGGAGCGAAGAGGTACTTACCCTTCAGGGTAACAGTCTGACCTTCTTCTGCCCATTCGCAAGACATGGAGCTTACTACAGGGAGAGGAGGAAGCACCTTGAAGTCTACGGTAGTAGTGTCAAGGTCTTTGTTGATAAGGTAAATCTTATCGGTAGAAACATCAGGCATATTACCGGGAACAGCCACAATCAGGGTATTGTCGGTAATGTAGCTAGTGTTCAGAGTAGCTGCCTGGTCGTTGAAGTACATCTGCTGTACGCTGGTAAGGTTGCTACCGAGCAGGCAGATGATCTCACCCATGTAGGCCTGGTCGACATGCACATCCTTCTCGGCGTAGCGGATATCAACAACCTTGGGGGTGCCACCTGTCAACTCAAAGCGATCGGGATAGTCGTTGCAAGCGGTTGCAGCGAGTCCGAGCAAAGCAGAAGCCAGAATTATAAAATATCTATTTTTCATAAGGCACTCTATTTAATATAATCGTATGAGTATTCAGAGCGGACATCAACTTCCACTGCTGCCACATCCGAAGCGAGGTTGGGGTTGTAAACAACATCCTCGGTAGGGAAAGGAAGGGTGAAGCTGGAAGCGGTTACATTAGGCTGGTCATACTGGTTAGAGTAGGAAATCTTGCTAGGGTCCCACTCGCCGCTATAGTCGAAGTTCTCGCCAAGCCAATCCTTGTAGACATCGTCATGGCCGGTGAAGTAAGAACGCCTCTGAGCCTTGAGCTCTGCGATACAAGCGTCCATATCATAGTAAGAACGACGTACATAGTCGTACCAGCGGTCACCTTCGCCTGCAAGCTCAAGACGACGCTCCTTCCAGATATCCTCGAAGGATACAGAAGTGAGGGCATCGGCACCTGCACGCTCGCGAACCTTGTTTACATACTCAAGAGCATTGGAATTGTCGCCGGTAAGGACGCAAGCCTCTGCATAAACGAGGTAAATATCGGAAAGACGAAGGATATGGGTAGGCAACTGGTTGCACATACCGCCAGCATCGGGATATTCACCGATGGCGAGGTAGTGGTCGTAGTTGTCACCATAGAGGTTCTTAACATTGTTGGTACCTGTAGGGCACTGGAAAGAACCACCGGGGCCACCCTTGCCGTAGTCATCAGCGTCATAGACAAACCTCAGGAAGTCGAAACCGCCCTTATCTTGCCAGAAGTATTCGTACTTATCACCAGGCATCATGATACAAGCCTTGCGGCGGCTATCCTTCTCATCCTTACGGGTAGCAGGGTCGTCGGTAATGCTTACACCAAATGCATCTGCAAGGTCAACTGAAGGACCACCCCAGCCACCCCAGCAGTCACCGTTCTCGTCGAAAGCAACCATTGCAAGGTCGCTCTGGAGAGTGTTCTGTGCTGTCCAAGGGTTACGGGTGTTCTTCCAAAGCCAGGAGATGAGGCACTCACCGGTAGCGTTGAAGCCGGTCAGACGGAAGAGGTCGGAATAGGTAGGCATAAGGCTACGGCCGGAGTTGTCGATAACATCCTTTGCGTAGGTCTTGGCCTTGTTGAGGTCTTCCTGATTCAAGGAGCCACCAAGGCCGGCCTTGGTCAGATAAACCTTTGAAAGCAGGGCCTCTGCGCAATAGTAGTCAATGCGCTCGTAGTTCTGCCAACCGGAGGTTGTCTTGATATCGTACTCGTCGAAAACTTCCATTGCCTTTTCGAGGGTCATGATGATGTACTCGTAAACATTTGCACGGGTAACCTTCTGAATGGAGTTATAGTCTTCGTTGAGGAGGTTGGTATTGTTGTGTACAATAGGAACCTCACCGAAGGTACGAACCATATAGAAGTATGCCATTGCCTTCCAAGTAAGAGCCTCAGCGATGCATTTATAGCGAGCCTTGTTAAACTCAGCGTCGCTGTCGGAGCCATCGCTAGAAGCGTCCAAAAGGTTGTCAATCACGGTGTTAGCGTGACCATTCACAGCCCAAAGGGAGTAGGACATATTGATAAGGTCGTCGTCGGTAGAGTTGGTGGTGAACTCCAGATAAGGAGATGAACCCCAGTACATGTTACCGGACATAACCTCGCCAATCTTGATAAAACCGCGCTGGAAATCGTACCAAGGAGAGTTGTAAAGGTAGTTTACACCCTGCTCGCACTGATCTGCGGTCTTGTAGAAATTGTCTTTGTTATAGTTATCCTCGGCGGGGCGGTCAAGGAAATCACCGCAAGATGCCAGAGTACTTCCTAAAACCAGAATTGCAAGAGCTTTAAATATATTTTTCATATTCCTTTAATTTTAGAAAGTGATGTTAAGACCAAATGAATACATAGTAGGTGAAGGATAACGGCCGTTGTCCAAACCGTATGTCAGACCGGTAGAATCCTGGGTTGAAGCACCAACTTCAGGGTCGTAGCCGCTATACTTGGTAATGGTCCAGAGGTTCTGGATATTGCAGTACAGACGAACATTCTCAACCTTGAAACGCTGGAGGAATGCCTTAGGAACGGTATAGCCGAGGGTTATGTTCTTAAGACGGATGTAGGAACCATCCTCAACATAACGGTCGCTGATACGGTCGTTGTCGTTAGGGTCGTTGAGAGTAGCACGAGGAGTCTTGGTGCCGGAGTTGGTAACATAGACATTGTCGATGTGGTCGTACCAGCTGGAACCGTCGGCGTAAACAATGGACTCGTCGATAGGAGCAAGGTGTGCGCGGTCGCTTACAGAGTTAAGCTGGTTGGTCCAGGTGCTGTTCATGTGGGTAAGGGTAATGGCGTTGTAGTTGAATACCTTGTTGCCATAAGAGCCATTGAAGAAGATGCTCAAATCCCAATTCTTATAGTTAAAGGTGTTGGTCCAACCGAAGGTGAACTTGGGCAGCGGGCTGCCAAGGTCGGTGCGGTCTTTTTCATTGATGACACCATCGCCATTGATATCTTCGAACTTAAGGTCACCTACCCAAACGGTAGTGTTGCGGTCGAATACACCATCTGTAGGGTATTTCTCGGCGGTAGGAGAATTCATGATATCCTCAAGATTCTCGTAAACACCAGCAACCTTGTAACCATAGAAATTGTAGAGGGACTTGCCGATTTCGGAAACGCAGACAACATCGCTCCACTGACCGTAACCTACTAGGTAGGCGTTCTCGGTGCCATCGAGGCTGAGAAGCTTATTGCGGTTGAAGGAAATCTGGAAGTTGCTGTCCCAGCTGAAGTTAGCACCCTGGATAGGGTGGGTATCGAGGGTGATTTCAAGACCCTTGTTCTCGATGGAACCATAGTTACCCTTAGGAGCTGCAAGAGCTGAAGAACCGTTACCGGAGGTACCCATGTAAGAAGGAAGCTGCATGCTCATGAGCATGTCGTTTGACTTCTTATAATAAGCATCGATGGTAAGGTTGATGCGGCTCTCGAGGAAGGAGAGGTCGAGACCGATGTTGGTCTGGTTCTGGCTCTCCCAGCGGATACCGGTGTTAGGGATGTTTGCAGGACGGAAACCAGCGCCAAGTGCTGAAGGCATACGGCTCATTGCTGCGCCCCATGCGTATGCACCGATGTTGGAGTTACCGGTCTGGCCCCAGCCTAAACGGAGCTTACCCTGGTTGATGATATGCTTATAATCCTCGAAGAATTTCTCGTTGGAGAACTTCCATGCAAGTGCGAAGGAGTGGAAACCTGCCCAACGGTTATCGGGACCGAAGTTGGAAGAACCATCGTAACGGAAGGTGTAGGTTGCGAGGTAACGGTCGTCGTAGTTGTAGGTTTCACGAGTGAAGAATGAAGACATTGCGGCAGAACCGAAGCCGGAGCTGATTGAAGGGGTACCGGTTGCAAGAGCAAGGTTGTGAACCTCATCTGAAGGGAGAGAACCATTGCTGTTGAACAGATAATCCCAGCTGGACTCCCAGCACTCCTGACCGAGCATGGCGGTGAAGCTGTGCTTGCCGATAGAGTTGGCGTAGGTCAGATAGTTCTTAAGCTGCCAGAACTTATTGGTGTTCTTCTGCTGAGAAATGGAGTTAGTAGTACGCTGCCAGCCACCAAGGTCTACTGTAGGCTTGAAGGTGTCGGACTTGGCATTGCTGAAGTCGAAACCAACCTCGGTACGCCAAGTAAAGTGGCGGAGAGGAGTAAGTTCAGCGTAGATATTACCTGTAAGTTTCTGACGGTTAAGGGTCATCTCATCCATCATTGCCATTGCGATAGGGTTAGGTGAAGTGTAACCTTCGCGGGAGGTGGAGGAGTAGTTGCCATAAACATCATAAACAGGGATATCGGGCAGAGTGGTGAGGGAGTAGTAGATGAGACCTTGAGTACCATCGGCGAGCTTAAGGTCATCGTTGGTATTGGTGAAGGTCACATTGAGTCCAAGCTTGAACCACTTCTTGAGCTGAGCATCCAGGTTTGTACGAACAGAGAAACGGTTGAAGTTAGAACCGAGAATAGTACCTTCCTGGTCCATATAGGATGCAGAAACATAGTACTGAACCTTCTCGGTACCGCCCTGTGCGGCAACCTGATGCTGATGCTGGAAGGCTGTGCGGAAAATCTCATCCTGCCAGTTGGTACCCTTGCCAAGAAGAGTAGGGTCAGCGTAGTAGGCGTTGACATCGTAGATATTGCCTTCGTAAGCCATATCATTGTAGTACTCAGCGTATTCACGCAGGTTCATCATGTCCAGACGCTTGGTCTGACGGCTCCATGCCATCATGCCATCGTAGGTGAATTTAGCCTCACCAGCCTTACCATGCTTGGTGGTGATGAGGATTACACCGTTGGCACCCTGTGCACCGTAAATCGCAGTAGCGGAGGCATCCTTGAGGATTTCCATGCTAACGATATCGGCAGGGTTGATGGTGGACAGAGGGGAAATGGTGGAAACGGTACCATTACCCAGGCCGCTAAGACCGTAGGAAGCACCAGTAGAACCACCACCCTGAACGATAACACCATCAATCACATACAGAGGCTCTGCATTGGCATTGATGGTAGCTTGTCCACGGACGCGGATGGATGATGAGGAACCAGGAGCACCTGAAGTCTGTACAGCGGTTACACCGGCTGCACGGCCCTGCAGGGACTGGTCAAGACTGGAGATGATGGATCCCTTGAGGTCATCTTCCTTCATTGAAACGGAAGAACCTGCAAGGTCGCTCTTTTTCATCGTACCATAGCCGACTACCACAACCTCATCGAGGAATTCGCTGTCCTCTGCGAGAGTCACATTGATTGTGCTCTGGCTGCCAACAGGGATTTCCTGGGTTGCATAGCCGATAGAAGAAAAGACAAGAACTGCTCCGTCCTTGACATTGAGGGAATAGTTGCCGTCCAGGTCGGTGATTGTACCGTTGGTGGTACCCTTTTCCTGAACGCCAGCCGAGATGACACCCTGACCGGTGTTGTCGATTACCTTACCGGTAACCGTCCTGGTCTGGGCCATCACTGTTGCGGTGCCTGCCAGGAGGCACATCAACAAGCTGATAAATAGCTTTCTTTTCATGCTATTGCTTTTTGGGTTAAAATTAGTTAATATATTGGTTTAAAAATTCGCTTTTGACTTCACTCAGGCGGGGTTCCCAGAGGTGGATGCTGTGCATCGACAGAGGGAAGCAAACCCACTTTTTGGTGGACTTTATCTGGTTGAATCCGCCGAAATTGGTGCGGGGCGGGCAAACATTGTCCTGCAAGCCGTAGCACATGATTACAGGGCACTTAATCTTATCTGCAAAATTCTTTACATCAAAGTATGAGAGGGTCTTGTAGAGGTCCGCATCGGCGATTCCCTCCTTTTCGGCCTGAGGGAGAATCTCGTTTGCGGGCCAGTCGGCAACCTTCATGTAGTTGGGGAAATCGCTCATGAAGGGCACCATAGGGCAGATTACCTGATACAAATCAGGCACAAGGGCAGCGCTGACAAGGGTGAATGCACCTCCCTGGCTGGCACCCTCGGCATATACTTTGCTGAGGTCGGCCTTTTCCAGAGTCTTTACAAAGTCCAGAGCCCTGACGCAGTCAAGGTAGGACCCACGATAGAAATATTTGTCCTTGTCGGAGAGACCACGGCGAATCCAGTCGCGCACGGTGGTAGGGGTCTCGCAAAGGCCCTGCTCACGGGTGCTGATGGTAAATTCAATAAGTTCGGGTGCGGCTGAAGGGTCGGGGGTCCAAGGCATGGCGCTATAGCCGTTGAAGGTCACTTTGACGGGATATTTGCCGTCTTTTACAGGTTCGGTAAGGATACCCTTGATGCGCTCGCCACCCCAGGAGGTCATCTCCACGGTATAGGTGTTGCGCAGCTCGTTGGACTTTTCGGGAACAAGGGTAAGCTTGTAGTTGGGAGCAACCTTGGCGAGCTGGGCGAGGTTTTCGGCCCAGAATTCATCGAAATCAGGTTGCTTGTCCTGGGGAGAAACGGCGCTTTCGGGGTCGCAGCCAACAACAAAACTGCGCTCCAGCACATCGCCGTCAATCTTGAGGTTTAGGATGTAGAAACCGGGTTCGAGGCCGAGGTTGAAAGAGATTGTATCCACGCCCTTCTTGGGATGGGCAATCTTGGTGAGGGTCTGCACAGGCTCGTGCTTGTCGGTAGTGATTTCCACCTTGACGGGAGCTTCCTTCACCTTGCCGTACTTGGCAGCAACGGCTACGCGGAGGGGCTTCTGGTCGGCTACGGTGAACATCCAATCGTTCTCCAGAACGGGGGTTGCAGAGTAGCTTGCGTTGATGTGCTTAACTGCATCCTTGAGAGGTTCGAGGGTACTTACATCGCTGACATACACGGAGTTAAGGCCCTGAGGTTCCTGAGCAGGGTCGCCGCAGTAATCGTCGCCGGGCTGCCAGGACTCATGCGCCTTTTGGGCATATCCGCCCCAGGCCCAGAAGTTCATGCCGGCTACGCGACCGCCGTGCTCATTGCCGTCAACCACCCTCTCGGCGATAAACTTGTAGTACTGGTCGCGAGCCCAGTGCCAATCGGTGAGATTGGTGCCTGCATTGTCGCGAGGGAAGCCAAATTCCTCAATCACAATGGGCTTGTTAAGCTTGTCGGCGATGACTGCGTGCTTTTCGATATAGGCAGCAGTGGAATCCACCGAAACACCGTATTTGTCCTGAGGGCGGTCCTGGTCTACCCAGTTCCAGTTGTAGGGCCAGATGTGAACGGTGAGGTAGTCGATATCGGGGCAGGAGTGCACCTTTTCGCAAAGTTCGGCACTGCCTTCGCAGCCCCAAATGCCCTCGCTACCGCTGGAAACCATGTGATTGGGGTCAACTTCCTTGATAACGCTGGCTGCCTTCCACATCCAATCCACAAATTTCTGCTGCACCTCAGGGTCGGAGGAGAAGCAGCGGGGCTCGTTGGAAATCTGCCAGGAGAAGATGGCGGGGTCGTCCTTGTAAGCAACGCCGGTAACGCTGTTGGTGCGACCTACGATAAAGCGAAGATGGTCATAGAACAGCTCCTGGGCCTTCTCGTTGGTGGAGAACTGCGCCATCTGCTGCATAAAAGGCCAGTAGCCATCCCTGGAGGGGATAAGAGCGGGGCCTGCGCCAGCCCATTCGAGATAAACTCCGAAGCCGCCGGACCATTCCCAAGCGTTGTTCATGAACAGCACAGCCTTCATGTCGCGCTTAGCGATTTCGGCCATGAAATAGTCCAGACCCGCCAGCAGGGTGTCGTTATAAACCCCGGCTTCTTTCTGCAGGGTGGGCTCGATTCGGGTGGGAATGCCATCGGGACCTTCGGCTCCTACCAGCACCCTAAGGTTGGTAACGCCCAGTGCCTTAAGGGTATCAAGTTCCTTGGCAAGTCGCTCCCTGTTTCCACCGCGTCCTTCGGACGCAAGTATGGGTCCGTACCAAAAATTGGTGCCGACAAATGATATTTTTTTACCGTTTTGAACGAAATTGCCATCCTTGACGGAAACAAATGTATCGTCCTTCGTTGTAGAGCATGCCGATAAAATCATGAGAAGAATCGGCAGAATAGTCCATTTGGCCTTCATTTTAGTGCTTCTTCGCTGTTTTCAATTTATATCCAAAGGTACGAAGAAAGCACAAGTTAAACAAATACAATTTTAACCGATTTCGATATTTTCCGCTCTAGACGATGGCCTTGTTGTGCTTGTAGAGTTCGCGGAACTCCCTTGGGGTAAGCCCGCGCTTAGCCTTGAAAATACGGTTGAAATTGGAGAGATTGTTAAAGCCGCTGCGCTCGCAGATTTCCGAGATATTGTCCTGAGTATCAACGAGAAGACGGGCTGCAACCCCCAATCTGATATCGATGATGTACTCCTTTAGCGAACGCCCTGATGCCTTGGAAAAATAGCGGCTGAGCGAGGGTGGTGCCATACCCACCATATCCGCCATCTGGTCCAGCCGGATATCTTCGGCATAATGGTCGCGCACGAACTGTTTGATTTTCATCATCTTATCGCTCTCAGGCTTGGCTTCTTCGCTTACGAAGGACACACTGGACAGCTCGCGGGCCTGGTCGTCCTTGGACAGCACATTCAGCATGTGAAGGAACTGCAGGAACTGCTCGAAGGGGTCTTTTACCCCGGCCAGGCCGTCCAGAATTGCATAGACATGCATAATGGCACTCAGGGAATAGGACAGCCCGTGCTTGGCGCGGGAAATCATCTTGGCAATCGACTGGAACTGGCTCTTTGTACCCAGCGCTTCGGCAAAAACTGCGGGGGAAAACTGGATGGTTACTTCCCTCATATTCTGCGACTTACACTTCCCCTGCTCCCAATAATGCTCCAGTCCGCCGCCAATCATCACCAGCTCAAACTCCCCTACCGTCTCCACGCTATCGCCCACCACGCGAACCGCCCCTTCGCAGTGTTCTACGAAGTTCAGCTCATATTCATTGTGCCTGTGCGCGGGAAAATCGAACTTCTCCTTGCGCCTGTCTACGATGTAGAAAAAGTCCTTTTCGGACAGCGGGGTAATCTCATTCAGTATCTCTGCCATAACGGGAGCAAAGATACTGAAAAATTGTTAAAAAAGTACCAGTCTAAAAAATAGATTGATATTTTTTACTATTCCTCGGCAAATAGGGAGATAATGTTAAGGATAACCTGCGAGGCCTTCTGCATATTCTCGAGTGTTACCCATTCCATCTTGCCGTGGAAGTTGAGTCCGCCGGCAAAAATATTGGGGCAAGGCAGGCCCTTGAAGCTAAGGTTGGCGCCATCGGTGCCGCCGCGGATAGGCTGGATGCGGGGTTTTACGCCGGCCATCATCATCGCCTTCTCGGCCTTTTCTACAATGTGATAATGGGGTTCAACCTCCTGACGCATATTGTAGTACTGGTCCTTGATAACGGCAGTTGCGGTGCCTTCGCCATAGCGATCGTTGATAAAGTCCACACACTTCTGCATAACGGTCTTTTTCTGCTCGAAAAGGGCGCGGTTGTGGTCGCGGATGATATAGGAGAAGTCAGCCTCCTCAACACTCCCCTTGAAGGAAGTGATGTGGAAGAAACCGTCATAGCCTTCGGTGTATTCGGGCCTCTGGTCAATCGGGAGCAGAGCATTCAGCTCCATACCAATCAGGATAGCGTTCAGCATCTTGCCCTTGGCATAGCCGGGATGCACATTGCGGCCCTGGATATGAATCTTGGCAGAAGCGGCATTGAAGTTCTCAAACTCAAGCTCGCCAACATCGCCGCCGTCCATTGTATAGGCGTACTTGGCGCCGAATTTGGCAACATCGAACTTAACCACGCCGCGACCGATTTCCTCATCGGGAGTGAAGCCAATCTTGATGGGGCCGTGCTTAAATTCGGGATGAGCCATAATGTACTGCACTGCATCCATGATTTCAGCAACACCGGCCTTATCGTCAGCACCCAGCAGGGTGGTGCCGTCGGTGGTAATCAGGGTTTCGCCCTTATGGTCCAGCAGCTCAGGGAATTCCGCAGGCTTCAGATACAGCCCCTCAACCCCCTTCAGGGCGATGTCAGAGCCATCGTAAGCCTCTATTATTTGGGCATTTACATTCTCACCGGAAGCATCGGGAGAGGTATCCACATGGGAGATAAAGCCAATGGCAGGCACCTCATCCCCAACATTCGAAGGGATGGACCCCATTACATAACCATACTCATCGAGGCTGGCCTCTACGCCAAGGTCATTCAGTTCTTGAGTCAACATCTTCAGCAGGTTCAACTGCTTGGGTGTCGACGGCTGACTCTGTGATTCCTCGTTGCTCTGAGTGTCCACCTTCGTGTACCTCAGGAACCTGTTCAGTAGCTTCTCCATTGTCTTTCTCCTTTTCTTTTTCCAGTTTATTTTGATATTTCTGCTTGTAGCGCTCTACATAGCGTTCCAGGCGCTCATCTTCCTTTTGTTTGCGCTTAGCTTCGCGAGCGGCCTGCTTTTCGGCACGAGCGCGGGCCTTGGCAGCCTTCTTCTCGGCCTTAGCCTGAGCCTTGGCAGCATCCCTAGCATCCAACTCTGCCCAGCGAGCCTCCTTTTCTGCCTGCTTGCGCAGCCTTTCCTGCTCCCTCAACTCTGCCTTTGTCGGCTCCTTCGGAGCAACTGTGGCGGTAGAATCGGGGGTCTGGTTCAGCAGGGAATCAACGCTGAATTTCAGGGTATCGGCGTACTCTCCAACCGAGGTATTCAGGCTGTCGATTGCGTCCTGAATATCCACTGTAGGCGCTTCTGCTGCGGTTTTTGCGGTATCAGCGGGCGCTTCTTCCTTCTTGGCAGATTCCTTGGCCTTCTGCTTGTTTTTGGCGGCCTTTAGCTGGTCGCGAACTTCCTTCATATAGCCAGGGAAGTAGATTTCGGTCTGAGGGAAGGCTGGCTGCGGTCTGCTGCCGAATATCTTGCGCTCACTGGCCCTGATGGAGAGGTCGGTGATATCCTCCTTGCCCTTGGGCTTGCGCTCCGGCTGCCAGTTGAAACCCTTGATTTCGCGGTCTACCTGCTTTAGCTGCGGCAGAGGATAAGCATCGTTCTTGGGAGCGTCGAAATAATGAATTCTATCCAAATCCCCATTCTTGAAGAGGGCGGAGAGCATCTTGCACTCTACCTTGTTTACGGTGGCATATTCCTGCTTTTCTTTTAGGAAGAATACCGCTGTAGCGCCTCCTAGGGCATCAAATCGCCTTAGCGAAGCGGTGGTGTCGAAGTAGGCCATCACTTCGGTGGAGCGGATTTGATCGTATAATTCCTCAGTTTCCTGGGTGATGATAAAGGCGTTGGACATCAGGCTGACCCTATCCACGCTATTGCCCTTGACCAGAGCGGCGAGGGAGTCGGCGCTGTACTGGCGGTTGCCGTCGTTCCAAACTACGGGGTCGATATAGAAACGGGCGATGGAATCGAGGTCGCAGTAGCGCAGGGAGTCGCAGCTCACCTGGATATCGCGGCGGTAGATTTTGACATTGCCAATACCATAGACAAAGCCTATCTTGGTGGTATCCAGCGGCTCCGGCTCGGTAGCTAGGGAGTCTGCGGCAGTGGTCAGGCTGTCGGCGGGGGCTTCTTCTTGTTCCTCCATTGGTGGAAGTTCGTCCTGAGGCTCAGGCGCGTTCGGTTTCCCTAGGTCTGCCGGGGGCTGCTCCCCTTGAGGTTTGCCGTTTTGCATTCCCTGCAAGGCAGGGTTCATCATTCCGGCCTGTTTGGCAGCCTCTTCCTCCTGCTGCTTGCGCAGTTTTTCAGCCTCTTCGGCTGCTTTTCGGCGGTAGGCCGTCACGGGGTCGGCATGGATTTCCTCCAACCTAGTGGCGCAGGCGTCAATTTCGGATTGAGGAATATCGCACTTCTTAATTGTCTGATAAACAAGGGTATCCGCACCCATATAGATGGTATCAATCTGGGTTCGTTTCTCTATTTGCTCCTTGCCGAGACTGTCCACTCGCTTGTAAGTCTTTTCCTCCGAGGTCTTCATTGCCACGGCGGCTTCCTTGCTCAAGGTGACCTTTGCGAGTGAATCCTGATAATACATATAGTTGGCCACAGCGAAGACATTGCGGGTTGTATCCTGCACCTGCACATGGCCTAACATCTTGATATCGTCGAAGTTACGGTAGTAATAGAGGGAATCGCACCAAACCTCCTGGTCGGGCGACATTGCATGCACATGGTCCCTGAAGAAGAAGGTTTCGACGGGGCGATTGTACCAGCCCTTGCCGGCAGAAAGCATGTTCCCATCCTTCCAGAAGTCGATTTCCGTCTTGAACACCGCCTTGTTGGGCACGCTCTCATAGTCCAGCTCGGAGGTGCGCACAAAGATGCTGTCGGTGTACATGTTTACATTGTTGCGGAAGGTGAAAACCCTCAGGCGGGCGCTATAGGACCCGTCAGTACTCTCGATAATCTGCCCATCCTTGCTGCGCATGGACCCACCCTTGCTGAAAAAGGCCAGCGAATCTCGGGTATTATAGTCGAGGAAGTGAGTGCGCAGGGTGTTGCGGTCCTTGTCTTGGAGTTGCACCAGATTGCCTCGGCACTGCACCATGTCCTGGTCCACTATGTAGTCCATCTTGTCGCTGGTGAGGATGGTAGCGTTCTGCACCACCTTTACATGGCCTTCGGCGTTGATAATCCTGGCCTGAAGGTCCCAGAGGGCGGTATCGCAGATAAGATAAGTGCCGTTGTGCAGGAAGGTGGCGTCCACCGATTTACGGTAGTTGCGACCGTTTTTCTCGATGAGTTCAAGCGATGTGGCCTTAATCAAGCGTACAAGGGAATCCCTCCTCTCGCCCATCTGGGCCCAAAGAGGAGTTCCTGCCAGAAAGGCCAGCAGTAAAAGGACTATTTTCTTATTTTTTCGGCCCATCCTTTACGGGTAAAGTCGCAGTCCTTGAACATAGGGTCGATGATGATGTAGGTCTCCCCTATCTTCTTGTCTATGAACTCGTTAATGGCTTTATTCTGTTTAATATTCCGCACTCCATCCAACAACGAAGTGTAATCGTTTTCGAAGGTTGCGGTGTGCGCGGGAACTATCTTGTCGAGGCGCACAATCTTGTATACCAGTTCGCCGTCGCGGCCCTCGTTGTCGCGGGAGGCGATAGGGTTGGATATCTGCCCAACCTCAAGGTCCTGCACTGCTGCATAGTCCTCGGGTTTGAGCTGGTCGATTTCAAAATAGGAGCTGCCGGTGTTGGGGTCGGACATCTGACCGCCGTTGGTGCGGGTTGCAGGGTCCTCTGAATACAGGCGGGCAGCCATCTCAAAGGAGATTTTGTTGCTGTCTATCAGATTCTTAAGAGAGTCCAGACGGGCAAAAGCCTTTTCCTGGTCCTCGGCGGTGTACTTGGGTTTGAGCAGGATGTGGCGGGCGTTGAAAAGGTCACCCTTCTTCTCGATAACCTCGATAATATGGAAGCCGTCAGGGGTCTCTACAATCTGGGATACCTTCCCGGGCTTAAGCGACATTGCTGCATCGGAGAAGGCGGGCCAAAATATTGATTTTGAGGCCATTCCAAGCTCGCCACCCTTGCGGGCGCTGCCGGGGTCCTCGGAGTACAGACGGGCCAGGGTGGAGAATTTCTCGCCGTTGATAATACGCTCGCGGATGTTAAGCAGCCTCTGCTTGCAGGCCAGCTTGGCAGCTTCCCTGTCGGGATAGACGCAAATCTGGCTCATCTGGTACTTGATGGGCAC
>Ga0065708_1040061_pt1 | contig 17582 bp, 10 predicted proteins | sample Hoacrofraction12_2_FD_59095 | JGI IMG/M metagenome (GOLD analysis project Ga0065708, IMG submission 59095) | Hoatzin crop microbial communities from Cojedes, Venezuela, sample from fiber fraction 12 v1 | ecosystem: Host-associated > Birds > Digestive system > Esophagus > Crop | place: Venezuela... | reverse complement strand
TCAAGCATGATTTCGAGCCCATGCTGCTCGTGCCCATCGGCTTCGGTATCCTGATTGGTAACATACCGTTCCAGCCGGGCAACGAGATTGGCATTTACGAGGAGGGCTCTGTGCTCAACATCCTGTACCAGGGTGTGCGGCAAGGATGGTATCCGCCGCTCATCTTCCTAGGCATCGGAGCGATGACCGACTTCTCGGCACTGATTGCTAACCCCAAGCTGCTGCTTGTGGGTGCTGCTGCACAGTTTGGTATCTTTGGCGCCTATATGATTGCCTTGGCACTGGGCTTCATGCCCGACCAGGCAGGTGCTATTGCCATCATTGGTGGTGCCGACGGTCCCACCGCTATCTTCCTGTCGTCGAAACTTGCGCCCAACTTGATGGGAGCTATTGCGGTGTCGGCATATAGCTACATGGCACTGGTGCCGGTGATACAACCGCCCATTATGCGCTTGTGCACGACCAAGAAGGAGCGCCTCATCCGCATGAAGCCTGCCCGCAAGGTGGCGCAGAACGAGAAGATTCTCTTCCCCATCTTTGGTCTGATTCTCACTTGCTTTGTTGTGCCGTCAGCACTGCCCCTGCTGGGTATGCTGTTCTTTGGCAACCTGCTGCGCGAGAGTGGTGTCACCAAGCGTCTGGCTAACACTGCCAGCAACGCCATGACCGACATCGTGACCATCATCTTGGGTATGACTGTGGGTGCCTCGACGCAGGCATCGCAGTTCCTGACCAAGGAGACGGTGTTCATCTTCTTCCTGGGCTTCTGCGCATTCGTCATCGCCACCTTCAGCGGTGTGCTGTTCGTCAAGCTGTTCAACTTGATTTTGCCCAAGAGCAAGAAGCTGAACCCGCTGATTGGCAATGCCGGTGTGTCGGCAGTGCCTATGGCAGCCCGCATCAGCAACGACCAGGGTCTCAAGGCCGACCCCAGCAACTACCTGCTCATGCACGCCATGGGTCCCAATGTGGCTGGTGTGATTGGTTCGGCAGTTGCCGCTGGTGTGCTGCTGGGCTTCCTCGGCTAACCGACAATTGATACAAAGTCTGACTATTTCATTCGGGCGGACCAGACACCACAACTGGCTCGCCCGAAGTTTTTTCACTCCCCACACATAGCGGAAAAGTGCCAAACTGGCTGACCCTGTCGCCGCTGGTGTGCCACCGCGGTGAAGCCACGGGGCAACACACCATGTCGCTTTTTGGAAAAAACGAAACCCTTGCTTGCATAAAAGAACAAGAATGCCTATCTTTGTGGTTGAATAAGAGCAATTAGTTGCCAATTGAGGCGAAATCCTAACTTTTTGCTCTTTAGATTCAATTTTATTGTCAAACTCAAATCATTACAACTCATGAGCAAACGACTACTCACTATTCTCATCCTGTGTGCTGCTCTGGCGATGCCAACTGCAACGGCAAGCACCGTGCGCCATGCCCTGTCACGTCAGCATGACAAGACCCTGTCCCAGTTACTCAAAGCTCCCGCCCGCGAGGACAGCGAAGAAAAACCCATCATGGATGCCCCTGAAGGCACCCTGTATGACAACATGTATGCCACGTCGTCGGCTTATGGCCTTGGCTGGGGCGACATCTATACTATCGAGGTGGATGGCGGCATTGGAGCCGTTGTTGAGGGCACCGATGGCAATCTGTACATCTACAATGCCATCTCTCAGGACTACATTTGGTTCAGCGAACTGCCATGGCTCAAGGCTGAGCCATTGAGTGCTGACACATTTGTGGTGCATACCCCACAAATCTACATTATTGATGCTGGCGACCCTTATTATGCCTATAGCATGAAGTATGACGAGGACGAGGGCATGCCCGTTGTTGATACCGAGCAGACAGACATCATGTTTGTCTGGAAGGACAACGTGCTCACTCAAGTGGGCGACAACTACGTGGGACTGTGCGATGCCACTGCCGACTGGTTCTACATGGCTGACCAGCACATTGTCTATAGCCCTATGCAAGAAGAAGCCCTTGTTATCGATGACAAGAATCCCCAGAGCTACGTAATGACCTATCTGTCGTCGCCCGAGGATTTGACCCAAACAACCGATCGCTTTGTCAACGTTATCATTGACGGTGAAAATGTGTATGTTGGCAACCTCAACGACAACACACCCGATGCTTACATCCAGGGCACCATGCAAGACGGCAAGGTGACATTTGCCACCCGTCAGTATCTCGGTCCCGACACCTACTATAACAGCCATGTTTATGTTCTCACGGGCGATGCATACGTGGACAGCGTGACCTACGAAAGCAAGGTGTTCAACTACACCCTTACCGACCAGATAGTGTTTGACATTGATGAGCAAGCACATACACTTGTAGCAACGTGGCCCGCATCGCTCATTGTCAACGCCGGCGCCAGCAGTCTGTACATCATCGAGGACTATGTTGCCCCAGGTCTTGAGATATTTATCGACTCACCTGCCGTTCCTGCAGACCCGATTTTCACCAAGGACGACGTGTCTGCCAAGGTCACGGCTGGTTGGCGTTCCATCACGTTCACCATCCCCACCGTTGATGTTGATGGCAACGCACTCAACGAAAATAAGTTGTATTATAACATCTATCTTGATGATGATGTGTTGACCCTGGACACTGACACCTATGTTGGACTCTCCGAGAATATGACCGATGTGCCGTTCAACTTTGAGGACGTGAACAACTTTGACATCTACAGTGTGGGTGACAACCGCCGCAAGGTCTATATCTATGACCAGCGAGACTATAGCAAGATTGGTGTGCAGAGCATTTATCGTGCAGGCGACGAGGAGCATCGCTCGGCCATCGTTTATGTCGAGATTGAGGATAGCGGTGTGGACGAGCTGGCAGCTGACGCACAAGTGCTGAGCCGTCGTTATGTCAGCCCCACTGGCATCACAAGCGACACCCCGTATCAGGGCATCAACATTGTGGTCACCACGCTGGATAACGGCACCACCATCATTAGCAAGCAACTGCTACCGTGATAAGTTGCCCACCCCTTAGCACAGAACAGCCCCACCAAACGGTCGGGGCTGTCTTGTACTAATATGTTATGGTGGTGAATTAGATGCCCATGACGGTGGTGACGAGCCACAGGCAGAGGGGGATGGTAATCATGAGAATACCGATGAAGTCGATATAAACACCCGTCTTGATCATCTTGGTGATGGGGATGTAACCGCTTGCATACACGATGGCGTTGGGCGGTGTTGAAACCGGCAGCATGAATCCGAGTGATGAGGACAGGGCGCAAGCCACCGAAACAGGGATTGGGCTGAAACCCATCGATGCGGCAGCACCAATAGCCAACGGGCCAATCATGCTGATGGCTGCGGTGTGCGAAGTGAGCTCGGCGAGCAGCAACGACATAATACTGAATACAGCGATGAAGAGCACATGCGAGGGATGTCCACCCATTCCCGAGATGATGCCCTTGCCAATCCATTCAGACAGGCCACTCGAATACATCATTCCGCCCATTGCCAATCCGCCACCAAAGAGCAGCAGCGTGCCCCATTCGATGCCTTCCAGACCGTCTTTCCAGCTCAGGGTCATCTTCTTAAAAGATTTGTCAGTCGGGATAAGGAAGAGCAACAGTGCACCTACCAGTGCAGCAATGCTCTCGGGGATGATTTTGTTGTAAGATTTCAGGATTTCGCTGTCACTTCCGTAAAAAATGCTAAGAATACCAGGTGTAACCCAAAGTACTACTGCTACGAGGAAGCAGAAAAGGGTATTCTTTTGTGCAACAGTCCACTTGCCAAGCTCTCTCTTGCGCTGTGCGATGAACGCTTGAGCGCCCTGGATGTGCTTAACGTCGGCTGGGAATAACACGGTGAGAACAATATAAGCGATGATGAAGTAGCAAACCATCGCCACAAAACCCCAAACCATCCATTGGAAGAACGAAATGTGATAGTTTTGTTCGCCCAGAAAGCCCATCATCATAATGTTTGGGGGAGTTCCAATCGGGGTGAGCACGCCACCTATCGAGCAGGCATAAGCTGTCATTAGCATCAAGCCTGTTGCATATTTGTAGGTTTTCAGATTGATTTCTTTTCCGTTGGCTGCCAGCATCTCTTTGATTGATTCGAGCAAGCCGAGAGCGATTGGGAACATCATGGCTGCGGTTGCTGTATTGCTGATCCAACCTGAGCAAAGTGCACAGGCAAGACCTATAGCCAGAATGATGCGTTTGGGATTGTCACCAACCCATTTCATTGAAATGATGCCGTAGGCAATGCGCTTATCTATACCATTCACCATCAGAGCCTTTGCGATGATGAAACCACCCATAAAGAGGAAGATTGTGGGGTTAGCAAATGCTGCAAAAGCAGGCTTAACTGATGCCACGCCAAGCAGAACGCAGAGCGTAGGACCAAGAATTGAGGTTACAGGAATGGGCACTGGCTCGCAAATCCACCATGTCGCAACGAGTGCCATAATAGACAACAGTTTGTGCCCCTCGGGTGTCAAACCTGAAATAGGCAAAAACCATACTACAATCGCGAGAAGCGGTCCAAAGAATGCGCCAAACACATGGCGTTTGCGGTCGAACGATGACTCTTGTTGTACAGATTCAACCGCGGATTGATTTTCTGTTTGAATGTCTTGCATTTAGATGATTATTTTAATATAGAATGTAATTTTCAGTTTTAAGAACTGTTTCAAAAAACGGGTGCAAAGGTAAGAAAAATTTGGGTACAATATACCTGTTGGCCACTCGGTATTTTAAAATTATGAGCAATGCTTGTGTTTTTCAAGGTTGGGGTAGGGGTACATTGCCCAGCCGGTATGGGCGCGTTGTGATTCTGGCGGGCGCGTGTCCCTTAACACTCGCCCCTCTCCTCCTGTGTGGCGGGGCAGCTATTATGCGCCTGCGACTGGTGTTTATCTCTTTCTCGCTCAGCTAAAATTTTTGTTTGTTGTTAAAAAAAAGCTGCTTATGTCGGTGAGCTTAATGAAATAATCATTATCTTTGCGCAAAACTAATCAAAAGGGTTTTAAGCTATGGAATTGAAAATTATCGAGCGCGACGGTGTGTTGACGGGTGTGCTGACTGGCAGGTTGGACAGTGCTGCTGCCAGTGGGTTTGTGCGTGATATGCAGCCGCTGATGGATGGTGCCGACGGCGAAATCGTGCTTGATTGCACGGGGCTGGAATATGTGTCGAGTAGCGGCCTTCGCGCCCTGTTGACGCTGCGCAAGCAGGCACTGGACAGGGGAGGCAAGGTGGTTATGGAGCACATTAATGACGATGTGCGCAATGTGTTTAACATCACGGGATTTTTCCAACTGTTTGAGATCCGCTAGAGCCACGGCGTGAGGTCGTCATCGTTGGCTGGTGACGGTCGCGCTGTGTTCAATTCACTGCTACCGCTTGATGGCAAGCAGGGTGAGGTCATCATGCTGCTGCGCAGAGCCTTGCATGAAGCACTGTGCCGATGCGGTGACGGCATCGACGATCTGCCGTGCCGACTTGTCGTCTGCCAGCTGGGCAGCGGTGTCGATAAGGCGTTGTTCCCCATAAAATTCGCCCCGCTGGTTTTGTGCCTCGGTGATGCCGTCGGTGTAAAGCAGCAATGTGCTATGAAGTGATAAGGTGGCGGTTTGAGCCTGATAGGCATAGTCGGCGACGATGCCAATGGGCAGGTTGGGCACCACGGGTAGCCAGATGGCTGCGCCGTCGCCAATGACCAGGGGCGGGCAATGCCCCGCGTTGCAATAGCTGACCTGCCCCGACTGCAAATCGACGATACCCACCAGCAGGGTGACAAACATATCGGTGTGGTCTTGCATCAGGGCATGGTTGAGGTCGGTGACGATGAGGGCGACATCATCTATTTTGTCGGCAAGGGTGTGGAACAGGGTCTTGACCACGGTCATGACCAGGGCGGCAGGCACGCCATTGCCAGCCACATCGCCGATAATGAAGAACAATTTTTCATCGTGAATCAAAAAGTCATACAAGTCTCCACCCACCTCGCGGGCTGGGGTCATGGCTGCATAGATGTCAACATCGGCACGCTGCGGGAATGCCTTGGGCACCATGCCCATCTGGATGTCGTGGGCAACACGCAGCTCGCCTTGCATACGCTCTTGCTTGATGGTGGCATCTTTCAAGTCTTCGATATAGCTGACGAGTGAGTGTTGCATGTGGTCAAAAGAGTCGTGCAACGTCTTCATCTCATCATTTGACTGAATGACGGGGAGCGGTGTGTTGAAATCGCCGCTGGCAATTTGCTGTGCAGCTTGTGAAAAGGCAACCAGTGGGCGGGTGAGCCGCCGCAGCAGCCAGTAGCACAGGGTGACCAGCGTCACCAGTCCCAGCAGCAATGCAAGCACTAGCCACAGGGCTATGGTGGTGGAGTGATGCATGGCAGCATCTTTAGGACAGACAATCGCCGTTGACCATCCTGAGGCTGGGATGGGATCATAGAAGACGAAACAGTCTTCACCCTGATAATGCAGCAGTGAGTAACCGCTGTGTTGTGCTATCATTTCACGACCCACAGCTTGCATCTCGGCATTGTCGACAATGTGTGGCGCTGTGAAGAATGTTTCATGAAAAACTTGTGACGAATCGGGGTGCACAATAAATTCACCCGCAGGACCCAGCACCATGCAGTAGGCATGGTCATACAGTTTCACATTGTTCACGAGCTGGGTGAGCCACTGCAGCGACACGTCGGCACTGAAGACGGCGTATATGTGGCCGCTGCTGTCACGCAACGGCAGCGAATAGGACGTGAGCATATCGTCCTTGCTGTCTGTATCCAGATATGGGCCAATCCACACATCATCGTTTCGTTTCAACGGCTCTTGGTACCAAGGCAAATGAAAATAATCGTAATTGGCTCCGCCTAGGGGTTTGTCGCGCACTTCGCCACCGTCGCGGAAGCTGCAAACGGCAAAATAACGCCCTTTCTGTGGATAAAAATTGGGCTCGAAAGCGATGACGGCATTTTGGATATAGGAATTAGTTTCAATCAGACGGTGGGTGATGGCACGCATGCTGTCGGGTTGGTTCTTAAACAGCTCCACAGCCCATTGCATGTTCATAAGCGAGGTTTCGATGGCTGCTAGTGTGTAATTGATTTCCTGGTTCACATCTAGCACTTGCTCTTGCGCGTGCATCACAGCATCTTGCCGTTCCCACTTGTCGCCAATGTATTTGCCCAGCACAATCAGCACGGCAAACAGCACGCCAGCCAGCAGGCTGATGTAGAGGCTGAGGCGTTTTGAAAATGATTGGGTGACGGCTGTTTTCATTCTGTTGTCAAAAAAAAAGCATGATTACATCCTGATAGATGTGGTCGAGCAGGAATGTAAATGAATGATTTTGTCGTTATTTTTACTGCAAAAGTAAAAATTATATTTGAAAAATGGTGATGTGATTAAAAAAAGTTTAACTTTGCACAATGAAAAAGTGATGTGCACAGCCCGCAAAACCATAGTGCTGCCGTGTGAGTTATCACAACTTGACCGCCTGCGCCAGTTTGTGACGGAGGTGTGCGGCACGTTGCATGCCGATGCCCATGTGGCGGCACAGCTGAACCTGGTGCTTGAGGAGGTGTTTGTCAACATCATCAATTATGCCTATCCGCAAGCCGAGGTGGGCAGCACCGAGTTAACAGCCACCTGCGGCAGCGATGACAGCGTGGTGTTCACGGTGGTTGACACGGGCATGGCATTTGACCCCACGCAGGTGGCGGAAGCCGATGTGACGCTCGACGCGGCAAGCCGACCCGTTGGTGGCTTGGGCATCCACATCGTGCGGCACATGGTGGATGAGCTGCGCTATCGCCGTGAGCAGGGGAGGAACGTGCTGACGCTTAAGAAGAAAATTAACAAGATAAAAACAAGATAAAAAATTCAAGTTTTACAAGATGATGGACAAACAATTATTGAGGTTGTCGCAAGGCAAGCAAATGGCTATTGAGGAGAAAACATTTGTGCAGCTGTTCTTGAACCAAGCTCATCGCTGGCCCGACGAGCTGGCGGTTGCCGACGGCGAGGGACAGCTCACCTATAGGGAGCTTAACGAACGGTCGAACGCGCTGGCGGCACACTTGCTGGAGCACGGCGTGCGCCAAAACGACATCGTGGCATTGCTCATCGACAGGCGCAAGGAGTTTGTCGTGGCACTGCTGGGCGTGCTCAAAGCTGGCTGTGCCTATCTGCCCATGGACACGGAGTATCCTGACGAGCGCATCACCATGATGCTGGAGGACAGCAACGCACGGCTGGTGGTGACAGCCACGGGCGACAAGTTGGTGATATCGCCCGCCGGTGACCGCCAGACGCAGCACGTGGTTGAAGGTGGTGACGTTCAAGCCCGTGGCGATGTTGACCAGTCGCGGCTCGACAGCGATGCGTTGGTGATATACACGTCGGGTTCGACGGGCAAGCCCAAGGGGGTCATCAGCACCCACCGTGCGATAGCCAACCACATTCAGGAAACCATCTATTGCAAAAACTTGACGCCCAACGACCGCGAGTGCCTCATCGCAAGCTTTGGCTTTGTGGCTCACACTGATGCCGTGTTTGCCATACTGGCAGTGGGAGCCAGTGTGCACATCGTGCCCGCCGACGTGCGCAAAGACGCAGATGCGACGGTGGCATTTTTGCGCGACCATGCTATCACGGGTGGGTTGTTTGCCCCAGCGATGGGCAAACTGCTGCTGGAATCCTATGACCTGAACCTCCACTACATGATGCTAGCCGGTGAAAAAATTGAGAATATTGACACGGGCAACGTGAGGATAATTAGTGGTTACGGGCAATCGGAGTGTGGCGGCTCGACAGTCCACTATGTGCTGGAAAAAAATCGGCACTACGATAGCGTGCCGCTAGGTCGGCCGTCGGTTAACAACTATATTTTTATCGTTGATGAGCGGGGCGGGGCGGTGCCGCAGGGCACCATAGGCGAGCTGTGCGTGGCAGGACCACACGTGGGCAAGGGGTACATCAACCGCCCCGAGCTCAACGCCAAGGTGTTCACCAGCTGCCCGTTTGTACCAGGGCTGAGGATGTACCACACGGGCGATTTGGCTAGGTGGAACGAGGACGGGTTGCTGGAGTTCCATGGCCGTAAGGACCATCAGGTGAAGCTGCGTGGCTATCGTGTGGAGCTTGGCGAGGTTGAGCATGTCGCCGCCCTCACGCAGGGCGTCGGGGCTGTGGCTGCTATGCTAAAACCCATTAACGGCATTCCTGGCCTGGTGCTATACTACACGGGCGACGTTGACGAGCAGCAGTTGCATGACGCACTCGCGCACTCGTCGTTGCCAGAATATATGGTGCCCCAGCTGTGCATTCGCCTAGCCGAGATGCCGCGCAACATGAGCGGTAAAATCGACAGGGCACAGCTGCCCGAGCCCCAAGTGGAGCTAAATGAGGTGATAGCACCAGCCAACGAGCGCGAAGCTCAACTGCTTGACATCTTTAAGGAGCGGCTGGGCATGGACTTTGGTGTCACAAACAACCTCTACTCGCTGGGCATGACCTCGATTGTCGCCATGCGCACCACTGCCGAAATCCGCAAGCGCACGGGGCTCGTCGTGCTGGTGCGTGACATCCTCAAGCATCCCACGGTTCGAGAGCTGGCACAACTGGCTCAGGAAGCTCCCGCACAAGAGGCAGCGGCGCACGCCCACCGCGATTATTATCCGCTCACCGAGAACCAGCGCGGCGTTTACATCGACTGGGAACGTCACCGCGATGGCTTGCAATATAATTTGCCCAACGTCATCAAGCTGGAGAACACCACGGGCGACGAGGTGGAAGCGGCAGTCAACAAGGTGCTCGCCGCACACCTCTACCTGAACACCCGTTTGGCAACCCATGGCGACGACGTGGTGCAAGTGATGGGGCCCAGAGGGGCAGTCATCAGGCACGACATGAACATGGAGCCCACCACCGAGTTCTTGCAGAGCCGCGTGCTGCCGTTTGACCTGTTTAACGATTGCCTGTACCGCATCGAAATTTACCAGACTCCCACAGCGGTTTATCTGTTTATGGACATCCACCACATCGTGTTCGACGGCGTGTCGATGGGTGTGTTTATCAACGACCTGAAACAAGCGTTGCAGGGTGCGCCGCTGGAACCCGAGGCCTATACCGCGCAGGATCGCGCCATCGACGAACAGCAGCTGCTCCAGAGCGACCGCTATAGCGAGGCTCAGACCTACTTTGACCAGTTGCTAGAAGGCAACGAGTCTGCCAATTATCCCGCCTGTGGCACTCCTGAGGGCGACGGCCACAGCCGCACGGTCTATAACGACACCCTGCTGCAACGTGGGGCAGTGGACGAGTTCTGCCATCGCAACAATGTCACGCCCAACAGCCTGTTCCACGCGGCACTGTCAAATGTGTTGCTGCGAGCCTGCCGCGACGATGCGCTCAACTTCTGCACCGTGAGCAATGGCCGTGACGACGCTCGCATGACCCACATCATGGGCATGTTTGTCAAGACGCTGCCTGTGGTAGCTCGCAAGGGCGAACTCTCGTTCCGCGATGCCGTGTTGGCAACCCACCAGCAGCTCATGGACACCGTGAGCCGCGACTTCTACCCCTTCACCCACATGGTGGAACGCCATGGCGTGAAGCCCAACATCCTGTTTGCCTACGAGGGCGGAATTTTTGATGGTGACAACGAGGAAAACGACCTCCAGCTCACCTCGCTCGAACTGGACACCGTTAAGGCACCGCTGTCGATTACCATGTATTTGGAGGGCGACTACTACACCATGCACGTCAGCTACGACGACTCCATCTACTGCAAGCGCGAAGTGGAGCAGCTGATGGACGCTATAGCCACGCTCATCATGGCTGGCGTTGCTGACGAGCAGCACCGCATCGACTTGCTGCCCATCGTGCCGCAAGACAAGATGCCGCAACTCATGGCGTTGAGCCAGGGCAAACGCCTGCCTGTGCCCGACAAGACCTTCCCGCAGTTGCTGCACGAGCGTGCGCTCAAGCACCCTGACGCGCTGGCGGTGGTCGATACAGTATATGACGACAACGGCGAGGCTCGCAACACGCAATACACCTACAAGCAGCTCGACGAGGCATCCGATGCCATTGCACAACGGCTCATCGACATGGGCACCGAGCCCAACACCTTTGTCGCCGTGATGATAGACCGCCGCAAGGAGTATGTGGCAGCCGTCACGGGCATCCACAAAGCTGGTTGCGCCTTCACCCCGCTGGACATCGACTATCCTGACGAGCGCCTTACCTATTATCTGGAGGACAGTCAGGCTCGCGTGCTCGTGACCACCCAGCGAGTGCTGGACACCAAGCCTAACATCCACGCCGAGCAGACCCTGCTGCTTGACCCCGACAACCCCTTGCAGCCCGACCCCGAAAAACCCACGTGGCGTAAGGGTGACCTGGCGTATATGATTTACACGTCGGGCTCCACGGGCAAGCCCAAGGGCGCGATGATTCACCACGGTGCACTCACCAACTTCATCTTTGCTTACCGCGACCTGTTTGGCTTGTCGGCTAGCGACCGCATCGCAGCGCACCGCAGCTTCAGCTTCGACGCCCACATTGCCGACGTGTTCGCACCGTTGTCGGTAGGCGCGAGCATGCACATCATGCCCAGCGAGATACGCAAGGATTTGGCTCTCATGTACCAGTTCATCTGCGACCACGGCATCACGGGCGCGGGCTTTACCACCAGCATCAGCATGATGCTCATCAACAACTTCCCCGACCTGCCCATGCGTTTCATTAGTGCTGGTGGCGAGAAGCTCAAGAACGTGTATAGCGACGTGTTTGACATCTACAACGAGTATGGCCCCACCGAGTGTACCAACGACAGCCATGTGTTTGTGCTCAAGCGTGGTGTTAAATGTAACGAAATACCCATCGGACGGCCTATCCCCAACACTTGGAGCTTTATTTTGGACAAAAATGGACAATTGTTGCCCCCAGGTGTGCCAGGCGAGTTGTGCATTGCTGGCCCTAGTGTGGGTCGTGGCTATTGGCAACTGCCTGAGCGCACAGCCCAGAGCTTTTGTGACTGTCCGTTTGTCAAGGGGCAACGCATGTATCACACGGGTGACCTGTGCCGCTGGGATGCCGATGGCAATGTCACCATCATTGGTCGCATCGACAATCAGGTCAAACTGCGCGGCTATCGCATCGAGTATGGCGAAATCGAGAGCGTAGCGGCTGAACTCCCTTATATAAAAGAGGTGGTAGCCCAGGTGCGCAACATCAAGGACACCCCACATCTGTGCCTCTACTACATCAGTGACGAAACTGGGCGTGACGACGACATCCGCAGCAGCCTGCAACAGTCACGTCTGCCAGAATACATGGTGCCCGACGTGTATATGCAACTCGATGCCATGCCACATCTGCCCAATGGAAAAATTAACCGTAAGCAGATGCCTGAACCAAGCATATCAAATGCTGGTGAATATGTTGCTCCCATTAATGATGTGGAGCGTGCCCTATGCGAGGTTTATGCTGAAGTGCTAGGGCAGGAAAAAGTGGGGCGCACAGCCAACTTCTTCCACATTGGCGGCACCTCCATCAACGCTATTCAAGTGGTTATTAAGGCCAAGAACCAGGGCGTGACCTTTACGTTCAGCGACCTGTTTGCACACCCCACGCCAGCGCAACTGGCTCAGTTTATCGAGGGTGGTGATAAGGATGACACGGCTGCTTTTAGCGATGTGGCTGATTATGATTACACGGGCATTGATGAACTGCTGCTGCACAACAATATTGATACGTTCAAGCAGCAACCGCACCAGCGACTGGGCAATGTGCTGCTCACAGGAGCCTCGGGCTACCTGGGCATCCACCTGCTGCGCGAACTGTTGACTCACTATCGCGGTACTATCCACCTGCTGCTGAGGGGCAAGAGCGTTGAAGATGCCAAGCAGCGCATCAACTCGCTCTTCTTCTTCTATTTCGAGAAAAAGCTCACCGAGGCATATCCTGGTCGCATTAACATCATTTGCGGCAACCTGACCGAGAAAAAAGATTGGGAGCAGGCTTATGGCTTGGGTGTCAACACGGTGGTTAATGCCGCGGCAAATGTCAAACATTTCTCTGAGGGAACCGACATCGAGGATGTTAACTATGGCGGTGTGCTCAATGCCATCGACTTCTGCAAGCACGAACATTGCCAACTCATTCAGGTATCTACCGTTAGTGTCACCGGGTTTGTTGATGCCGAGCAAGTGCCTGATTTTACCGAACAAAATCTCTATATCGGTCAAGTGCAGGCATCTAAGTACACCTACTCAAAGTTCCTTGCTGAGCGGGCGTTGCTGCATGAGGTGCAAAGTGGCACCATGACGGGTAAAATCATGAGGGTGGGCAATTTGGGACCACGCAACAGCGATGGTGAGTTCCAAGCCAATTTCAACACAAACTCCTTTATGGGACGTGCCAAGGCAAGTGTAGCCATTGGAGCTTATCCTTATGATCGATATGACAACCTCTTTGAGATGTCGCCCATCGATTACACGGCACGAGCAATCTTGCTGCTTGCGCAAACGCCGCCTGAGTGTACCATATTCCATCCATACAACAACCACCAGCAGTTGATGGGCGACTTCATCGATGAGATGAACCGTATGGGGCTCAGGGTCAAGTTTGTCGAGAAAGAGGACTACGACAAGGCATTTGAACGCGCCAAGGAAGACAGTGCCAAGGCCGAGGTGATGCGTAGCATACTTGCTTATGACCAGCATATTGACAAAAAGGAAGTGTCTGCCACCAACGAGTACACGATGAGTGTGCTTTACCGCATGGGATTCCGTTGGCCTGACACCTCATCTACCTATATGCGCAAGTTCCTCAAAGCCCTTATTGGGTTAGGCTTTTTTGACATTTGATGACTTGTGATTTATCTGTTTGACGACTTTGATGGTTTAACCACCCAAGAGGTGAACGATATGTTGCGCCTTGTTCCGCCTGACCGGCGGGACAAGGCGTTAGCCTATCACCGTGATATTGACCGCCGTCAGAGCTTGATAGCCTACCACTTGCTTGACCAAGGTTTGCAGCGTGAATATCACTTGACCGATGCTCCCGTGCTTGTGACGGACACACCAGGCGGAAAACCTGTTCTGCAAGGTCATCCTGACATTCATTTTAACCTTTCACACTGTCCGCATGCTGTGGCTTGCGCTATTAGTGAACAGCCGGTTGGCATTGATGTGGAGGCGCATGACAATTATGACCCCGCCCTCGTCCCAGTCGTTTTGAATGACTGGGAGCAACATTGCGTTAACCAATCTAGTCGGCCCGACATCGCATTCACGCGTTACTGGACCATGAAGGAGGGCCTGCTCAAATTGCACGGGGCTATGTTAGAAGAAAAACTGTTGCCCAACTTGCTCAACAATGCATCACATTATGACTTCGTGGTCATGACTATGACAGACTATACAATTGCAGTGTGTCAATTCAAATCGGCGAGTTGGTTCGATAACAAAAAATTTGCGCAAACAGAATAAAATACGTACTTTTGCAGCCGAATTTTTGCCGCTTGTGTGTTCAGTTAACCGGCGGCAAGCCATACACGAACCAAACAATCTTAAAATTAACCATCCCGACATGATGCAGCAACCACAAGCTATTTCTACCGCAACACGCAATCGCGCGTTTATCATCGCACTCATTTCGTCAGCCACATTTGGCATGGTGCCATTTTTTGCAGTGCCAGCCCAGCGTGCGGGCATGACTGTGAGCTCGCTACTGGTCTATCGCTATGCGTTTGCCAGCCTGGTGTTACTGATTCCCGTCATCTACACCCACACGAGCCTGAAACTGACGTTCAAGGACTTCTTGAAGCTGTTTGGACTGGGAACGGTGTTTGTGGGCACGTCGGTGACGCAGTTCCTGGGATTCAAGTACATGGACACGGGCGCTGCCACGGCGTTGCAGTACAGTTACCCCATCTTTGCCCCGATTCTCACCTACTTCATGTATAAGGAGAAACTGACGGTGCGTGTGGCTGTTGCGATTGTGCTGGCGATATTTGGTTGTATATGTCTGTCAGGCGTGTTGAGCGAGCCCAGCCAGACGCACGAGCACATCATGTGGGGCGTGCTATTAGAGTTAGGGTCGGGATTGCTGTTTGCCATCTATCTGGTGCTGATTCCCAACTGCAACTTCGATGATAAGCGCATGAATAGCAGCAAATTGACATTCTATGTTTACGCATTTGGCTTTATTATCACCGTGTTGTTTGCACTGTGCCAGGGTGGCATCGAGTGGCTGGGTAACTACAGTGCTGAGATCATCATTAAGATTATCATCCTGAGCCTCCTACCCAGTGCGTTTGCAACGATCACGCTCAACATGAGTGTGAAAATCATAGGCAGCACGCTGTCGTCAATCCTAAGCACGATGGAGCCCGTGACGGCGATGATTCTGGGCGTTCTGTTCCTGGGTGACCAGCCCGACATGTGGGCGTCGGTGGGATTTGTGGTGATTATAGCTGCTGTGATGCTGATTGTCATCAAGACACCCGACCTGCCCAAGGCACATGGGCATCAAAAACAGCATGTAAAACAACATATTGATGCCCAGCAGCAAAATTTTGATTAATTTTAACATCACAATTGCAGATAAAGTGTTAATTTTGTCATTCAGTAATTATAAACCCTGGGCTGCCACGGCAGTCTAATGGACAAAACTGTTAACGAAATGAGCACTAACGATACTGGCATGATGAGGGGCGTGAGATACTTCTTTGGTATCTTCATGGTGCTGTTTTATTTGGCTGTAGCCGTGCTATTGGCCACCAATTTTTTTGGTTTTGCTTTCAGTAAATGGTTGCAATGGCTGTTTGCGGCTTTGTTCGGACTGTATGGGCTCTATCGTGGTTATCGTTTGGTGACGGGGCAAGACTTTTATGGTCGCCGTCCTGCCGATAATGATGAGCAAGAGTCCTACACTACCTATGCCGAGCAACTTAAAAAAATGAAGGAGGACAATGAAACGAAACTATAAACAAATTTTCAAGCTGATATCGCTATGTGCCATGGCATTGGTCGTTATGGCGGCATGTGGTGACCAGCGTCCTAAGAGCACCAGCACCCGTGGCATAGCTAAGATATTGTGCGACGAGTCGTTCCAGAGCGTTTTGGAACAGGAAATAGCTGTGTTTGAGTATTCCTATCCCGAGGCGAGCATCATGCCCGACTACATTAATGAGGCGGCTGCACTCGATTCGTTGATGAGGGGCAAATGCGACTTGATTATCACTTCGCGCGACCTCACCGATGAACAGCGTCAAAGCCTTAAAAAACTAGGTCGCGGATATCGCTCCCGCATGATTGCGGTGGACGCCATTGCCATCATCGTCAACAAGCAAAACGACATTGATGAGTTGTCGATGGATGACCTGCGCGACATTTTCACGGGCAAGGTGAAACGATGGGGTGAGGTGTTTCCCACCAAGCTTAAGAATGATAGCATCCGTGTGCTATTTGATGGTTCGGGCACAGGTGTGGTGCATTATATCAAGGACAAATTTCTTAAGGGTGGCTCGTTTGGTAAAAATGTCTATGCCAAGCAAAGCAGCACCGAAGTGTTCGACATGGTCGAGACCAACAAAAATGTCATTGGTTTGATTGGTGTAAGCTGGATTACTGATGACTTGAAGTCGGTTGAAAAACCAATCGCTGAAAAATATGAGGAGCTCAAGACTAAGAACGAGGTGAGCAAGATTGACTTCACCGACCGCATCAAGGTGATGCCCGTCAGAGGCGATGACCAGGTGCATGGTGTGAAGCCTTATCAAGCCTACATCTATAGTGGAGAGTATCCGCTTGTTCGACCCATTTGGGCAATTGATGCAAGCTATAATGGAACACTTGATCACGGATTTTATACATTCTTGACTGGAGTGATTGGTCAAAAAATCATTCTTCAAACGGGGATTCTGCCTGCTGCAGAGCCTGTTAGGCAAGTCGAGATTGTTAACTGATATCACTTGGCACGCTTATTGCAAGTGAACTAATAAAAATGAAACACTATTAGAATATTTATAAATAAATCTTACAGCAATGAAAACTAAATTCTTTTTCGCATCACTCATTGTTATGGGTGCATCGTTAGTAGCCAATGCACAAGGCTACAAAGACGGAATCGAGTACTACAAGGTGGACAAGCTCGATAACGCAAAGGAACTGCTGGAGCGCAATCTTAACTCAGCGGCAACTGATAAAGCCGAGGCCTACTATTATCTGGGCCAAATCGCCCTGCATCAGGGTAAAGTTAGTGAGGCTAAGTCCTACTTCGACCAGGGCTTGTCGGCTAACGCATCTAACCCCTACAACTATGTGGGACAGGCTGCCATTGCGTTGAAGAACGGAGGTGAAGCTAAAAAGCTGCTCGAAGAGGCTCGCAAGCTGAGCAAGAAGGATCCTAAGCTTGAGATGGAAATTGCTCGTGCATACTATGATGCCAACCCCACCACCTATGCCAAGGAGATTGAGAAATGCATCAAGAATGCCCGCAAGTGGGACGCTAACCACCCCGACAGCTACATCTTTGAGGCTGACACCAAGGCCGACAAGAAGGACTGGGGCAAT
>Ga0065708_1014782_pt1 | contig 17729 bp, 19 predicted proteins | sample Hoacrofraction12_2_FD_59095 | JGI IMG/M metagenome (GOLD analysis project Ga0065708, IMG submission 59095) | Hoatzin crop microbial communities from Cojedes, Venezuela, sample from fiber fraction 12 v1 | ecosystem: Host-associated > Birds > Digestive system > Esophagus > Crop | place: Venezuela... | reverse complement strand
TAACCTCTTCATCTATATCAAAGGGGTTCATCATATTGTTAGAGCCCGGTGCTATACGAAGAGTGATACCTCCTACGGCATTACAAACAGGTCCATACTCGTTTTCAGGGTCTATGATTACAGTACGTACCTCGTCTAAACAAGAACGAAGTGTAATGAGAGATGTGAGATATGTCTTACCACTACCGGATGCTCCGGATATAAAGAGGTTAGCGTTACCAAGTAAAGACTTATTAAAGAAATTGATAAATACAGGAGTATTAAGGAGCCTGTTCCTTCCTACAAAGATACCGCCCGGATGGTTTACGTCTGAATTATAGAACGGAAACATAGTAGAAAGAGCACCTGTGTTCATATTCCTATAAAAATCATATATCTTAGAGTCGTTATAAGGAGAACAGGTCTTAAAACCGTCGTCTTGACGGAGTGACAGAGGCATTATATCCATCTTCTGTCCGGCTATTCTCGACTGAAACTTCTGAGACTCCTTATTAAGCTCTTTTAGGTCGTGATTATAGAGAGTACAAAACGTCTGAATATGAAACATAGACTCAAAGTTCTGTTCCAGCTTACTTCTCTGCTGATAAAGAGCCTCAAGTTTAGACTGTAAAGCAGTCGTATTCTTAACAGAGCCCTTTTCAAGCTCGTTATAATATTGAGCCTCATACTGAGTTATCTTATCAGTAAGCTCATCAAGAGCTGTCCTCTCATTAGAAGGCTCAATAAATACAGCTACATCCATATCTCCTCTGTAACCATACATCTCTCTAAGCCATCCGATAGAAACTCTTGACGGATAACCGTTTATAACAAAAGACCGAGCATAGTTATTCTCGACTTTAAGTTCATGCTCAGAGGTATATTGTACTGATGACGGAGCAATAAATTGGTCTTTAGTCCGGCAGCCATCTTTTAGAAAGTCTGGCTCTGTTTCTACTTCTCTTTTAATCATCCGTTTCCTCTCCTGTTATTTCCACAACAGACGTATCAACGTCTCCTAAAAGCTGTTTATCTCTAAAGTCTGTTGCCTCTTCATCCGATATAGTGATACTTATATTGGAAGGAATAGTTATTCCTCTCTTTACCTCTTCCTTTACCAACTTAGAAAACTTAGTATTAGGGTTTTTCTTAACATGACGATAATAAGAGTCTGTATAACCCTCGCGTTCTGCTGCATCGAGAGTACTATAAAAGAGATGTGTCATATCCATATCCTTATCGTCTTGCTTAAACTTATCAAGCTCGTCATAGATATATTTATAGAACTTTATCTCTTCGTTAGAGGCTGACGCTGTAACGAGCTTTGTCTTAATCTCATTCTGAGCTCTGGATAATATTCCATCTAAAACCACTCTCTCCGTTGGCTCGTAATCCTCTTTTGCGTTTATAACAAGAGAAGAGAAAGAGCCTCTAATTATATCTTCTGCCAAATGGAAACTATCTCGGTGATAATAGGAGTAAAGACACTCTGCTATACCGATTTTATTAAGTATAATTGTTTCAAGACCAATAGCCTCAAGACCACTACAAACGATATTACAACGACTGATAAGCTCTTCTATACAAAAGTTCTTTATATCGTTAGCGGAAAGCTCCGATACATCTTGTAAATCGGTTTGGTTAAAAGGAACGATAACAAACTTCTTTTTAACCTTTGAATTTCCAAAACGCTCCGTTATCATAGACATCTCTTCTATATACTGCCGGGAATAATCTCGTAACTGAGGAAATTTCTTTATAGCCTCACTACTTCTATTCTCCAAATCTTTAACGACTGACTCTGTATCAAATTCTCTGGTCTGAATATAGAGTTCGATAGGAAAATCAAGTGAGTCAAGAAAATTGCGATAAGAGGCATCAACCATCTGCTGCTCGGTTGCCGAGAGGAGCCCGTAGTTAATAGACGAAACCTCTATTACGGCTCGATAATTAAAACCACCCATATCAAGCGAGTAGTCGAGTATCTCATCATAAGGTAGAAAGCTCTTGCAGTCAGCTATCTGCGAAGGAGTTTCTGCCTCATTCGTTTCAATCTTAGCGGTCTTACCTCCGGTTATCCTCTGGATAAGCTGGGGGTTAACAATAGCGACGACGGCCACTATAATCATCAAGACCACAAGCACTATAAAGGATATAATAATCACTCTAATCATAAAGCTCCTCGTTATCGAAAGAAAATTCATCGTGAAAGCCTGCGTTTACAAAGTACCGAGGCCGCCTCTTAAACCGAAACTTATATCTTAGATATGTAGGGTATGGCATATTGTCTTTTTTCTTTAGTCCGAAGATAAGACCCCAAACTAAGAAGACGAGTCCGGTTATTAGACAAACGAAGTTGATATATTTGAATAGTAAAAAAGCGTGAATAACATACAAAATAAACCCGGCGGCTATCCACGCGAACTGCCTTAAATCAAGTATTCCTCCAACTATTTTTTCTTTTTCCCTCGTGTCAGGAGGCATATTGTAAACTACACTCATCGTAAACTCACCTCTCCTAAATACCTCTCGCCTCCGGCTCTTACCACAATGCTGTCGCTGTAAACGGCATCTATACTGTCGAGAGTAATCGTTCCATAAGGAGTTGATACGACCGCTCCACTCTTTATCTCCTGTCCGACCTTAAGTTCCTCAGGAAGATAAGCAAATGGAAGGAACACACTATAAAGAGAGTTAGTAGTGTGAAAAGAGGCAAGAAGTCCATCCTTTTCAACGATTATTTTTTCAATATCCTTCGGATACGTTCTTGCTTGCTGTCCGTTAGGGAGTGTTATTATTAGCGGTTCTCCAACGATAAGAGGGAGAGTAATGTTAGTTAAATGCTTTTCCATAGCTAAAAGTCCTTTTTAATTATCAGCCATTAAGTTCATATATGTACTAAAGGCTACACGTAGTTCAATAGCGAGTCGGTTTGCAAGAACATCATCTCCATCCTCGAGGGCTTGGTTATAACATTTCTCGGCAACCTCGTACTCTTCTCTTGCGTTTTCGAGTTTTTCTTCGTAGAACACAACGTCAAATTTAGACGTTTTAGACATCTCCGCCTCCTTTATAAGCAAATAAGTTGGGTAGCCAACCTATTTCACCTAAAGACTCCGTAAATAACAGCGATAACCAAATCAAGTGAGCCGAGCATCGCCATACAGACGGCCCAAATTGCAAGCCTCTTTATATTCGTACTCTTTCCGGCAAAGTTTGTAGAGTTTGTAGCAAGAGAAAAGAGCAACCAAATAAAGATGACTACCATAGTCAAATTGGCTATTCCAAGACTCCCAACTATAACTCCCTTAAATCTCTCCAAAAACTCGTTTATAGTAGTAGTAAGAGAGCTGCTTGAAGTATTCGTAGCATTATCACCCCCACCCCACTCGATAACAACATCGAGAAGAGTGGGAGAAATAAGTTTAAGCATGGCATAACTCCCTTTACTTTAGAGCGTTCCAGAACAGAGCACATATCATTGTTACTGAGCCGCATCCGGCAGCAGCAAGTCCGGTCCAAAGCACTCCTATCAGAGCCTTTCTCCTGTCCGTAGGGTTATCAGCAGTAGCTCCTACCCTAAAGATATTGATAAGGAACAGAATAACAAACGTAAGAGTAAGGATACCTGAGAAACCTGTTATGATAACCTTATACTTAGCAAAAATGGTGTTCCATGTAGTTGTGGAGTCTGACGCATCATCAAAGGTAGTCGTAAGGTTCCCGTTGGAGTCCATAGACACGTTTATATCTCCTACCGAACCTCCCTCTACTGTCGAAGTTTCCGTTGAACTCTCTGTTGCCTCCGTAGTCGGAGCTGCGTGAGAGGTGATAGTCGAACCTCCGATTATAAAAGGTGCGAATAGTAATGCAACGAGCATTAACTTTACAAAAGCTACATTAAGTGTTTTCATCTAAAAACCCTCCTTTTATATTGATACAAAATTAAACGAAAACCGCTTGTTTTGACCTACTGCCTAATTGCTCTTTTCTCCCTCCGAAGAGCCTCCGGTCTTTCTTTCAACTGACTCCCAATAGCTCTCTCTTGCGTCCTCCATACATTCATCGACTCTCTGAGCGGAAAGTGAGAGGTATTCTCCAAGTAAAGATGCTGTCTCGTCTATAAGACCAAGGGAGTAAAGAGTAACCTTAAAAGCCTCAAAGGACTCTTTTATAAGAGTGTCTGTCTGCGATTTAGAGTACTCGAGCCAAATAGCTAAGTCGTGTTCTGAATGAGGCTGGTTCTCATACTCTCCGAGTCCGTATAAGAAGGAGATAACGAGAGCGTATCTCTCTTCCATCTCTGCAAAAATCTTCTTGATAAACCCTTGAAGAGCTATCTTCTTCTCAGAATACTCATAGTCCTTAGTTGCTCTTTCATCCTCTAAAGTATCTTCAACTTTTATATCGTCAGGGTTATCTCCCTTGGAGGTTGACTCTGAAAAGGAAACCATAGCTCCGTGACTCTTATTGTTAGCTCTCTCAATCCAATCCTTACACTTATTACTCATACAATCGAAAGCATAGGATGAGAATTTAGCCGTAGAGCTGTTTTGCTTATAAGTATTGAGAGCGAAGGTAAAGCCTTCATAACAGCAATCAACTATATCCTCTTTACAATACCTTCTCTTATCCTTATCTGTCTTAGGCTCCCACTTTGATACACACGCATCTATAAGACGCATATTGTCCTCTGTGATAGCCTCCTTTTCCTCCTTAGAGTAAAAGCCCTTCTCAATAACCTCTTCCGCAGTACGACCTTGGTTATGAGGGTATCTCGTACATTCATAGTCCTTATCAAAAAACGAGCTGTCCTCGGCTGTAAGAGTATAGACTCCTATATATTTCTGAGTACGAGCTGTTGAAGAGTCGAGCTCAGAGTATATAGCTCTTTCAAACTCTTCATCGGTCATCTCCTCAGGACCTTTATTCTTCTTAACGCTCTTAGAGTTAGTTTCTTTTTTATTTTCTTCTTTCTTCTTCCCCTTCTTTCCCTTATCCTCGGCCATGTATTATCCCCCTAAATATTTGGTGCAAATAAAACTGTATATCTCTCTAATCTTCTTCTTCCCCTTTTCTAAATAAAACGCTCCGGCTGATGAACTGATTGTGAAACCATTATTATCAGAAGGTATCATTACGACATTCTGACAGTTGAAGTAACCGGATATTTCCGACATAGTAGGCGAAAGTCTCGGATTGGACTTGTTAGCCACAATAACAAGACGGTTATAGATAGAAATTCCCTTTGACTCATAGAAGTTAAGAGCATTTCTAAGTACAAGCATCTCATAGCCGTCCTGACTGCAAACAGCAACAATTTTGTCTGAAAGCCCTACTAAGCCGAGAAGTAAATCGTCAAAGTAGGCAAGACTTAAATCAATAAATATATAATCAACTCCGGAAAGACTCTTTATCAGGCTGATAAAGCCGGAGTCCTTTTCTATTCCATCTACTGTTTCGAGTATCTGAATACCGCCCTGTGTCTGCTCCGTTTCAAACGGCATATATAGAGCTGACTGAAAGAAGTTTGGAACATTACCATTAGAGCTCAAGAAACCAAAAGCCTTATGCTCTTTTCTGAGTCGGTCAAATACAGACTTATCATTATAGACGTTATCTATAATAACAACCTTCTTACCTTTCTTAGCGAGAGTGTATGCGGAGTTAAGCATAACAGTCGTACATCCAACGCCCTGTCTTGCCGACGCATATACAATGACCTTTGGCTGAAAAGCGTTCTGGGGAACTATATCGTTATGAATAAAGAAGTTATCAGAGCTTGTAAGAACTCTGTCACTCTTTATTACACTATCATTTTCCTTATTAAAGATAATCCCCCTCGGTTCTCCTCTAAGTATAGAAGTACCACTCTCAACATAAGACTGCTCTGTATATACAGGCTGTGACACGGCTGGAGCCGGAGTTTTAGGGAAAGTCGGCTGAACAGGAGTCGAGGGTTTAGCCGGAACAGGCTTTACATTCTGAGTTTTTTGGGGAGTGGACTGAGAGTCTCTGTCATCAAGACCCTGTAACTCCTCCGCATAACTATAAGGCTTTGGAGAGAGAATACAGTCAACGACATCGTTCATGTTACAGTTAGGACCAAGAACTATATCATAGACTCCTCTTGATACAAGCCTGTTAAGGAACTCATCTCCTATCTCGTGTTCCTCTGTAATAACGACTACTCGACAACTAAGGAACTTTGTCTTTATAGTCTTAATAATACTGTCAAAGGAAAGATTGCCTCCTCCTTGTTGTAAAGACTCTGAGAGGACAAGGACATCCGGCATCTCTCTCGAAACCCTCTCAAAAACAGCAGCTCTATAAGTAGCAGGCTTTGTATATTCAACCTCTACTCCTCTTTTCTTGAGCTCTTGCATTATCCAAGACTCTATATCTTCATTTCCTATTGCGAAACATATCTTAATCATAGATAAACCTCTCCACGCTCCTTTACCTAATACATCAATGTCAGTATAGTACAATAATATCATAAAAGCAACCATTATCGAAACAAAAACCGACAAAGCGAAAACCAACAAGACAAGAAAAACAAAATAAGTTGGCAAGCCAACTTATTTGCTATAAGAAATATAAAAACCCAGAAAAACAAAAAGCCCTGTCTTGCGACAGGACTCCTTGCAAAGAAGAGCTAAATGAGAGGGGCTATCCTCTGCACGAAAAGAGCCTCGTACAGATAACCGCTCCACTCCTCCTCCCCTCTAACCTTCGTAAGATTAGAGTTAGGGTGGAGAGAGAGGTATCTCTCATCAGCCTCCTTTTCCGAGGCGGCAGCATAAGAGCCAAACACTCTCCAATCAAGCGTTCTAAGCTCCTTTAGATAATCCATTCCCTTGCTTTCACAATAGAACTTCATATCGTCGTAGCCCTTACCAAGCTCCGGACTCCAGAACATTATATAAATGTCCTTTCCGGTCTTGTGAGCAAGACTACTCGCTGCCTTCATAGCTGCGTCGAGGACCTGATGCTTGCGGTACATATCAGCATCAAAGGCCAGAGCTATCCTCTGATAACTCTCTCCCCCTCTCTCCTTAAACTCAGAAGAGCAAAGGACCTCCTCAATCTCAGCCCCTACATAGTAGTAGGAGTTGACTCCCTGAACTGAGAAGGCAACGCAGCCGGACTTGGCGATTTCTCTCGCCTTGAAAAAGCCCTCGGTCACATAGAACGTCTGACCTAAGACTTTTTCCGGGTAGCAAACACATACCGGACTTCCGGAGCTGCTGCCGAAAGAGGTGGTCTCGCCACCCAAGTACTTCCTTGATGATACATAGAAGTATTTGTTGTCGATTTTATCCCCCAGCCACCTCATCTGGAGGGCCGTTATAAGACCAGAGCCATTTCTGATAGGAATGCCGAGACACCCCTTCATCGGAGGAATAAACCTCCAATAGCCCTGAGTCTTAGAGGAGTCCTTGTACTCAAAATAAAACCCCGGTACTCCCAGAAGTCCATTATAAGTAAAAGACGGCTCCTCTTTTTGAATAGAGGTAAGAAGGTCTCTTATACGGAAAAACTCCTTATAAGAGAAAAAACCCACCTCCTCAATTTCATTCTCGGATAGCTTTCTACCTAAGAGGTAGGTGTGAGCTGTGTTTCCGAGAGCAAATTGAGGGAGGGCTAAGAGATGGCGGTACACAAGGTCAACCCTCGTGATAGGAGCTTTCTGCTCCACCTCTTCCTCAGCCTTCTTCTCTTCTATTCTGCGTCTGACAGCCTCATCAGACGCAAACTTTCGTCTGGAGTCCTTGTCGCCTGTTACCTCCTCATACTCTTCGTATGAGAGAGCACCAGACATTACTCCTATCTCAAGCTGAGCGTCTGTGTAGCTGATGCCCTTAAGCTGAGAAAGGAGCTTGATGACTCCGCCTCCTTCTCCACATCCGAAACACCGAAATTGTCTCTTTCTCGGTGTTGCGGAGCACTTGTCGAGGTCCGGCGAGCCACAAAAAGGACAGGGGAACCATATCTGGTCTCCTCTCCTTCTGAGCTCAGAACTGCCATAATACTTTTCCAATATAGCCTCTATCGGAAAAGTATCCGCTCCGGCCTTAGACCTCGCAAGGAGGTAATTTATACGCCTCTGCTGCATTTTCTTTCCTCCTTTCTCTCGTCACCTCTTCGACGAGTTTTATTTATTTGAAAATGCTTTGATAAAATTAAACGAAAAGAGGACCCTTGGCTTTCACCAAGAGTCCTCTCTATCTAATAGGTTGGCTACCCAACCTATTTTTTACTTACAACAAGCACAAATACCTCCGAGGTGGACGTATCTGGCTTTTATTTCGGCAGTCTTTCCGTCTGCCTTTCTGGTCCTCGTAACCTCTCCGGTTACAGGGTCCACCGTCTCAACGGTAGCTCCCTCTCCGTTCCAGAAGTTACTTCCCAGATAACCACAAGTCCGTCTTACTACTGACATCTTCTTGTGGTCTGTGTTATGGCAAACAGGACACTCCCAGCATCCCTCATCGTTTACCACAATCTCTCCGTCGTAGCCGCACTCCATACAGTAGTCCGACTTCGTGTTGAACTCGGCATACTGAATATTGTCATATATAAAAGCAACCATCTCGGCAAGAGCCTCAAGATTGCTTGACATATTCGGTATTTCAATGTAAGAGATACAGCCTCCGCTACTTATCGGCTGGAACTGAGACTCGAAACTAAACTTTTCAAAAGCATCTATCTCCTCTCTCACGTCAACGTGATAAGAGTTCGTATAGAACCCTTTGTCGGTTACATCCTTTATCTCGCCAAACCGCTCTCTGTCTATTCGACAGAAACGATAGCAAAGGCTCTCTGCCGGAGTGCCATAGAGAGCGAAACCGAGACCTGTCTGTGACTTCCATCTGTCACAAGCCTCTCTGAGTGTTCGCATTACTCTAAGAGCAAACTCCTTCCCCTTCTCTGAGGTGTGAGCCTCTCCGGTCATTATCTTCGTCATCTCGTATATACCGATATAACCGAGAGATAATGTGGAGTAGCCTCCCTCAAGAAGAGGGTCAATAACCTCTCCGGGCTTAAGTCTGGCAATAGCTCCGTGCTGCCAGAGAAGAGGTGCCACATCAGATGTGACCCCCCTAAGACCCCTATGTCTACACATAAGAGCCTCGTAACAGAGTGCGAGCCTCTGCTCTAAAATCTCCCAAAACTTAGCCATATCTCCATTAGAGAGAATAGCTATCTGAGGAAGATTGAGAGAGACAACACCCTGATTGAAACGACCCTCGAACTTGTAGTTACCATCAGCATCCTTCCACGGAGAAAGGAAACTCCGGCAACCCATAGGAGCGAATACATTTCCCTGATAATTTTCTCTCATCTTCTTAGCTGAGATATAATCAGGGTACATACGCTTGGCAGTACACTTAACTGCGAGAAGTGTAAGCCAATCGTACTTCCCTCCCTTTAAGCAGTTATGCTCATCAAGAACATAAATGAGCTTGGGGAAGGGAGGAGTAACGTAAACTCCGGCCTCATTTTTGATACCCTCGAGCCTCTGCTCCAAAATCTCCCTATAAAGCATAAGCTGTTCCTCTACATAGCCGTAACTTTCGTCTATGTTAAGGAAGAGAGTGACGAAGGGAGTCTGACCGTTAGTCGTCATCAGAGTATTTATCTGATATTGAACGGTCTGAACTCCGGCCTTTACCTCCTTCTTGAGAAGTCTCTCAACGAGAACTCCTCTCTCCTCTTCTGAAACATCACTCAGCATATCCTCGTACTTCTGTCTGGATATTGCTATAAACGGAGCAAGATGTTTCATATCGAGGCTCTGGCCCCCGTATTGCGACGATGCAACGGCAGCGATAATCTGAGTCATCACCGTACAAGCCACCTGAAAGCTCTTCGGCTTTTCAATGAGCTTTCCGTTCATCACCGTGCCGTTCTGCAACATATCACCTATGTTGACTAAACAGCAGTTGTAAAGAGGCTGAAGAAAGTAGTCTGCGTCGTGGAAGTGTATCGCTCCCTCCTTATGAGCCCTCGCCACCTTCTCAGGAAGAAGAGTTCTCATAGTGAGGTCCTTAGACACCTCACCAGCAATAAGGTCACGCTGAGTTGAAACTACCAACGCATCCTTATTTGAATTTTCCTCCATAACATCCTTGTTGGTGTTTCTTACTAAGGACATTATTGAGGATGTTACTCCCTTGCTCGCATTTCTGTATGCCGTGCGTGTTGCCTCGTACACGATATACTTTTTTGCAAGCTCGAAGTGTCCGGACTTCATAAGAGCCTTTTCGATAAAGCTCTGAACTCCGTTCACTCCGTCGATAGAGGCGAATCCGATAGCTGAAAAGTGCTTTTTAATGCCATCTACTACCTCCTCTATCTCTGCATCGGTCATCTGCTCCTCTGGATAGACCTCTGCATTTGCCTTGTTTATTGCAGTAACAATCTTGCTACTGTCAAACGGCACAGGCTGTCCGTTCCGCTTAATAATCGTTGTAAGTGCCATACTTTCTCTCCTTTCTCTTATCCCAACTCCCAAAGGAGCCGAGAAAACCCCTTAGGGCAAGTTTATTTATTCTGATAACTCATTAAACGAAGAATGATTTTGACGAGAGAATTGCGAAGAGTAAGTCAAGGGAATACCACATAGAGATTATTTTGAGATATTTATAGCCATATCTGGAGGGGAGCTGGTCGGCAGCGTCGCCTCTAAGGAGCTAATAAGTTGGCTACCCAACTTATTAGAGTTTTTGAGAGTAGGATTAAGAGCTGCTAAGAGAAAAACTTCTGGAAGTCGGCTCTTAATTTGAGAGGATAGAGATGAGGGGGCGAGAGCCGTTCCACTCCTATCCCTCTTCTAAGCAGCTTATAAGTTGTCTCGCCAACCTATTAAGAGAAAGAAAAAGAGCCCTGTCTTACGACAGAACTCCTCTTCCCCTTCCTCTGAACAGTCCTACTCCTCCTCGGACTTGAACTGTTCAGCGAGAGCTTTCGCCTGTAAACGGCGGTAGCTCTCGTACCGCCTCCGGTCGTGCTCCGTGCGAAGAAGGTTTCTCCTCTCCTTCTTCTCAGAACACTCCTCGGAGACTATATCGAACTTCCGGTAGAGCTCCTGATAAGCTCTTCCGTGAGGTTCGATATCCTCCGGCCAAGTATTAAGGAACTTTTCAAGTTCCACAATCTCAGCCGAAAGCGAGGCTATCTCGCCATCTATCTCCTCATTGGAGAGAGCTCTTATTTCGAGCTCCTCCTTAGTGAGATACTGCTTTACGACAGGTCGTCTTGTCATAAAGCACCTCCTTTCTCCCTACACCTCTTCGTAGGGTTTTATTTGTTATAAAGCTGATAAATTAAACGAAGAGAGAGTGAAAAGAGGTTGAGAAGAAGAGCGGTATATTATATAATTATAGAAAAGACAAGGTTTTACAAAAACGATTTGAACACGAAGAGAAGGAGCGAGAGATGGCAAGGAGTAAAAAGCAAAAATATAACATATATAAGTCTAATGAGTTAATTACACGCATAAGATACCAGATGACTCTGTTGCAACAAAACCTGTTCAATTACATATTCACTCTTATACCGGACCCTGTTGTGAGGAACAATGGAGTTGAGGTTATTGGGAGATTGAGCCTTGAAGAAAGGACTATACGTTTTAATATCAATGACTTTGCGGAAATTATGGGGTATGCAAAGGGAGGAAAACAGCGACAAATCATAAAGGAGGCTTTATTTGAACTCGATAAGGAAGGTAGATGCTGGATAGAAACAGAGGACGGAGCTGGAGAACGAATATTTAGAATATTTGATGATATTGTGATTTATAAAGGTGGGAAAAAGAATGGAGATGTAGAGATTGTCCTGAGTCCGGCAACGGATAAACACATACATCGCCTGAAAAGAGATTATACTGTGATGAATTTCTTGGAAACAAAGAACTTCAAGAGCAAATACACTTTTATCATATACGAATTGCTAAAGAGAGAGCAATATAGAGGAACTTTCACAATTACTTTTGACGAATTAAGAAGTCGTATGATAACAGACTCGTCGAGTTATTGTGAAGAATATTGGAAGTTCAATCAGAAAATACTAAGACCCTCTATCGAGGAGATAAACCTTTATACAACTCTATCAGTTAATTACGCTCTCGACAGAAGTGACTACAAAATTTCATTTAATATTTCAGAGGAGAAAAGTGTACCAAACGGGGTGGCAAATGAGGAAAATTAGCTCAAAAAGTGTACCAAATGGGGTGGCAAAAGTGTACCAAACGGGGTGTATTGGTGTACTAAACGGGGTGTTTCGGTGTACCAAATGGGGTGGCAAAAGTGTACCTAATGGGTATAGAAGTCGAAAAATTTGGCTTAAATACTAAAGGTTTCAAAAATTAAAAAACTCTATAATTGTTAATGGAGAGGCAAATGTTATTGAATTTGAGTACGTCAAAGGAATGTCCTATATTCTTTTAATGAAGACTACTTCTCATTTTCTTTTACCTCTACATACGATAACTCTAATGAAAATCACAAAAAATTCAGGTGTACCAAAAGGGGTGTTTTGGTCCTTAAAAGATTCTGTGCTAAAATGGGGCTAAAAGGAGTTATCTCTTCTTTCAGCAAAAGTGTACCATTTGGGGTGTTTGGACCTCAAAAGTTTTGTGCTATTTGGGGTCGGAAATCTTCTTATAATAAGAAGGTGTACTAAAAGGGGTGTTTAGACTCCAGAAGTTTTGTACTAAATAGGGTCTCACTCCCCTCCCCTCTCACTAAACTCAAAGGAGGACTACAATATGCTCTATCCATACCTCACTCTGAACGACTCCACGGAGATAGTCTATTCAGAGATGCAAAAAGACAGAACGGTTAAGGTTGTCGTCGAAACTCCGGACAATAATCACGGTTTCAATTCTGCGACCTGTATCCTTCCTCAAAGGGAGTGGTCCTACTCCGGCTACTCTCCGGATGACTTTGCTCTCATCAAACTCATAGTAGAGAATACCTCTCGCCATATCCTCCGATTTGCAAAAGCCGAGGCTTGCTCAAGGTAGCTCTCTCTACAAAAAAACAAAAGCCCTCTCCTGTCGGAGAGAGCCTTCGTTTCGAGAGGAGCCGATAGCCTAATAGATGCTATCTCTCCAATCGTAGCCGCCCTGCTGCTGCGGTGCCGCCTGAGGCGGCTGCTGAGCCGGAGCCTGAGCAAAGCCGGGGTCCGCATACTGCTGCGGAGCGGCCTGCTGAACAGGAGCCTGAGGCTGCTGCTGAGCATACCCCTGAGGTGCCGGAGCTCCCTGAGGCTGCTGCTGAGCATACCCCTGAGGTGCCGGAGCTGGAGCACCCTGCTGACCGCCAGCGTTCCTCTGCTTGAAGAACGCTGAAATCGGAGCGGAGGGAACAGCAACCTCGTCGGCCACTATCTCGAAGGTATTAACCTTCTGACCCTCCTTGTTCGTGTAGGAGTTAGTCTGTAGACTTCCTTCTACACAAACCGTCTCCCCCTTCTTAACAGCCCACGAAACGTACTCGGCAACGATGCCAAAAGCCGTTATCGTGTAGAAGTCCGCTGTCGGCTTGCCAGCCGCCTCGGCCTTCTTTCTGTTCTCTGAGGAGAGCTTGCGGTTCTCTGCAACACGAAACTTGCAAAGAGCCTGACCGTTATTGATATACTGAAGAGCATCGGGGTCAGCGACAGCTCTCAGCGTGAAAGACTTAAAGTTTCCCATAAGCCTCTCCTTTCCCTCTCCGCCTCTTCGGAGAGATGCTCCCTCAAGTCTTGGTGCATGAAGACTTGTCGATGAGGGAGACGCTTTTATTAAAATATTTACACCAAAGGAATTACTTAGTTATACGAATTTGTAGAAGTTATCCTTGCTACTCTTATAATATAACATACTCATATATAAAAGTCAATACATCACGAGAAATAATTTTCTCCAACCTCTCCAGCCACCCTCTCTCCATAAAAGCAAATAAGTTGGCGAACCAACTTATAAGGAGAAAGAAAAAGAGAGTCCAGAGATTTCTCTCTGAACTCTCAACAACTTGGCTGCACTCTGGAGCTCGTTCATAGCAAGAACGAGAATTTGAGTGTAGGCTCCTTTATGATGGGGTGTTGGATAGAGCCTTAGAACCATCCCAAAGGCATCTCCACAGCCAAGCAAACCCTTCCTCTCTATAATCTCTGAAAGATACGGTTGAGAGGGAACTCCGCATCTTTAACCTGAGTTACTCCGCCTCTTCGGAGTTTTTATTTTTGATAAGATATTCAACGAAAAAGAAAGAAAGCTCTAAAAAAAACGCTGCGGACCTCCAGCCACCTTCTCATCAAACTCAAAATAAATTGGTTAGCCAACTTATAAGCTCCGGCAGAGAGACGCTGCTCTCCTCCGGACCCACTCTTATCACACAGAACGGCACACAAAAAGAGTACCGAGCAAGCCAAAGCCTGTCGGCACTCCAAGTCTCTTCATAAATATTATTAGTCGTGGAAACCCACTATCTTTAGATGGTGGGAGGAACGGCTATCCTCCTTTCTGTCAATAAACTTTTACTACGTTCTAAAAGTGTCAAATTGCTCCACTTATAACTATTGTGTATTGTTTTGCTGTCTATGTCTTTAATTACAAAATATCCACTTGAACGTCTGCCGTGGACGAAACCCTCGGTACCGTCTAATAGCTTTACCTTATCGTTAAGCCTAAAACCCTTTACCTCAAACGGTGCTTGATTGTTTTTGCGAATACCACCTTTTAGAAGATTAGATTTATGTATTTGCCTGTTGTGACACCTAACCTTTTTGTATAAGAAAATCTCAGTAGATAACTCTGCTTTAGGGTGATTAGCTATACATAGAGCGTCTATATTATGGTCTTTAGGTAAATTGTTCTCTATTCTCGTACTTTTTGTAATGTATCCGTAGGTCATACGAACATTGGGATATTTTTCTTTAAGCCTGTTATAAAAAGTCCAACGCATTATTCCCATAAAGGTCGCATCACGAAAACTCATACCTCGTTTAATAGTCTTAGGTAGCTTAACCGTTCCGTTATGATAGCCTTTGTGACAGGTTTCACAGAGCGTTATAAGGTTAATAGGTGTATCACCGCCTGTTTTACGGCTTTCTATATGATGTACGTTGAGAATTTTATCCTTAGATTTACCTTTACAACATTGACAGGTATGATTATCTCTAAAAAGGACGTATTCTCTTACGTTCCAGAAACCGAGTTGGTCGCCTTGCTGATAATCAGTTCCTTCTGGTAATGGTTTGTTTTCCTGTATAGCTTTAATCTTCTGAATATCAAAAGATGCTGTTTCGACTACAATCTCTGATATAGGCAAAATCTTGCAAACCTTATCCACCATAGCAAGATGTGTATTTATCTTGTTTTCAATAGTCGGTGCAAGCCAACCCTTATGTTTAGACTTAACACGGTTGTTAAATCTCGGCTGCCTATACCTTGTTTTATAATTACGTCTTGTTCTGCGACACTCTCTACGAGTAGCGAGTAGTTTAGTTATATCATTCCTCAAAGTTACCTTTGCTGAAAAATATTCCTTAGTTTCAGAAGAAACAGACAGTCCTATGGTCTTACTTCCGGCATCAACACCGAGAGTAAGATTTTCTATATAGGTCGTGCTACTATACAAAAGCTGTATTGTAAACGGAGTCCTCTTTACCACTTTAGCTTTGCCGTCTTTCAGTAAATGTCTTACTTTACCGTGCCTTGTGGTAGGCATAAGAGGGTTTCCGTTTATATCTAAAACATATACCATAAGGCACTCCTTTCCGCTCAGTTAAGAGCAAATCTTATCTCTTAGAAAATCTAAGAGTTCAGTTAAATACCTTCGCCAATGTTATTCTAAGGTTTTTGTAAGCAACACCGTTCCTACCCATCAGAACTTTTAATCACTTACCTCAGAGCCGTAGATTAGGTATAACGTCCACGAGTGACTATATATTCTTAGATAACGTAGTTCTCGAAGAACTTAGGCTAATCAACTATGGGCTTTTTCAAGCCCACTACCTTTTAGGTGGTGGGTAGTTGACTTTGACATACTAATAGAGGACCTCTCATCATAAAAACACCTCTACACCATAGAGAGTTTCTCTAAGCTAACCTCTCAATAGAAGATACACTCCACATAGAAACCATAAGACCTCTCAGAAACACTCTCTCGCCCATCTCAAGCCTTCCAATCTCTTTAAGAGCACTCCTCTACACAAACTCGTGAAAAACTCCGAATAGAGCCTCTCAGCCGCCTCAGAGCCCTACTCCCAATCGTTGTCCGTATAGAGAGTGAGCAGACCTCTCGCCAGCTCCTCGATACGACGACCGCCCGGACTCTTCATAAGAGTTGCCTCTCCTAATATCTCCGTTAAATCAGCTTTTATTCTCTCGTCGTTTCCCACGAGATAATCGAGAGACACTCCGAGATAGTTAGACATCATAAGGGCCGTCGAAAGCTTGGGAGTTTTCTTTCCTGTGCAGTAGTAAGAGATATTCGAGGTGTTCACGCCTGTCTCTCGAAAGAGTTTAGCGTGAGTGACTCTCTTATAAAAGAGCAAATTTTTAAGTCTCCTTGCAAGTACGAGGGGGTCCCAAAGCAGATTACCCTTATTCACAAACGGCATATCTTCTAACTTCTTATCAAACTCCTCCTTCTCTCTTGGCTTTGAGGCTCTCTTCTTGGGAGCAGTAGCCGGAGCGGTGGTAGGAGTGGTTGCATCATTATTCTTAGGCATATTAAAGTTACCTTCCTTTCTAAAGAATGAGTTATCCTTTTTATATGCCTATAATATATCAGAAGGTTATTAAAAAGGCAACAACTTATTTTTGCGAGAAGGAAAGGGGAATGGAGCGAGAGGATGTTTTTGGAAAGAGTTCTTATATAGAGGTGGTCGATTAGTGCGTCAAGGAGAAGGTATTGCTTTATGGAAGGTTATGGCAAAGAATGGTCGATTAGTATGTCAAAAAGAAGAGAGTTATGTGGTGAGCTGTTCTGTCAGAGAAGAACGTGAGAGTATCGGTCAGTACGTCAAAGAAAGGCTTTATAGTGAAAAGTTATGAGGAGCGGATTGGGAGGGTGGAGTTCCGTTCTATCGGAGCTAATAAGTTGGCTACCCAACCTATTAGGAGCTTTGTGAGAAGAAGGTTAAGAGAAAACCGTTCTGCGAATACGACAAAAAACGACCACATTAGCCACGAGGACTTATGCAGCCGTTCTACGTTGTGAGCATATTGAGAGCCGGAGCTCGTGGACGACGATGACACACACACCGCTTACCCAGATAAGAGCGTTGGCACGAGACTTACTGCGACTCATTATGAGTATTATAAGAGAATGGGGGGAGGTTGGCGAGAGGGGATTGAAAAAGCCTATTATAATACGTCAAAGAGAGGATGATATTTTAGGAACGAGGACTTTTGAGAAATATAATATAACAAGAGAAAGACAGAGAGAAAACAAAGAGGTAGAAAGGATAACCTCTTTATGTTATAGTATTTATGGTGCTACTGAGAGCGGTAGGCGGTTAGCCCTCCAACACGGAGGGCTCGGAAAAGCCCTCTAATTGATAGAAGGGAGGGATGCCAATGATAGCGATGGACTTTATACAATTCTGCATCTTTGTTGTTGTTTTAATTGGTCTCGTGTACGAGATAACGAATAATAAGAAATAACCGCCGAGCCTCAGAAACTTGCGGTTATTTCTTAATGACTTATAATCTGGGCTAACCGTCTATCAGGGTAGCACCTTTGTTGTGC
>Ga0065708_1040055_pt1 | contig 17769 bp, 10 predicted proteins | sample Hoacrofraction12_2_FD_59095 | JGI IMG/M metagenome (GOLD analysis project Ga0065708, IMG submission 59095) | Hoatzin crop microbial communities from Cojedes, Venezuela, sample from fiber fraction 12 v1 | ecosystem: Host-associated > Birds > Digestive system > Esophagus > Crop | place: Venezuela... | reverse complement strand
AAAAAAGAGTCGCAACAATGAGTTGCGACTCTTTTTTTTTATGTTTCTTCAAAATATTTCACGTCAATCTTCTTTGAATTTCATGGTTAGGCTGATGCGTTTGCGCGAGATATCGACGTCGGTCACTTTTACGCGAACGTGTTGCCGCAAACTAACAACCTCTGACGGGTCTTTAACGAAATGGTTGCACAGTTGGGAAACGTGAACAAGTCCATCCTGATGCACGCCCACGTCAACGAACGCGCCAAACTTCGTGATATTCGTTACGATTCCAGGTAGAATCATTCCAGGAACCAAGTCGCGTATTTCTCTAACGCGTTCATCGAACTCGAAAGTTTGCGCTTCCCCGCGCGGATCTCTACCTGGTTTTTCAAGTTCGGACATAATATCTTGCAACGTCGGGAGACCAATTGTTGGCGTAAGATAACGCTTTAGGTCGATATCTCTACGCTTTGTCGCGTCGTGGATAAGGTCTGCGATTGTACAGCGTTCATCGGCTGCCATCTGTTGCACAATTGGATAACTCTCTGGATGAACGGCAGTGCCATCGAGCGGGTTTTCAGCATTTGTTATACGAAGGAAACCAGCGCATTGCGTGAACGTTTTTCCACTCAAGCGTGGAACTTTTTTCAGCTCTTCACGACTCTTAAACGCACCATGTTCGTTTCGCCACATTATTATATTACGCGCGAGCGCGGGACCTAATCCACTAACATACGTAAGCAATGGTTCGCTGGCGGTATTCACGTCAACGCCGACCGTATTGACACAAAACTGAACCGTCTGTTCAAGACTTTTGCGCAGTTTGCTTTGATCTACATCGTGCTGGTATTGACCTACGCCAATACTTTTCGGATCTATCTTCACCAACTCAGCGAGCGGATCCATCAAACGACGCCCAATCGACACCGCTCCACGCACAGTAACATCCTCGTTTGGGAATTCCTTGCGCGCAATCTCTGAAGCGGAATAAATAGAAGCACCATCCTCGCTCACCTCGAATAGCTTTACATCAGGCAAACGCAAGAAACGCTTCAGCAAATCCGACATATCGCGCCCGCCAGTGCCGTTCCCTACGGCGATTGCTTGTATATTAAAATCCTGCGCCAGCGTTCTGATGCGCGAAACCGCGCGTTCGCCACTGCTACTCGACCCAAACGGAAAAACCACTTCATGATGAAGCAGTTGACCGAGCGCGTCAAGTACAACCACCTTACATCCAGTTCTGATTCCAGGATCAATCGCCAGCGTTCGCTTCTGCCCAAGTGGCGCTTGCAAAAGCAACTGACGCAAATTTTTTACAAACACTTCAATCGCTTCTTCATCGGCTTTCTCTTTGCTCGAAGCAGCAAATTCGTTCTCAACCGATGGCGCCAAAAGTCTATCATACGCATCTTCCAGCGCTTCTTCAACCAAATCCTGACACGCTCCACGACCACGAACAAAAAGACTCACCAATCTATCAATCGCTTCATCGTCATCCACCGAAATCGACACACGCAAAAAACCTTCGTTTTCACCGCGACGCATCGCCAGCAAGCGGTTTCCCGAACAGCGTTTCAGCGGTTCTTGCCAGTCGAAATAGTCGCGGAATTTTGCAGCGCCATCTTCGTCTTTTTTCGTTTTAATCACTTTCGACGTAATCTGCGCAGTTCGCTCGAACAAACGACGCAACTGATTGCGCGCACGCTCATCTTCGCTCATCCTTTCCGCTAAGATATCTTGCGCACCCTTAATCGCCGCTTCCGCATCCGCCACGTTCTCGTTCACAAAACGCGCAGCACAGCCCAACGGATCAGCCTCACGCTGTTTCCAAATCAGCTCAGCAAGCGGCTCAAGCCCCTGTTCACGCGCGATTTGCGCACGCGTTCTGCGCTTCGGGCGATAAGGCAAATAAATATCTTCAAGTTCTGTCGCGTTCCAGCTTTGCGTGATGCGCGCCCTGAGCTCATCCGTCAGCGCGCCTTGCGCTTCAATATTTTTCAGAATCGTCTCTTTCCGTTTCGAAAGCTCCTTCAGCCGTTCGTATTGCTCCTGAATCGCGGCAATCTGCACCTCGTTTAGCCCATTCGTTCGCTCTTTCCGATAGCGCGCAATAAATGGAATCGTGCAGCCCTCGTCGAGCAATTCGAGCGTATTGCTCACGCTTGCGGGCGACAAACGAAGCACTTCGCTAATCAAGTCGGTGAAAATATGCATAGGTCGTAGTGTTTTAGATGACAAATGTACGAAAAAAATCTCCACATCGCGCGAGTTTTCCACATTATTTATAATATAAGGAGGTTGCAGAAAAGCGAAATTTAGAATAGAAAATCTGTCGAAAAAGAATTAAATCCATAAAAGATTTGGTTTTGTTTTAATTATTTCCGTCTTCGGTTTATTGCAAAAAAATACACTTTTTTCGTCTTTTTCTGTATGTTTATGCGAAAAAAGATTATCTTTGCGGTGGAGTAGTGTCCTAAAAAACACGAAACAAAAGACATTTTGGAATAAAAGCGTTTGCTGGTTTATTCGGAACGTTCTAAAGCTTGGTCGCAATGGAAACAAAAACAGAATAAACGAGTAAATGTCCGCATAGCGCGGGCGTTTTACTTGTCTGTTTTTGTAGGTCTGACCAAGCACCTTGAACGTAGGCAACAGTAATTCGTCTGCGTTCTGTGTATAAAATAGGTGCAAATCAGACCTGTTTTCGTTTTAATGAGCAACGCATTAAAACGAATTTTTATGTTGATTCGCAAATTATTTGTCGAAGAAACGGACAACTGGCTCATACAGTTGTTTCGCTATTGCTTCGTAGGCGGATTCGCCTTTCTTGTAGATTATGGTTTGCTTTATGCATTAACCGAATTTTGTGGTTGCCATTACATTGTTTCAGCAACGATTTCTTTCATCGCAGGCTTAATAGTTAATTATCTGCTTAGCACATGGTGGATTTTCCGCAAGTCGAAACTCAAAAATAAAGCAGCCGAATTCACCATTTTTGCACTTATTGGCGTTGTCGGACTCATACTCAACAACGTGCTACTTTACGTCTTTACCGATCTACTTGGCATCTACTACATGATTTCAAAGCTCATTACCACCGCTTTGGTAATGATTTGGAATTTTGCTGGACGTAAAATCATTTTGTTTAAGAACTAATCACAAAAATCAATAACTACTATGGAAAAAGAAAAAAAGACCGCTATCATCGCAGGAGCAGGTCCTGCTGGACTTACTGCAGCATACGAATTGTTGGAAAACACCGACATCGAAACGCAAGTATATGAACAATCCGACCAAATCGGTGGCATTTCGCAGACGGTTCGCTATAAAGGCAATCGTATGGATATTGGCGGACACCGTTTTTTCAGTAAAAGCAAACGCGTAACCGACTTTTGGGAAAAGGTAATGCCGCTTCAGGGCGAACCATCTAAAGACGATAAACTCATCGGGCGTGACGTTGAAGGACTGGCGACCGACGGACCAAATCCTGAAAACACCGACCGCGTGATGCTTGTACGTCAACGCGTTTCGCGAATCTTCTATCTGCGAAAATTTTTCGATTATCCTATCTCGCTAAAGCTTAAAACTTTTACCAACATGGGTCTATTTAGAACCATGCGAGCAGGCTTTGGCTATCTGGCAGCAACAGTTCACAAGCTAAAAGAAGACTCTCTGGAAAATTTCTACATAAACCGCTTTGGTAAACCATTATACAAAATGTTTTTCGAAGACTACACCGAAAAAGTTTGGGGCATACACCCATCAAAACTCGGTGCGGACTGGGGCTCGCAGCGCGTGAAAGGATTATCAATCCTTGCGATACTGAAAGATATGATTGTAAAGAAATTCGGAAAGCAAGACAAGGAAAAAGTAGAAACATCATTGATAGAATCATTTGTCTATCCAAAATTTGGTCCAGGACAGCTTTGGGAAACTGTTGCAGATGATGTAAAACAAAAAGGCGGTGAGATAAACATGCAATCCTCTATTACAGGAATCCATGTCAACGAGAACCGAGTGGATTACGTAGAGATAACAAAACCAGACGGCACAACAGAACAAAAACAATGCGATTGGTTCCTCTCGTCTATGCCAATCAAAGATCTCGTTGCAGCAATTAAAGGCGTAGAAGTACCAGATGACGTCAAAAGAGTTGCATCTGAGCTGCCATATCGTGACTTTATAACCGTAGGTCTATTAGTTAAGAAACTAAACATGACAAACGAAACAAAATTCAAGACGTTTCAGAATCGCATCCCCGATACTTGGATTTATATCCAAGAGCGTGACGTTAAGATTGGACGCTTACAGATTTTCAACAACTGGTCACCATATCTTATCAATGACTACGAGAATACTATGTGGATAGGATTGGAATATTTCTGCACAGAAGGCGATGCGCTTTGGCAAATGCCAAAAGAAGATTTCATAAAGATGGCAATCAAAGAACTCGTACATATCGGATTCATTAACGAAGATGACGTTCTCGATGCAACGCAAGTGAAAATCAAAAAGGCATATCCGTCTTATTTCGGCACGTACTACGAACTTGACAAAGTGAAATCTTTCCTCGATACAATAGAAAACCTTTACTGTATCGGCAGAAACGGACAACATCGTTACAACAACATGGACCATTCTATGCTAACTGCGATGGAAACTGTTGACGCTATCAAATCAGGAAACACAGATAAAACCGCCATTTGGGCAGTTAATACCGAAGAAGAGTATCATGAGAAAAAATAAGCAATGGAGTGACTTGCAGAAAATATATGTTTTTGCAGTCGCAAACGTTCTGTTAATTCTTTTAGTTTGTGGTGGCGAAATGCTATATGACACAGAAAGCTACCTTGAAGCATGGGATTCGTTGTGCAATGGTAGGATAGACCTTTGGCGTACACCAGTCTATCCCGCCATTCTTGGCGCAATAAAAACGCTTGTGGGTGAATCGAATTTGGTTCTCTCCGTAGTAGTTTTGCAATTCATTGTATTTCTTATATCCATTCGCTATCTGTATAAGAGTGTCCTGCTGCTTTCTGATTCGAAAAAGACTGCTAAATGGATTGTTTTATTCTTTATCTTTTTTCAATGGATAGCTCCGTATTCTAATACCTTGCAAACAGAATCGTTTTCCATTTCAGGAATAATCTTTTTGATTTATTTTCTCATCCAATCATATAAAAAGAACGCTTCTAAATATATTGTTCCCTTAATGATAACAAGTGCATTCTTGTTATTTTTGCGACCATCATTTATCTATTTATTGCCAGTTCTTTTTGTAAGCTGGCTAATTCTTATTTTCAAAGATAGAAAGAAAATTGCATTAAGTCTATTTGGAATTTTAAGTGTTGTGCTTCTGACGTTGGGAGTGCATCTCTACATGAATAGCTTTAAGAAAACGTATGGCTTATACAAGATTTCTGCTGTCGGAACAGCCAACCAATACATTCTTGCACGCAATTCGAATTATCTTGTCGCGTCAGAAGATAGCGCATTGAATGCGTTTGTCGAAGAAAGTAAAGCACTTCGGAAAAGTCCGAAACCGCTTTACGATGTTGATGTTAATATTTTGTATTTCTTTGAAGCAGTTGACGCAATCGATTCTTTTGGAATTGAAAAAGTAGATCATTTGGTTAATAAGTCAATGAAGCAAAACAAATCTTCCGTTCTTAATGCTGTAGTTTACAGACTGTTTCATTCTGCTCGTTATACATTTGGGTTAGTTTTGACTCTTGACTCTTTTCATGCAAAATTCAAAGGAATTTATAATGCTTTTATATGCATTGCGGAATGTTTGTGCTTAAGGGTGCATCTATCTCTATTATACCTTATTCTATTTATATACACTATTGCGCTATGTATTGCACTTTTCAAGAAAAAACGCATGCCTTGGCTCAGCAGTGTGTTGTATATGCTTGGTGTAAGCAACATTATCGTCACTATCTTAGGCGCACAGTCTGATTTCGGACGCTTAATACTTCCGTCATTGCCTATCTATCTTTTAATGTTTGCGCAAATTATTTCGCTTTTCGACTGGAATATCAAACGCACGAACAGGGAATTAGAATAAAAAAGACGAAAAAAAATAGAAAAATCAATCGCTCTGCATTTTCGGTTTACGAAAACGAAAAATGGGGGGCAAAAACCGAGCATTTTAACTCATGTTAATTTCGAAATTTTGCGCGAAAATTTTTGCGGTGGTCTAATGAAAAAATTTTGGCGAAAAAACGAGATTTTGGAATATTATACGTGAAATATGCGTTTAACTATAGTGAACGAAAGTTGGAATTCGTTAAATTGCTGCACAAAACGACTGATTTGTGCAATTTTTTCGCGTAAAACGTAAAATTTTCTCGTTGTTTTACGAAAAAAAAAGCGCTGTTTACGATTTTATTTCACGTGAGATAAAAATCTATCTCACGTGAGATAATTTTCTATCTTATATGCTTTAGGTTTTTTAACAGTCGATTTAACAAAAAAATGCACGAAAAACGCGCTCAAAAACTGCGTGTTTTTGGTCGGTCGATGGTTGAACGGCAAAAAAATCGCCAAAAAACGCGTTAAAATTGCGCTGATTTGTAAAATTTTTTCACAATTTTCTGACCAAACGGCATCATCATTTTGAAGATTTTTTTGCAGCAAAAAATTCTGGATTTTGTGCAAATTTTGTTTTGTTTTTATGAAATTCTGTTCGCTTTTGCAACATCCATTTTTCTATTCCACATCAAATTTTTTCGAAAAAACGCTTTTTATATTCCGAAAAAGTATGTAATTTTGTAGTTGAACTTCAAAATTGCATAGATGAAATACATAGAAAGGAGTATTAGTTCCGTCATTCTCGAAGCTGCTCAATATTTCCCAGTAATCTGTGTTACTGGTCCGCGTCAGTCGGGCAAGAGCACGCTCGTCAAACACCTATTTCCTGATTACGCGCAATACACGCTCGAAGATCTCGATACGCGTGCATACGCCGAGCGCGACCCGCATGCGTTTTTGAATAGCACGACCAATGGGATGTTTCTCGACGAGATTCAGAACTCGCCTCAGCTGCTTTCGTATATTCAAGGCATAGTAGATAGTCATCCAGAGCGTCGCTTTGTCGTCTCAGGCAGTTCAAATTTTGCGCTAATGAAGAACGTTGCGCAATCGTTAGCAGGTCGCGCTGGCGTATTTGAGCTGTTGCCGATGTCATTCCACGAGGTTTCGGATGCTATGTCAGCAAAAAGCGTTGACCAAATGCTTTTCGACGGTTTTTATCCAGCCATTTGCGCGGGCAGTAATAAAGCAAAATTTCTCTATCCCTCGTATATAAAAACCTATCTCGACCGCGACGTGCGTCAGTTGACGAACATTCGCGACATGATGCAGTTTCACGCGTTTCTAAAGCTATGCGCTGCAAGAATCGGTTCAGTCTTTGTTGCGTCGGAAATCGCAGCCGAAGTTGGCGTTTCAGTGCATACAATCAATTCTTGGTTGTCTGTTTTGCAAGCATCCTACGTCGTTGAAATGCTGCGACCTTATTATGCGAACACAGCGAAGCGATATATCAAGTCTCCCAAGCTTTATTTTTGCGATACTGGACTGGCTTGCAGTTTGTTGGGCATTGAGTCGCCAGCGCAATTAGCGCGAGATAGGATGCGCGGCAATTTGTTTGAGAATTTTATTGTTAACGAGGCGTTGAAATCTCGTTACAATAAAGGCAAGGACAACAATCTTTTGTATTACAGAGATTCGAACCAGAACGAGATTGATTTGCTTCTCGTTCAGAACGGCGTCATCGACGCTATCGAAATCAAGTCGTCGCAAACGTGGCACAACGATTTCCGAAAGACAATCGCGCGAATGGAGACGCTCGTGAAAGAGTCTGTGGGCAGCAAGAGTGTGGTTTACGCTGGCGAATTAGAGGATTACAACGCTGACGTGAAGATTGTCAACTACAAACACATCGATCGACTATTCTAAAACGTTATATTTTGCAAGTGGTTTGGCGTGAAAATTTTTTCGATTTCACGCCAAACCATTTTCCTTTTTCAGCGTAATTTTTTCGTCAAAAAACTATGTAATTTTGCAGTTCAACTTCAAAATTGCATAGAAATTGTGGACTAAAAACGTGGTTGTAGCGGACTGCGAACGCAATTTAAGGCGCTGAATTTTTCGTTATTTGCATTTTAATTCGTATTTTTGCCTTTAATCATTCTAATCTATGATTTCAGTCGAACATCTCACGATTTCTTTTGGCGCGAAGCCGTTGTTTAGCGATGCGAATTTTGTGGTCGGCGATCGCGATCGCATTGCATTGACGGGCAAGAATGGCGCTGGCAAAACGTCGTTGTTGCGTGTTCTTTGTGGCGAAGCGAAGCCTACGAGTGGGAATGTTGCGTTCGACAAAGGAATGATTATTGGTTACCTTCCTCAGACGATGGCTTTGAGCGACAGTCAGACTGTTCGGCAAGAGGCGAGCAAGGCGTTTAGCGAGTTGTTGACGCTTCAGAATCTTGTATCTCAACTCAATAGCGAGATAGCGCAACGCGATGATTATGAGAGCGATAGCTATCAGGCGCTGATTGAACGCTTTGCGCACGCGGATGAACGGTTTAGACTTTTAGGTGGCGACAATTACGAAGCGCAACTGGAGCGAACGCTCGTTGGTTTAGGTTTCCGACGCGAAGATCTCGACCGTCCGACGGCAGAATTCAGTGGCGGATGGCGCATGCGCATTGAGTTAGCAAAAATTCTCTTGCGCAAGCCCGACGTATTGCTACTCGATGAGCCCACAAACCACTTGGATATCGAAAGCATCCAGTGGCTTGAGCAGTATATCTTGTCGAGTGGTTGCGCGCTTGTGTTGGTTAGTCACGACCGCGCGTTTATTAACAATGTTACTACGCGCACACTCGAGATTAGTGCAGGCAAGATAGAAGATTATCGCGTCAAGTACGACGACTATGTGCGCTTACGGCGCGAGCGACGTGAACAACAAATTCGCGCGTACGAGAATCAGCAACGAGAAATCAATGCGATGAAAGATTTTATCGACAGATTCCGTTACAAACCCACGAAAGCTGTTCAGGTACAAAGCAAGATTAAGCAGCTACAAAAGCTTGTTCCAATCGAAATTGACGAGATCGACCGTCCTGCTATGCAGCTCCGTTTTCCTCCATGCTTGCGTAGCGGAGATTTCCCATTGATTTGCGATGGCGTCTCAAAGCGTTACGGCGATAACACCGTCTTTCGCGATGTTAATTTAACGCTCCGTCGCGGTGAAAAGGTGGCTTTCGTCGGTAGAAACGGCGAAGGCAAAACTACTTTAGTGAGATGCATCATGGGACAAATACCTTACGACGGTAACTTAAAGCTTGGGCATCAGGTACAAGTAGGATATTTTGCTCAAAACCAAGCACAGCTTCTCGATGAAGATGCAACAATTTTCGAAACCGTTGATCGAGTAGCGCGAGGCGACATACGGCTACGCTTGAACGACATTCTGGGCGCGTTTCTCTTTGGCGGAGAAATCGCGGAAAAGAAAGTAAAAGTCTTGAGCGGTGGAGAACGAAGCCGATTAGCAATGATTAAATTGCTACTTGAACCAGTTAATTTTCTAATCCTCGACGAACCCACCAACCACTTGGATATGCAGTCGAAGGAAGTGTTGAAAGAAGCGCTCAGAGCGTTCGACGGCACCGCTATCTTAGTGAGTCACGATCGTGAATTCCTTGACGGCATCGTTACAAAAGTGTACGAATTTTCTAACCAACGCGTCCGCGAACACATCGGAGGCATCTACGATTTTCTGCAGTCTAAAAAAATTTCATCGCTCAATGAACTGTCAACTCCTTCTACACAAAATCCGACTACGGAAACCGTAGAACCATCGCAGAAAAAACAAGACTACGAAAAGCGCAAGCAGCTTCAGCGCGACGTGAGCAAGATTGAGAAACAGATTGCACGTGCAGAAGAAAAAATTTCGACACTCGAAAATCGCATCAGCGAGCTCGATGCGTTGCTATCTCAACCAGAAAACGCGTCAGACCTTGCACTTGTGAACGAATATACCGCCATCAGCCAACAACTTTCAGATGAAAACGATCGGTGGATGGAACTCTCCGAAAAATTAGAACAACTAAAACAAACCGAATCTTAAACCAACTAACAACAGAAACCATGAAAAAAATGATTGCAATGATGATGCTTGCAGCCACATCGCTTGGCTTGAGCGCACAGAACAAAGCAGGTATTGATCCAACTAACTTGGATAAGACTGTCAATCCAACAGAAGATTTCTACCAATTCGCTACAGGCGGTTGGCAGAAGAAGCATCCGCTGCCTGCAGCTTACTCTCGCTACGGCAGTTTTGACATGCTTTCCGATAATACTAACAAGCGAATCAACACGATTTTGGGTGATTTGCAAAAGAAAACCTATAAAAAGGGAACGACAGAGCAAAAGTTGAGCGATCTGTATAAACTCGCGCTCGACGTAGATCGACGCAATAGCGAAGGCATTCAACCAGTTAAACCGCTACTCGACGAGATTGCCGCTGCTAAAACAAAGCAAGACCTCGAGAATATACAGCTGAAATATCCCGTTTTCAAGTATGGTATTGCGATGGGTTATGGTTTTGGCGCCGACAACAAGAACTCTACGCAGAATATCTTGCGCGTTTCTCAAGGTGGATTAACGCTTGGGCAGAAAGACTATTATCTTAACAACGACGAAGCAACGGTAAAAATTCGTGAAGCCTATCGCGAACATATTGTAAAGATGTTCCAGCATTTTGGTTTTAGTGAATCAGAAGCACAACAAAAGCGCGATGCGATTTTCCGTTACGAAACGATGCTCGCATTGCTATCGAAAAGTCGCACCGAATTGCGTGATCCAGAAGCGAATTACAACAAGATGACGCTCGCAGACTTTAAGAAAAATTATCCAAACATTCCACTTGAAAAATACGTCAACGCGCAAGGCATCGACAGCAAGTATTGCCAAGAAATGATTGTAGGTCAACCAGCTTTCCTTGCTGGTCTTGACAAACTGAATCAAGCGCAAACCGTTGAAGACATGCGTGCCTATATGGAATGGGATGTTATACATGGCGCTGCTAACTATTTGAGTGACGAAATTCGTTTAGAGAATTTCGATTTCTTTGGCAAAACGATGTCGGGCAGAAAAGAAGAACACCCGTTGTGGAAGCGTGCAACAAGTCAGGTTCAAGGCGCGATGGGAGAAGCACTCGGCAAGATGTATTGCGAACGCTACTTCCCAGCATCGTCAAAGAAGAAGATGGAAGAGCTGGTTCGTCAATTACAAATCTCTCTCAATGAAAGAATTGACGCACAAGAGTGGATGGCGCCTGAAACAAAGGCTGCTGCGCATGAAAAACTCAATAAATACTACGTTAAAATAGGTTATCCAAACAAATGGAAAGACTATTCAGATTTGCAGATTGATGCATCAAAAAGTTTTTACGAGAACATGAAAAACGTACGCATCTTTGCAAATAAACAATACATAAAAGAAAAAGTTGGAAAACCTGTCGATCGCGACGAGTGGCACATGACTCCGCAGACTGTCAATGCATACTACAACGCTACAACCAATGAAATCTGTTTCCCAGCCGCAATCCTTCAATATCCATTCTTCGATCCCGACGCTGACGAAGCATTCAACTACGGCGCTATCGGCGTGGTTATCGGTCACGAAATGACGCACGGCTTCGACGATAAAGGTAGAAAATATGCGTCGGACGGCAATCTGAAAGATTGGTGGACAGCAGAGGATGCAAAAGGCTTCGAGCAACGCGCTAATATGTACGCGGATTTCTTTGATAAGATAAAGGTTCTTCCTGATCTGAACGCAAACGGCCGCATGACTTTAGGTGAAAACCTCGCCGATCACGGTGGTCTGGAAGTGGCGTTCAATGCATTCAAAAACGTAACCGCAAACAAGAAATCGAAAACGCTCGAGGGATTCACTCCTGAACAACGATTCTTCATCGCGTATGCTACGCTTTGGGGACAAAATATTACAGAAAAAGAGATTCGCAATCGCGTGAAAACCGATGTGCATTCACTCGGAAAATGGCGCGTAAACGGTGCTCTGCCACACATCAATGCATGGTATGACGCCTTCAACGTAAAGCCTGGCGATAAGATGTATTTGCCAGAAGATCAGCGATTGAAGCTCTGGTAAAATTTCTCAACGAACGCTCATTCTAAAACATTAGTTTTATGCAAACACTTGAATTGCTTGCGCCAGCGAAGAACGTGGACTGCGGAATTGCCGCAATAGAACACGGAGCGGATGCGGTCTATATCGGAGCGCCATCCTTTGGAGCGCGTGTCGCAGCAAGCAATTCGGTGAACGATATTCAACGACTTACAACCTTCGCGCATCAATTTGGCGCGAAGGTTTATGTAACCGTCAACACAATCCTTTACGATACGGAATTCGATGATGTAGCGCATCTTCTCAAACAGTTGAACGACAGTCGAGTTGATGCGCTTCTCGTTCAAGATATGGGTTTGTTGCCGCTCTGTCATGACGTACCGCTACACGCGTCCACGCAGACAGACAACCGAAGCGTGGAGAAAATTCGGTGGTTGCACGAGATGGGATTCCAACGCGTTGTTCTCGCGCGAGAACTCACACTCGATGAAATCCGCGAGATACATGCTGCAGTGCCAGATGTTGAATTGGAAGTTTTCGTGCACGGCGCTCTTTGCGTTAGTTATTCAGGACAGTGTTACGCCTCGCAGTTCTGTTTCGACAGAAGCGCGAATCGCGGAAATTGTGCACAGTTTTGCCGAATGAAATTCGACCTTTTAAACGCGCAGGGCAATGAATTGCAACACCAACGCCACTTCCTGTCGCTGAAAGACTTGTGCCAGATCGATCGCTTGCAGCAACTTGCGGATGCAGGTGCATGCTCCTTCAAGATAGAAGGACGACTGAAAGATGTGGACTACGTGAAAAACGTTGTTGCAGCGTATAGTCAGCAACTCGATGCGCTCATCGCTGCCAATCCTACACGCTATCGACGCGCGTCGGACGGCAAAGTAAACTACGCTTTCACGCCAAATCTGCAAAAAACATTCAATCGCGGTTTCACGCATTACTTTCTCGACGGTCGTAAACCAAACATTTCCTCGTTCGATACACCTAAAGCCATCGGCGAAAGCGTGGGAACGGTGAAAGAAAAACGTGCCGATTCCATTCTCGTTGCAGGTACAACAGCGTTCGCAAACGGCGATGGGCTCTGCTATTTCAACGCTTCGCGCGAGTTGGAAGGCGTTCGCGTGAATAGGGTAGAGGGCAACCGACTTTTTCTTTTGCAACAACCAGAAAATCTTCACAAAGGGATGACGCTCTATCGCAACCATGACGAAGCGTTTTCCAAAGTTCTGCGAGGACAAACCGCAACAAGGAAAATCGAAATCTGCATGGATTTCAAAAAGAACGATAGCGGATTTTCTTTGTCGATCACACCAAACGCCACGCGCTATCAAAGCGTTACAATCGCGCTTCCAATGGAACACGTCGCTGCCCAAACGCCACAGCGCGACAACATCAAGCGACAGCTCACAAAATTAGGTGCAACGCCATTCGTTTGCACGCAAATCACAATTGCCGACGACGCAGCCCAATGTTTCATCCCATCGAGCCAGCTTGCTGCCTTGCGTCGCGACGCCGTCGATGCATTGCTTTCCCAACCGTATCTCGTCGCGCCAACTCAACCACTCGTGCAACCGCAGTCGCCAGCGCCCACAACCGACCTGCCGTTCACCTATCTTCTGAACGCAGCCAACGAGCGTTCGCGCGCGTTCTATCGTGCATTAGGTCAGCAAGCCACCGCATTCGAAACCGATGGCGCGAGCGTTGAAAAACCGTTGCTCATGCAATGCCGCTATTGTTTGCGATACGCACTCGGCGCTTGCTTGCGCGATAAAAAAGCCAACCACACGCTTCGCGATCCGCTTTATTTGCGATTGAACGACGGACGACGCTTTCTGCTAAAATTTGACTGTAAAAACTGTATGATGCTTGTATATGCTACCGAATAAATTCTTTACGATATCGCTGTCGTTTGCCCTTTTCGCGCTGTTTTTCGCGTCATGCGGCAAGAGAACGAGTGTGCAACCCGTTCAAGATTTGTCGCAACAACAAATCGATTCCATGCACTTCGCAGCCACCCATCACTACAGTTTCAACGACAACTTCATCGTTTCTGCCGACAGTCTCGTGCTTGTGCGTCAGCAACCCGAAGAAACCGTCAACGAATTGCCTGTCGATTCCTTCGCTGTTTCGCATGGAAACCATCTCGTTGTCGCAGACATCCGAACCATACCAACCGACTCTATCGACAGTATTTGGGTGCAAGTCGCGACCGAAACAAGCGAATTCGGATGGTCGCGCGAGCAAACCCTGCTGAAACATTGCGCGCCCGACGATCCCATCTCTATCTTCATCAAAACGTTTTCCAATAAACGGCTGCGCTATGGCGTGATCACCCTCGTGCTGATTGCTGCGATCTATCTTTTCCGACGCTTGCGCCACCGCAACATCCCCATCGTTCACCTCAACGATATACCATCATTCTATCCCGCTCTCCTTGCTTTGCTTGTCGCGTTCACTGCAACGCTATACGCTTCCATACAACTTTTTGCCGCAGAGCAATGGCAGGAGTTTTATTTTCATCCAACGCTGAATCCATTTGGTCAACCTACGATTCTCGCGCTATTCCTTGTGTGCGTATGGGCAATCATTATCGTCGCCATTGCTGCGGTTGACGTTGTTCGAAAGCGTCTTCCGCTCGAAGATGCCATTCTTTATCTTTGTCAGTTAGCAGCGATTTGCGCCATCAACTACCTCGTTTTCAGTCTTACTACACTCGTTTTCGTAGGCTATTTCTTGCTCATCGCATACGTCGTTTTCGCCATCCGACAATATCTCCGCAATGACCGACCGCGCTATCTCTGCGGAAACTGTGGCGCGCCTATGACAAAGAAAGGCGTATGTCCACACTGTGGCGCAAAAAATGCGTAGAAATACGATTTTTCTCCTTATAAATTAGGATTGCACGCGCGCGTACATTTATATAATTTTGCAACATCCACAAAAACAGATGTCGCATGAAACAAATACGCTTCGCGCTTTTATTTCTTTTTCTCTGCGTTATAAGCAACAATTTCGCACAAACTTTTTCTACAACAGATACATTGACCGAGCAGTTTACCATGCTCGAAGACGTTGTCGTAACGTCACAGCCGAAAGAAACCTATCAACTACGACAACAACCCATTTCTTCCGCAACATTTTACACGAAAGACCTCGTCACGTTTGGCGTGAACGACCTGCGCGATCTCAGCCTTTTCGTTCCAGGATTGACGATGCCCAACTACGGTTCTCGCCTCACTTCCGCGATGTATATACGTGGAATCGGATCGCGAATCAATAGCCCAGCCGTCACAGTATGCGTCGATGGCGTGCCATTGATAAACAAGAGCGCCTACAATCAACACTCCTACGATCTGGCGCACGTGGATGTGCTTCGTGGACCGCAGGGAACGCTTTACGGACAAAACACCGAAGGCGGTATGGTGCGCTTCCACTCGCGTAATCCAATGCAATATCAAGGCTCTGACGTGCAGATTACGGGCGCAACGGGCGCGTATCGACTTGTTCAAGCAGCCACCTACCAGCGCCCAATCGACCGACTGGCGTTCAGTCTCGCTGCGTTCTATCAAGGACAAAACGGTTTCTTCAAAAATCAAACAACAAACGAGCGCGCAGATAAGCAAAACGAAGCAGGCGCGCGTGCGCGTCTCGTTGCTGATCCAACGAGAAACATTCGTATTGATTGGATTTCCGATTATCAATTCACTAAACAAAACGGCTATCCCTACGGTTTGCTTGCCGAAGATGGCAGCGTTAGCGACGTAGCGACCAATCGACAAGGAAATTACAAGCGCCACACCTTCCGCTCATCGTTGGGCATTAACGTCACAGGGCGCTACTTCGACTTCAACAGCACCACGAGTTGGCAATATCTTTCCGACAGAATGTTGATGGATATCGACTATCTGCCGCAAGATTACATGCACATGGAGCAGCAACAACTATCGAACGCCGTTACGCAAGAGTTTGTTTTCAAAAGCAAAGAAGGCAAACGATGGCGCTGGACTACGGGCGCTTTCTTCAGCAAAGAATGGTTGAAGACCCACGCAACCGTCTTTTTCCACGACGATTTCAATGCTTTGATGGGCTCGCGCATACGCACTGGACTCATCAACCAAATGATTCCCGCTTTCATGACCGCGCGTGGCATGACCTACGAGCAAGCACAGGCTTTTCTTGAACAGATGATCGTGATGAATAGCGTGCAGATGAGCGACGTACCTGGCGTCTTTCGCACGCCATCGCGTAACATTGCGTTTTTCCATGAATCAAATATCGAAATAACGCCACGATTGATCGCAACGCTTGGCGTGCGTTTCGATTGTAGTCGCACGCGTATCAATTACGAATCATCGTCAGCGATGGCTATCGACATGAACGTCATGCGTCAGGCAGTGAGTGCCACCATCAGTTCACTGCTTTCAGGAAACGCACACGCTGACTACAACCAACTATTGCCTAAGTTTGGACTTCTCTACAAGTTCAACGACAGCAACATCTACGGCGTTGTCAGCAAGGGTTATCGTGCAGGAGGATACAATATACAGATGTTTTCCGACATACTTCAAACGGAACTCGCCAACAACGCTGCTGCAGCGCGATCGGGTCGTGACGTAACAATTTCGCATGACGCAGAAACCTACGAAAAATTGAATCAATCTATCGCTTACAAACCAGAGGAATGTTGGAATTACGAAGCAGGAGCGCATCTTAGTTTGTTGAACGGCAAACTCCATGCAGATGTTTCAGCGTTCTATATGGCGCTTCGCAATCAGCAACTCTCGGTCATGGCAGAAAATTATGGTTTCGGGCGCGTCATGGTGAATGCAGGTAAAAGTGCCAGTTGTGGCGTTGAAGTTGCATTGCGTGGCGTTGCGCTCAGGAATCGACTCTCGTGGAGCGCAGCCTATTCGTTTACGCGCGCCGTCTTCAAGCAATACGATGACACCGTAACCGTTTCGGGCGAGAAAAAAGCCGTTTCCTACGCCGATAACTACGTGCCGTTTGTGCCGCAACACCATCTGGCACTCGCAGCCGACTACACCATGCCGCTCACGCAACGACTCGCGCTCACCGTTGGCGCAAATCTCACCGCCGAAGGCGCCATCTACTGGGACGAAGCCAATGCATACAAACAGCCGTTCTATGCACTGCTGGGCGCGCACGCGATGTTGCAATTCCATCGCATGAGCATCAATCTCTGGGCGCGCAACTTGACCAACACAACCTATCAAACTTTTGCCGTAACGAGTGCAGCCGCTGGCTCAACGCTTGCGTTTGCGCAACGCGGAAACCCACACCAATTTGGCATCGATTTGAGATTCCATTTTTAAGCACAAAAAACAGCCATTTTTTAGCAACGTCAAATGTTAAAAAGTGGCTGAAATTTTTCAAAAAAACACACTCTCAAAAAGTCCGTTTTTAACACAATTTTAACACGATTTTAACGCAACAAAATCGCAAAAAGTTTTTCTGCGACCATTTGTTGGCGTTTTTTGACCCTATTTTACGTGCATTTTTTTGTTAAATTGCGTGTTAAAAAAGTTAAATGATATGAGATAGAAAATTATCTCACGTGAGATAGAAATTTATCTCACGTGAAATAAATTT
>Ga0065708_1000224_pt1 | contig 17779 bp, 15 predicted proteins | sample Hoacrofraction12_2_FD_59095 | JGI IMG/M metagenome (GOLD analysis project Ga0065708, IMG submission 59095) | Hoatzin crop microbial communities from Cojedes, Venezuela, sample from fiber fraction 12 v1 | ecosystem: Host-associated > Birds > Digestive system > Esophagus > Crop | place: Venezuela... | reverse complement strand
GTCGGTGGGGAAGAGGTGGTGCACGTCGCACTTCATCGAGCCGCTGCTGCTTGCGCCGTCGAACCAGCTTTGGCAGAAAACGTGTTCGCGGTTGTAGCAATCGCCTTCCTGCTTATACGAACCGGCTTGGTCGTCGCCGTAGACGAAGTTGGTCGTGTTGGAATAGATGTCCCAAATCTTGCCATCGCTGCGCAGGTCGGTCGTTTTGTAGGCGGTCCAGACTGCTTTGTAGCCGATGGAGGTGTGGGAATTGATGATGCCGTAGAGGGCGGTTTTGAGCGCGGCGCCGCATTTGCCGTCGGCCTTCGAATAGTAGCCGCTGGGTATGCCGGCGAGGGCGAATTGGGTGGCAAACAAAGCCACGATTAGGGTGTAGAATTTTTTCATCTTTTTCTTTGCAAAATTCGCGAATTAATCGAGAAATTTGCCTACTTTTGCACACCAAATTATGATGCGAAAAATTTCCCGATTTGGTTTATTTTTTAGATTCGATTTCGTCTTTGAATTCCTTGTAGGGGTGCACGCGCAGGGAGGCGTTGTAGAAGCGGGGGTCGCCGGTCACTTCGCGTCCGAGGAAGGCGGGGCGTTCGTAGGGTTCGTCTTGGGAGCGCAGTTCGATTTCGGCCATCACGAGGCCTTCGTTGTCGCCCGCGAATTCGTCCACTTCGACGGTGTGATTGCCGGCGGGCACGAGCCAGCGCACCTTGTCGATGATGCCGGGCTGGCAGAGGCGCAGCAGCGAAAGNGCCTCGTCTTGCGTGATTTCCTTCTCGAACTCATAGCGCGCAAGGCCGCCGTCGATAGAGGGCCCCTTNATGGTCAGGTACCCTTTGTCGCCACGCAGCCGAACGCGCACGGTGCGGCCGCCGCCGTTGCAGATGTAGCCCTGCACGATGCGGCTGTGCGATGTGGCAAGCGACTTGAACTCGCCAACTACGAGGAATTTGCGTTCTATTTCGAGCGCCATGGCGTTAGCGGCCGGCGAAGAGGTAGTAAACGAGGAGAATGATGATAATCAGGGCGATGAAGGCTACGAAGATGCTGTTCACCACGCGGCGGGCCTGCCGTGCTTGTTGGCGGTCGCGCTGTTGTTTTTTGGCTTTACTTTTTTGACTCATAGTGTAGATTTGGTCTAATTTTTGCTATTATTTTTTTTGTGAAAATTGTCTTGATTTTCTCGATTTTCTTTCTACTTTTGGGGCGCGAACGAGGGACCTATTCGGCATCGGCATTGCCCGAAAATTCCATCAAATAGGCCTTGATGAAACCGTCGATATTGCCGTCCATCACGCCGCCGACGTCGCTGGTCTGATAGCCGGTGCGNTGGTCTTTCACGCGGCGGTCGTCGAACACGTAAGAGCGGATTTGGCTNCCCCACTCTATTTTCTTTTTGCCNGCTTCGATTTTGGCTTGCTCGGCCTTCTTCTTTTGCAGNGCGCGGTCGTAGAGTTGTGAGCGCAGCAGTCGCATGGCGTTCTCGCGGTTCTCGAGTTGCTTGCGGCTCTCGGTGTTTTCGATGAGGATTTCCTCGGTTTCGCCCGTGTCGGGGTCGGTGTATTGATAGCGCAGGCGCACGCCCGTCTCCACCTTGTTCACATTTTGTCCGCCGGCGCCGCCGCTGCGGAAGAGGTCCCAGCTGATTTTCGACGGGTCCACATAGACCTCGATGTTGTCGTCNACNAGCGGCGAGACGAAGACGCTGGCGAAGGAGGTCATGCGCTTGCCCTGCGCGTTGTAGGGCGAAACGCGCACGAGTCGGTGCACGCCGTTTTCGCTTTTCAGGTAGCCGTAGGCGTAGTCGCCCTCGATTTCGATGGTGCACGTCTTGATGCCGGCCTCGTCGCCGTCTTGCAGGTTGGCTATGCGGGTCTTGTAGCCGTGGGCTTCGGCATATCTGAGATACATGCGCATGAGCATCGACGCCCAGTCTTGGCTNTCCGTTCCGCCTGCGCCGGAATTGATTTTCANNACGCAGTCCATCGCGTCTTCCTCGTTGCGCAGCATNTTTTTTGAGNTCCAGTGCTTCCACGGCGTCGAGGGCTTTTCGATAGGCGGCGTCCACTTCTTCTTCGGAGACCATATCATCTTTGTGAAAGTCGAGGGCCAATTCGGTTTCGTCNACGAGGTTTTTGACTTCGGCGTATCCGTTCACCCATTTTTCGAGGGCTTTCACTTTTTTCATCTGTTCTTCTGCGCGCTTGGTGTCGTCCCAAAAGTCGGGNGCCTGNGTGCGCAGCGTTTCTTCCTCGANNTCCATGCGTTTGGCGGGGATGTCGAGGTATCTGAAGAGCGCCTGTTCGCGCTCGCGTAGTTCCTTAAATTGCTCGGTTGTAATCATCGAGATTTGGATTTTCCCTTATTTTGCTTTAAATTTGCGCTCTGCTTCCTCGTAGAGGTGGTTGATGTCGAGGGCATAGCGCTCGTAGACCACGCTNCGCTTCACCTTGAGCGTGTTGGTGAGCATGCCGTTTTCCATNGTGAAGGGCTCGGGCAGCAGNATGAACTGCTTCACCTGCTCGTAGTGGGCGAGGTCNTGCTGCAGGGTGTCTATGCGGTCGGCTATGGTCTTTCGTGCGATGGGCGAGCTGCAAAGTTCGGCGCGANTGCNGAAAGTTTGGCCGGCGTCCTTGGCCACCTGCTCCAGCAACTCGTAGTTGGGCACGATGAGGGCGCTGACGAACTTGCGCTTGTCGGCCACCACGACGCACTCCTCGATGAAGCGGTCGACGGTGAGTTTCGACTCAATCATTTGCGGCGCAATATACTTGCCGTTCGACGTTTTGAACAGGTCCTTTATGCGGTCGGTCAGGTAGAGNTCGCCGTCCTTCAGATAGCCGGCATCGCCCGTCCGGAACCAGCCGTCTTCGGTGAACACGGCCTTTGTGGAGGTCTCTTTCTTGAAATAGCCGGGCGTGATGGTGTCGCCGCGCAGCTGAATCTCATTTTGCTCGCCAATGCGCACCTCGACCCCGGGCAGGGGGCGGCCGATGGAGCCCACGGTGTTGGGTTTGCCCTTGTTGTCGTTCGACACAGTCGCGGTCGACTCGGTCAGTCCGTAGCCCACCATCATATAAATGCCNATGGCGTGGGCGAAGGCTTCCACTTCGGGAGCCACGGCGGCGCCGGCGGTGGGGAAGAAATTGGCGCGCTCCAGACCGAGCATTTTGCGGATGGTTTTATAGACGACTTTNTCGTAGAGGGCGAGGCGCAGACGCAGGGCCAACGGCGGTTGCTCGCACTTCGAACCGTATTCGCGCCAAGCCTTCATGCCCTGCACAACGGCGCTTTCCATCAGTTTGCGCTTGGCGCCGGAGAANGCGTCCATCTTTTCGCGCACGCCCTCATAGACTTTCTCCCAGAAGCGGGGCACGCTGCACATGCACGTCGGTTTGACTTCGCCGAGCGACTGCAGCACGTCGTGCGGGTCGCGGTTCACGGCGAATTTCACGCCGACGGCGAGTCCCAAGTAGGTCCATCCGCGCTCAAACACGTGGGTGAAGGGCAGGAAGTTGAGCACAACGTCGTCTTCGCTGAGCGGCAAGTTGTTCGCATTGGCTCGCAGGCCGGCGCGATACATTTTGTGCGTCAGCATCACGCCCTTCGAATTGCCGGTGGTGCCGCTGGTGTAGAGGATGTCGGCAATGTCGTCGAACGAGGCGGCTTCTTTTCGTCGATTTATCTCCTCGTCGAGAGCGGCATCGGCTTCATTTTTGGCGAATTCATCGAAAAAAACGGATATCGTATCATTCGCCTTTTTCACCACTCGTCGGTCGAAAATCACAATCTTTTCCAACGACCGGCAGAGCGACACAACGCCGATTGCGGTGTCGTATTGCGCCTGTTCGCCCACGAAGAGGCAGCGCACCTCGGCGTCGTTCATCATGTAGGCCACTTGTGCGCCGCTGCTGGTGGCATAGAACGGCACGGTCGAAACCCCTACGCCGTATCCGCCGAAGGCAGCGTAGTGGCACTCGGGCATGTTTTGCGAAAACACGGCGATGCACTCGCCTTTCTTGAGACCTGCGGCCACGAGGGCACGCGAAACAGTCTGCACGCGCTGTGCAAACTCGTTCCAAGTCACAACTTTCCACTTGCCGTCGTCGGCGCGAAAGGAAAGCACCTCGCGGTCGCCGTATTTCTCGGCTTGGCTCTCGATGAGTCGCGAAAGATGAATGTCGTTGAGCATAGGGTTTCAGTTTTTACGCCGTCCAAAAATAGGACATTCCGCCCAATCGGCCAAAAACGTGCCCAAGAAAATGCCTAAAGCCCCCATTTTTCGGACGAAAAGGCTCGGTTTTCGGCGTTCCAAGCGCTCGAAAAAACAAAAACAGCGCTCCGAAAANCGAAACGCTGCTTTGAAAANTNTGTTTGCTGCTTTGAAAAAGTGGAATGCTCCCTTGCTTTTTTGGCGCGGTGCGGAGCAAAAANCAAATTTGTGACTATAATTTTAAAATTATAGCCTATAATTTTTAAATTACTGACTGTAATTTTTAAATTATAGGCTAAAATTTATTTTCCCCTGCTTTCATTCGGGTTTTCGAAAGCGACGGGCGTTTTTTTGCTTATTCCAAAATGTAGGCGCGAATGATGTGGACGTCGTCGATGGGGCGGTCGTTCGTGTCGGTGCGCATCTTCTGAATTTTTCCAATCACCTTGAGGCCTTTTTCCACCTCGCCGAAGACGGTATAGCCGCCGTCCAAGTGGGGCGTGCCGCCCTTGTGGGTGTAGTCGTAGAGCATTTCGGGCGTGATGGGGACGTCCATGCCGCGCTTGCGCTGCTGCTCACGTTTTTCGCGCAGGTCGTTCTCTTTGAATTTGCTGCCCCAGACGATGTAGAACTGCGAGCCGCTGCTCTCGAACTTGGGGTTCTCGTCGTCGGACTTGCGGGCAGCGGCGAGGGCTCCGCGTTTGTGGTAGTGAGCGGGCACGCGGATTTCGGCGGGGACGGTATAGCCGGCGTCGTGCTCGCCCGCCTTTGCGCCGCGCGGCGCCTTGCCCGAAGTGGGGTCGCCGCCTTGAATCATGAAGTCGCGAATCACGCGGTGGAAGATGGTGCCATCAAAGAACCCGTCCCTAATTAGTCGAATAAAATTGTCGCGGTGGAGCGGCGTGTCGTCGTAGAGGCGAAGGGTGATTTTTCCGGCGTCGGTCTCGAGGCAGACGCGCACGCCGGCGGGGCGCTTGGCCGACAGAGGCAGGGCGAAGAGCAGACAAAGCGCGCAAACGGCGAACAGNCGGAGGGAAGTGCGATGGGAAAGCATATTATTTAGATTCGNAATNGGCGGGAAGGTTTAATCGGAGCNCGAACGCGCTGAAAGTCAGTCTTCTTCNGGAACAAGCCCCNTGTTTTTGGCGCGAATCAGNCCTTTTTCGGGNAAAACTTCGGCGGGNTCCTTCGATTTGCGGGCGTAGCGGCTCACGCTCAGAATCATTCCGAAGTAAGCGCACGTGATAATCGTGGAAGTTCCGCCGCGCGAGACGAGCGGGAGCGGCTGACCGGTGACGGGGAAGAGTCCCACGGCCACCATCATATTGAGCAAAGCCTGCGCCACGATGAGCAGCGCGAGTCCCATNGCCAGAAACGCCGGGAAATTGCGCTCGCACCGNCTCGCAATGCGGCCCGCTCGGAACAGAAAGACNATATAAAACGCGACTACGAAGAAGGCGCCCCAAATGCCGAGTTCCTCGATGATGATGGCAAAAATAAAATCGGAGTAAGCTTGGCTCANAAAGTCGCGTTGGACGGAGTTGCCGGGCATTTTGCCGATATAATTGCTCGATGCGATGGCAATGCGTGCGTGCGCCACTTGGGCNTCTTTGTCGATGTCGTAGTCCTGCGGCGTCACATTCTTCTCGGCGCCGTGTCCGGCGAGTCGGTTCTTCCACGTGAGGGCACGGTGGAAGCCCGGCAATTCGAAGACGAAGCTGTCTTTCGGCGCAATGAGCACGACCGAGGCGAAGAGCACCACGACCGCGACGAGCACGGCCGACANNTTGGCCATCAACTTGAGNGGCACGCGGCCAATCCACATCATCAAGAAGACAACGCCGAAGAGCATGGCCGCCGTGGAGAGGTTCTCGGTNACGATGAGCAGGCAGACGCCGCCGGCCACCCAGAGGATGTATTTGAAGGCGGATTTGTCGGCCCCGTCTTCGCGCTGCGTCTGCGCCAAGATGAGCGCCACGCTCACGATGACCGCGCCCTTGGCCAGTTCGGACGGTTGGAACTGAATGAATCCGATGGAGAGCCAACGCGACGCACTATTGGCCGACGTGCCGGCCAACATGGTGAGCAGCANNAGNNCCACACATACGGGCAAAAAAATCACAGGAATCAGCTTGAAGTAGCGACACGGAATGTTGTGCAAAATTACAACTAAAATGGTTCCCACTCCAAGAAAAATTGCTTGTTTTATGAGCGGNGCCCAAAAACTTCCGTCGCGATAGGCGAGCGTGGACGACGCACTGAACACCTCGACCAACGAGACGAGGCAGAGCATGAAATAAATAATCCAAATGACCAAGTCGCCTTGGAAGAGTTTCACGATTTTGCTCATGCCCTACCCTCCATCATTGCGCGCACGCCGGCCTTGAATTGGTCGCCGCGGTCTTCCATATTTTTGAACAAATCGAAGCTGGCGCAGCAGGGACTCAGCAGCACGGTGTCGCCGCCCTGCGCCAGNTCGGCACAAGCGCGCAGACAGTCGGCCATGGAGTGGGTGTCGCGCACGGGAACGCCGGTCGCGTCGAACGAAGCGTGCAATTTGGCGTTGTCGGCGCCCAGATAGACGAGGGCGCGGCACTTTTGNCGCACGAGNGGCACGACGGGCGCATANTCATTGCCCTTGTCTTTGCCGCCGAGGATGAGCACGACGGGNGTGTCGATGCCTTGGAGGGCGCAAACGCAGGCGTCCACGTTGGTGGCTTTGGANTCGTTGATGTAGCGCACGCCGCCCACGTTTCCGGCGAACTCCATGCGATGNTCGATGGCGTGGAAGTCGGCTATGGCGGCGTCGATGACATCGCGGGGCACGCCGGCGGCCATNGCNGCCATGGCAGNGGCCATCGCATTGCGCCAATTGTGTTTGCCAATGAGCGGCAGGCGTTCTATGGGGAAGTCGAAGCGCTCNGGCTGCTCGCAAACGAGGCGACCGCCGTCGACGTAGGCGGCTGCGCCGGCCGCGGGCTCATCGAAGAAGGCCAACGCGCGNCATTGNGGNTTGCGCTTGGCGAGTTCGGCGGGAATATACTGGTCTTCGCCCCAATAAATAAACGTGTCGGCNGCCTCCATATTTTGCAGAATGCGCATTTTCGAATTCACGTAGTTCTGCATTTCGAAGCCGTAGCGGTCGAGGTGGTCGGGCGTGATGTTCAGCAGCACGGCGACGTCGGCCTTGAACTGATACATATTGTCGAGCTGGAACGAAGAGAGTTCGATGACGTACCAATCGAAACTGTGGTCGGCCACCTGCAGGGCGAGGCTGTGGCCNATGTTGCCGGCGAGGCCCACCTTGTAGCCGGCGCGATGCAGAATGTGGTAGATGAGCGACGTGGTGGTGGTTTTGCCGTTTGAACCGGTGATGCAGACCATTTTGGCGTCGGTGTANCGGCCGGCGAACTCGATTTCGCTCCAAACGGGGATGCCTTTTTCGCGCAGCTTCACAATCATCGGCGCNTCGTCGGGGATGCCNGGNCTTTTGACCACCACGTCGGCGGCGAGCACGCGCTCTTCGGTGTGAGAGCCCTCCTCGTATTCGAGTCGGTGGGCATCGAGCATTTGTTTGTATTGAGGCTTAATGGTGCCCATGTCNGAAACGAAGACTTCGAAGCCTCGCTTCACGCCCAAGATGGCAGCGCCCACGCCGCTCTCGGCAGCACCTAAAACAACTAATCGCATATTTCTGTGGGATGAGGGTTTATCTGATTTTGAGCGTGATGATGGCGAGCGCGGCCATGAGGAGCGTCGCAATCCAGAAGCGCACGGTGACTTTGCTCTCGTGCCAAGCGCCCTTGGGCCAATGGCCGAAAACGTAGTGGCAATCTTTGTCGAGCTGGCTCTCGAGCGTGCGGAAAGTGTCGTGAATAGGCGTGCGTTTGAAGATGCGCTGGCGGCGCCCTTTGCGTTTGCCCAACTTGAAATATTGCGTCTGCAAAATTACACTTAAACTTTCGACAAAGAAAATAAAACAGAGAATAGGTACCAACAATTCTTTGTGGATGATGATGGCCAGCACGCCAATGAGTCCGCCAATGGTGAGCGAGCCGGTGTCGCCCATGAAAATTTGGGCCGGATAGGCATTATACCACAAGAAACCGACGAGCGCGCCAATCATGGCACAAATAAAAATCACCAATTCCTGCGTGCCCGGAATATACATTATATTAAGGTATCCGGCCCACTGGAAATGGGACGAGACGTAGGCGAAAATGCCGAGCGCGACGCAGATGATGGCCGAATTGCCCGCCGCCATGCCGTCGAGGCCGTCGTTCAGGTTGGCGCCGTTGGAGACTGCCGTGATGATGAAGATGGTGACCANCACGAAGAGCACCCAACCGGCCGCCTGCTTGTGCTTGCCCNTGAAAGAGGTGAGGCTGGCGTAGTCGAAATTATTGCTTTTCACNAAAGGAATGGTCGTCTTCGTGGATTTGACGGGATTTTTCTTGTGCACGACCACGGTGGCGTCGGCGCGCTCCACTTCGACGTTCTCGTACATCACGGCNTCGGNGCTCNGGTAGAGNGTGAGTCCGACGGCGAGGCCGGCAATCACTTGGCCCAAGATTTTATAGCGCCCGGNCAGGCCGTCCTTGTTCTTTTTGAAGATTTTGATGTAGTCGTCGAGGAAGCCAATGAGCCCGAACCACACGGTGGCGANCAACACAATAATCATATATATATTGCGCAAACGACCGAGCAAGAGCGCGGGCACGAGGATGGACACGATGATNATGATGCCGCCCATGGANGGCACACCGATTTTCTGAATGCCGAANGGGTCGATTGAGGGGTCGCGTTGGGTTTCGGAAATGTGGTGACGGCGCATCCATTTGATGAAATACTCGCCAAACCACGCCGAAATAATCAACGCCAAAATGAGGGCCAAAAGGGCGCGGAACGAAATGTATCCCCACATGCCGGAGCCGGGGATGTTGAACTGCTCGAGCCAGCGAAAAAGATAGTATAGCATAGGGCGTTGTTCGGCTTAGTTTGACTGCTGCGATGCGTCGGCATCCATCCCGAAGGCGGCGCGAATCTCTTCGTGGTCGTCGAAATGNTGTTTCACGCCTTTCACTTCCTGATAGGGNTCGTGCCCCTTGCCGGCCACGAGCACGACNTCGCCCTTCTTGGCCATCATGACGGCNGCGCGAATGGCCTCGCGGCGGTCCACAATGGAGAGGGTGCGCGCGCGCTGCTCGTCGTCGAGACCTGCGAGCATGTCGGCGATGATGTCGGCGGGCTCTTCGAAACGCGGATTGTCGCTGGTGATGATGAGNCGGTCGCTNTACTTGGCAGCCTCGCGCGCCATGATGGGACGTTTGCCCTTGTCGCGATTGCCGCCGGCGCCGCACACGGTGATAATCTGCCCACGTCCGCGCACNACCTCCTGCAGCGTGGTGAGCACGTTCACGAGGGCGTCGGGCGTGTGGGCATAGTCCACAATGGCGCTCACGCCTTTCGGCGAACGGATGGGTTCGAAGCGACCATTCACGGGGTGGAGCGTGGAAAGCACGCGCAGCACTTCGTCGGCCTCCTCGCCCAGACTCACGGCGGCGCCATAGACGGCCAATAGGTTGGACACATTGAAACGCCCCACAAAATGAACGCTCACTTCCTTNCCATTGATGTCGAGCAGCATGCCCTCGAGCGATTCTTCGACGATGCGGCCGCGGAAATCGGCCATCGAACGCGTGGAATAGGTCTTCACCGCGGCGGCCGTGTTCTGCGTCATGAACAGGCCGTTCTTGTCGTCNGCATTGGTGATGGCNAAGGCNTCGGCGGGCAGGCCGTCGAAGAANGCCTTTTTGGCATCGCGATAGGCTTCGAACGTCTTGTGATAGTCGAGGTGGTCGCGCGTCANATTGGTGAAAAGGCCGCCGGCAAANCGCAGGCCGCCNATGCGCTTTTGGTGGATGGCGTGCGAACTACATTCCATAAAAGCAAACTGACAGCCGGCCTCCACCATGCGAGCCAGCANGGCGTTGAGCGTGATGGCGTCGGGCGTGGTGTGTTCGGTGGGCACGGGCTCGCCGTCGATGTAGTTGCAAACGGTGGAGCAGAGGCCGCATTTATAGCCGAGGGCGCGGAACATGTTGTAGAGCACGGTGGCNATGGTGGTCTTGCCGTTGGTGCCGGTGACGCCGACGAGNTTGAGCTTCTCCGAGGGACGTCCGTAGAAGGCGGTGGCCACGCNTCCCACGGCGTCTTCGGTGTCGGCCACGCGCACAAAAACAGCCGCGTCGGGAGCGTCGGCCGCGATGGGGTCGCTCTGGAGCACGGCAGCGGCGCCCTGTTCGAGCGCCTTGGCAATGTAGGCGTGGCCGTCGGTTTGCGTGCCTTTCACGGCCACGAAGAGGTCGCCGGCCTTCACCTTGCGCGAATCGATTTCCACGCCGCCCACTTCGACGTCGGCATTGCCGCGCACGTCCAAGAGGGTGAGGCCCGAGAGAATGTCAGAAAGTTTCATACTTATATTGTGTTTTTTGTTTGTTCGAATTCTTGCAAAAACCGTGCCAAATTAGCGGGGCTTCTTTGTGGCCGTTTTTTTCGATGAAACCGCGGTTTTTGTCGANTTTTTAGCCTCATTTTTGGGCTTCGCGGCGGGTTGCTTTTTAGGCTCCACGGCCACCTCTTTCTTCTTCGGCTTTTCGACCGGCTTTGGCTGCTCCTTAGGCTTCGCTTTCGGCTTGTCGGCCGCGGGCGCCGGCTTGGGCTTCGCCTCCTCGGCCTTTGGCTTCGCCTTTTCGACGTCGGAAACATCGACCGAGTCGGGCAAAACGTCGAGGCGCGCCGAGTGGGCCAGCGTGAGCANTATTTCTTGCCCGGGTTCGAACTTCGTGCCGGGCGGCAGGCTCTGGCTCACNACGCGTCCGACNCCGCGGGTCTTCACGACGAGGCCGCGCTTCTCGAGACAATAGACGGCGTCGCGCAAACCGAAGTCGCGCACGTCGGGAACCTCGCTGAGATTCTGCTCCATGCCGACAAATTCGAGGCTTTGCTTGCCTATGCGGCTCTTGCCCCACACNGTGCCGCCTTCGCGGCCGGTCTCGTCCTTATAATTGATGCGCAGGAACGACAGCACGCTCTGGGCAGCCTCCATGTTGCCGGCGCTCACCTTCGGAAGGGCCACGCCGGTGGAGTCGCTCACGGTGCGATAGTCGGTGAGNCGGCGCTGCGACATAATCATCTCGGCCACGCGTTTGAAGACGGGGCCGCACTGGCCGCCGCCCGAAGCCGCGCCGGTCTTGTTGATGCACACAATGCAGGAATANTCGGGATTTTCGTAGGGGAAGAAGCCGGCGAACGACACGAGGTAGGCCGATGTTTTGCCGGCGGCCGACCAAACCTGCGCGGTGCCGGTNTTGCCTGCCACTTCGACCATTTTGGAGCCGGCGCGCTTGCCCACNCCGAGCGTCACGACCTCGCGCAAACANGTTTTCACGTTCTCGACGGCGGAGGCGCTGGCCATGTGTTCGCGCACGACGACGGGGTCGAAGCTTTGNACCGCTTGGCCGTCGCGCANGTAGGCTTTCACGAAGCGCGGGCGCATCATTCGGCCGCCGTTGGCAATACCATTATAGAATGCGAGCGTGCTGATGGGCGGAATCTGCGTCACGTAGCCGATGCTCATCCACGGCAAGTCGGTTTTGGCCCAAGTGGGGTCCTTCGGGCTCTTGATGCGCGCCGTGGCATAGCCGGGCAGCGGCAGGTGGAAGTCNTCGGCCACGCCGGTCGCCTTGATGCCATCGACAAACTTCTGCGGATTTTTTCCATAGAACCGGTCGATGAACGTGCTCACGCCGATGTTCGACGATTTCTGAATACATTGGCGCGCTGTGAGGGTGCCGTAGCCGCCGGCGCTCCAGTTGTGGTCGCGCATCTTGCGGCCGTGCATTTCGACGATGCCGCCGCCGGTGTTCACCTTGTCGTCCATGTGGAGGAAGCCGTCGTTGAANGCCACGAGGAACGACATCGGCTTGAACACGGANCCGGGCTCCATNAGNTTGGAGACGGCGCGGTTTTGGATTTCGTGGAAGGAGCCGTCTTTCATTTTCGACAAACTCGTGATGGCTTTCACGTCGCCGGTNTTGACTTCCATCAAAATGCACACGCCNAACTCCACGCCGCCGGAGGTCTCCTCCACATTGATGAGCTGTTCGCGCAAAGCCTGCTCGCAAATGTCCTGCATTTCNATGTTGATGGTGGTTTGCACGTCGAGGCCGTCGGTGGCGGGCTGGTCGATGATGGTGAGGTATTTGTTCAAGACCTTTTGGCGGTGGCTNAGGCCGGGTTTGCCGCGCAGGATGGAGTCGAGGCCGAGTTCAAGGCCGCTGCGGGCCGAATCGATGCCNCCATAGAGGTCGCCAATNGTGCGCGCGGCGAGTTTGCCGTAGGGATTCTTGCGCGTCTCAAAGGTTTCGACGTGGAAGCCGCCGCGATAGGGCGGAAGGTCGAAGAGCGGCAAGGCTTTCACGCGTCGATAGTCGATGTAGGACACGCGGCGCTGCGGATTCTTGTGGAGGATGGGCCAATTTTTCTTCTTCTTCGNCCGTCCCTCGCGCAGGTGCTTGGCNTCTTCGGCGGGGTCGATGTCGGGAAAAATCTCGTGCAAACCATTGCAAATGGTGTCCATGTAGAGGTCGAGCAGGGAGTCGCGGCGCGCTTGGTCTTTCACGAGGCGCGCGGAGTCGGTCTCGCCCGACATGAAGTCCATTCGGAGTTTATATTCGGGAATAGAGGCGGCGAGCACTTCGCCGTTGTCGGAAAGAATTTCGCCGCGAGTGGGCGGAACGGGCACNCCCTGACGNTGGAAGCGGGCGTCCACTTCCATCCAATAGTCTTTTTGCGCCGTCATAATATATACGGCCTTCACGAGCACGGCGAGGCCGACGAGCAAGAAGAGCACGGCGACTACAAAAAAGCGGGGAATTATTTTCTTTCCGGGAAAATCCATCTTGAGCGTTTGAGAGGGTCTGAATTATTGGGCNGTCGAAGCGGAGTCGGGCGAATCGACGGGAATCACGAGNATGGGCTTCACGACGGGGCGCAGCGTGGTGTCTTGGAGCGAGGCCTCCACGACGCTGCGGCGCGAATACTCCTTCACTTGGCTCTCGGCCGTGAGCGCCTTATAGCGGCGGTCGGCGAGCGTATCCATCAGGCGGTCGGTCTCGATGATGGCCTGCTGGCAGGAATACCGATTCGACACATAGAATATGCACATCAGCGCCACCATGCAGATGAACCAGAAGTTCTTGCGGAACCACTTGCCTTGCAGGATGTCGCCGCCGAGAATGGTGCGCAGGGAAATGCCNGGGCGATACTCGTCGTCTTCCGACGTGAGNTTCTTGAANGCCGAGGCCGCCTTCTCGTCTTTCGAAGGTTCGCGCTTGCGTTTCTTCTTGGGCGCGGGCTCCTCGTCGGCTTCGTCCTCGTCGTCGGCTTCGGCGTCTTCGTCGTCGTTNTCTACGATTTCAAGGTCGATNTCGTCGAGCGTTTCGTCTTCGGGGTCGATGGGTTCGATGTCGTCGAATTCCTCGTCGTCTATGTGTTTCTTGTTCGACATATATTTTCTGATGCTATACTTTTTCGGCCACGCGCAATTTGGCGCTGCGGCTGCGTGGATTTTGCGCCTGCTCTTCGTCGGAGGGCGTGATGGCTCGTGCGTTCACGGGGCGCAGCGGCGAGGTGGCGCGGCCGAAGAAGTCGGTCTCGCGGCGGCCTTCCACGTTGCCGGCGCGCACAAAGTTTTTCACCATNCGGTCTTCGAGCGAATGATAGGTCAGGATGGCCAGTCGCCCACCCTCTCNGAGCAGCGCGGCAGCCGCNTTGAGCAGGTCGCGCAAGGCATTGAGTTCGCCGTTCACCTCGATGCGCAGGGCTTGGAACACTTTGGCGAGTTCTTTCTTCTCGCGAGCGGCGGGAATGCAGGGGCTCACGGCGTCGAGCAGGTCGCCAATGCGCACGATGGGCTTTTGCGAACGCGCTTTCACCACGGCGGCGGCGAGGCGGCGGCTGTTGTGGAGTTCGCCGTAGAGGTAGAACAGGTCGGCCAGTGCGTCTTCGTCGTAGGTGGCCACCACGTCGGCGGCGGTGCGACCGGCGCGAGCGTTCATGCGCATGTCGAGCGGACCGTCGGCTCGGAAGGAGAAGCCGCGTTCGGGCGTGTCGAAGTGGTGGGCCGAAACGCCCAAGTCGGCCAGTATGCCGTCCACAGCGTCCACCTCGTAGTAGCGCATCCAATTGCGCAAGAAGCGGAAATTGCTTTGCACAAATTCCAAGCGCTTCTCGCCTTTGGGCACGTTGGCCAGCGCGTCGGCGTCTTGGTCGAAGGCAAACAGGCGGCCGTTCTCGCCCAAGCGTTCGAGGATGGCGCGGCTGTGGCCTCCTCCGCCGAAGGTGGCGTCCACGTAGATGCCGTCGGGGCGCACGTTCAGGCCTTCAACGCTCTCGTTCAGCAGAACGGAGACGTGGTAGGTGGGTTGGGCGGCGTCGGCAGACATGGCAAATGCGTTTTCGGAGTGGACTTATTCGTGGGCGGACTCGTCGACGCGGTCGGGGGCGAGCAGGGCCGAAATTTTGCGGGCGAAGGTGTCGCCTTCGATGAAGGGCTTCGCCATGAGCGCGGCGTCCCAAATCTCGATGCGGTCGTCGAGGCCGAGGAACACGACGTGGCGCTCCTCGCCGCAGAGTTCGCGGAAGTGTTTGGGCACGATGAAACGGCCGTTGGCGTCGAGTTCCAGCACGTCGGCGTCGGCCATGAACTGGCGCAGCAGCATGGCTTCTTCGGGGTTCCAACGGTTCAGGCGGCTGCGCAGGTATTGCAGTTCGGCGGCCCACACGTCGTAGGGATAGACCACGAGGCAGGGCTGAAACACGTCGCGGCGCAGCACCACGCGAACGGCCTCCTCGCCAAACGCGCGGCGGAAGTCGGCGGGAAAGAACAGGCGTCCTTTCGCGTCCATGCGGGCTTCGTATCGACCGGTGAATTGCATTGCCTCTTTCGTGCTGATTTTCTTGCTTTTTCCGACGGGGGCGCAGGGCCCGAAGTTCGGACAGGTGCAAAAGTATAAAACATTCCCCACTTTTCCCCACTTTTTAAGAAAAAATTTTTAAGAAAGTTGAATTTTCTTGTTTTTCGGGGTCGAAAAAGCCATCTCTTCACCTTGACATACGACGTTCGACTCGCTTGTTTCGACGGGCGCAAACAAGAAAATCGACCACCTGCGTGCAAAAAATCGAAAAAAGCGCCGACTATGTGGAAAAAAATTGTTTCCTTTGCAAGCGGATTCAAAAATGGAGTAAATTTTTGGCGTCAAAAGCGCGAAAAACTTAAATGTAAAACTTATGAAAAACATCCTCGTAATCGGTTCCACCGGACAAATTGGTTCGGAACTCACCCTGCTTTTGCGTTCTATTTATGGCGGCGACCACGTTGTGGCCGGATACATTGCCGGCGCCGAGCCACAAGGCGAACTCAAAGAGAGCGGCCCCTCCGAACTCTGCGACGTGACCGACGGCGCAGCCATCGAAGCCATCGTGCAAAAGTACAACATCGATTGCATCTACAACCTCGCCGCACTCCTCAGCGTAGTGGCCGAAAAGAAACCGCTGCTGGCTTGGCACATCGGAATCGACGGCTTGCTCAAGGTGCTCGAAGTGGCACGCGAACACCATTGCCAAGTGTTCACCCCCAGTTCCATCGGCTCCTTCGGCCCCGAGACCCCGCGCGACCACACGCCGCAAGACACCATCCAGCGTCCGCGCACCGTCTACGGCGTCTCCAAGGTGACCACCGAACTCCTCAGCGACTACTACCACCGCCGCTTCAACGTCGACACCCGCTCCGTCCGCTTCCCCGGCATCATCTCCTACCTCACCCTGCCCGGCGGCGGCACCACCGACTACGCCGTCGACATCTTCTACAGCGCCGTGCGCGGCGAGAAGTTCGTCTGCCCCTTGAGCCGAGGCACCTACCTCGACATGATGTATATGCCCGACGCCCTGCGCGCCGCCGTCGAACTGATGGAAGCCGACGAGAAACGACTCGTACACTACAACGGATTCAACATCGCAGCCATGAGCTTCGAACCCGACCAAATCTATCAGGCCATCAAACGCCACAAACCCAACTTCGAAATGGTCTACGAAGTCGACCCCCTCAAACAAAGCATCGCCGACTCATGGCCCAACTGCCTCGACGACACCGCAGCACGCATCGAATGGGACTGGAAACACGAGTACGACCTCGAAGCAATGGTGAAAGACATGCTCGAAAAACTCACACTGAAACTTAAAGCATAAACTACCATGTACGGAAAACTCCAAGCTCACCTCAAAGAAACGCTCCAAGGCCTGCGCGACGCCGGACTCTACAAAGACGAGCGCCTCATCGAAAGCCCACAAGCAGCAGCCATCCAAGTGGCCGGCAAAGAAGTACTCAACTTCTGCGCCAACAACTACCTCGGCCTCTCCAACCACCCCCGACTCATCCAAGCCGCCAAAGACATGATGGACCGCCGCGGCTACGGCATGTCGTCAGTGCGCTTCATCTGCGGCACACAAGACATCCACAAAGAACTCGAAGCCGCCATCAGCGAATACTTCCACACCGACGACACCATCCTCTACGCCGCCTGCTTCGACGCCAACGGCGGACTCTTCGGCTCCTTCCTCGGCGCCGAAGACGCCATCATCAGCGACGCCCTCAACCACGCCAGCATCATCGACGGCGTGCGACTCTGCAAAGCCGTGCGCTACCGCTATGCCAACGCCGACATGGCCGACCTCGAACGCTGCCTCCAAGAAGCACAAGCCCAACGCTTCCGCATCATCTGCACCGACGGCGTCTTCTCAATGGACGGCAACGTCGCACCCATGGACAAAATCTGCGACCTCGCCGAAAAATACGACGCCCTCGTAATGGTCGACGAAAGCCACAGCGCCGGCGTAGTGGGCAAAACCGGACACGGCGTCAGCGAATTCTTCAACACCTACGGACGCGTCGACATCTACACCGGCACCCTCGGCAAGAGCTTCGGCGGAGCCGTCGGCGGATTCACCACCGGCCGCCAAGAAATCATCGACATCCTGCGCCAGAGCAGCCGTCCCTACCTCTTCTCCAACAGCGTGCCCCCCGCCATCATCGGCGCCGGACTCGAAACCTTCAAAATGCTCAAAGAGAGCAACGCCCTCCACGACAAACTCGTCGAAAACGTGGAATACTTCCGCACCAAGATGATGGCCGCCGGCTTCGACATCAAACCCACCCAAAGCGCCATCTGCGCCGTGATGCTCTACGACGCGCCACTCAGCCAGAAGTACGCCGCCGCCCTCCAAGAAGAAGGCATCTACGTCACCGGCTTCTACTACCCCGTAGTGCCCAAAGGCGAAGCCCGCATCCGCGTGCAAATCAGCGCCGGCCACGAGCGCGAACACCTCGACAAGTGCATCGCCGCCTTCATCAAGATTGGCAAACAACTCGGCGTGCTCAAATAAGCCGCCCCACCCTTTCAAAACACACAAAAATCCCCGCAACCTTCGCCCGGAAGGCTGCGGGATTTTTTT
>Ga0065708_1014781_pt1 | contig 17785 bp, 10 predicted proteins | sample Hoacrofraction12_2_FD_59095 | JGI IMG/M metagenome (GOLD analysis project Ga0065708, IMG submission 59095) | Hoatzin crop microbial communities from Cojedes, Venezuela, sample from fiber fraction 12 v1 | ecosystem: Host-associated > Birds > Digestive system > Esophagus > Crop | place: Venezuela... | reverse complement strand
ATCTTCTCACGGTCGTCCTGCTGTCCGGTATATGCCTCCACGGCAGCTTTCTGGCTCACTGAACAAGCGCCGCTGGTGAACTGTCCTTGCAGTTTGTTGCATCCTTTGACAATCCACTCCGGGGCTGCCATGTATCCTATTCTCCAGCCGGTCATCGCGTAGGCTTTCGACACGCCGTTAATCACTATCGTGCGCTCTTTCATACCTTCGATATGTGCGAAGCTGGCGTGTGAGCCGGTATAGTTGATATGCTCATAAATCTCGTCAGCGAGCACGATGATGTCCTCGTGTTTTTTCAACACCTCGGCGAGAGCTTTAAGTTCCTGCTCCGAGTAAACGCTGCCGGTGGGGTTTGAGGGCGAGCAAACGATGAGCATCTTTGTCTTGGGAGTGATGGCCTCCTCAAGCTGTGCGGGAGTAATCTTGAAATTATTCTCGATGCCGGCCTCCACAAACACCGGTGTGCCTCCGGCGAGTTTCACCATCTGCGGGTAGCTCACCCAATAGGGAGCCGGTATTATCACCTCGTCGCCGGGGTTCACAAGAGCCAGCACCGCGCTGCACACACACTGTTTGGCGCCGTTGCCCACGAGAATCTCGCTTACTTTGTAGTCGAGTCCGTTCTCTTTCTTGAGTTTGTCGCATATCGCCTGGCGCAAGTCCATATATCCAGGCACTGGTGAGTACTTGGAGAAGTTGTTGTCAATAGCCTTCTTCGCCGCCTCCTTCACGTTGTCGGGGGTGTTGAAGTCGGGTTCTCCCACGCTCAAATTTATTACATCGATGCCCTGCGCCTTCATCTCTGCACTCTTCTGCGACATTGCGAGAGTGGCCGATGGCGCGAGCCTGTTTAGTCTGTCTGATAATTGCATCATAATCCTATTAACGAATTTCGACGTGCAAAAGTACAAAAAATTTTTGTTATTCTGCACTTTTAATGACACTTTCTTATAATTTTAACAAAAAAAATGTCATTTTGGCTGTTATTTCAAGTGCAAAGTGTGCCCCATACGCTCTTTCTTCGTTTTCAGATAACGATAGTCATACTCGTTGGGCTCTATTTCTATTGGCACATTTTCCACAATCTCCAATCCGTATGCTTCCAGCCCCACCCTCTTCACGGGGTTGTTGGTGATAAGCCTCATCTTATGCACTCCAAGATGCCTCAGCATCTGTGCGCCGCAACCATAGTCGCGCTCGTCGGGCTTGAAGCCTAAGTGTATGTTGGCATCTACGGTGTCGTATCCCTGCTCCTGCAGTTTGTAGGCCTCTATCTTGTTCATCAGTCCTATGCCCCTGCCTTCTTGCATCATATACACCAGCACGCCTTTCCCCTCCTTTTCAATCATCCGCAGCGACTTGTGCAGCTGTTCACCGCAGTCGCACTTCTTGCTTCCGAGAATGTCGCCGGTAACACACGATGAGTGCACTCTCACCAATATCGGCTCGTCTTCTTTCCACTCGCCTTTGATAAGTGCGAAATGTTCCAAGCCGTTGCTCTTCTGACGGAAAGGTATGAGTTTAAACTGTCCGTATTCGGTGGGAAGGTTGACCTTTGCCCCCACCTCGATGAGCGACTCCTTGGCGAGGCGATAGGAAATCATGTCTTTGATGGATATTATTTTCATTCCCCACTCCTTGGCTCTTTCCATGAGTTGTGGCAGACGGGCCATGGTGCCGTCTTCGTTCATTATCTCCATGAGTGCTGCCGCGGGATACAGCTCCGCCATCTTACAGAGGTCTATGGCAGCCTCTGTATGTCCGCTGCGCCTCAACACGCCATTATCCTGGGCATACAAAGGGTTGATATGTCCGGGGCGGCCGAAGGTCTGCGGGGTCGATGCAGGGTCGGCGAGGGCTAAGATGGTGGCGGCGCGGTCGTGTGCCGACACGCCGGTGGTGCATCCCTCGAGCTTGTCGATGGTAACGGTAAATGGTGTGCCTAAAACGCTGGTGTTGTCGCTCACCTGATGGGGCAAGTCCAGCTCCTCGCAACGGCTCAGGGTGATGGGTGCGCATAGCACCCCACGGGCGTTCTTAAGCATAAAGTTCACCTTCTCGGCAGTGATTTTCTCCGCGGCGATAATCAGGTCGCCCTCATTCTCGCGGTCTTCATCGTCCACCACTATCACGAAATTACCTTCACGGAAAGAGCTTACAGCCTCTTCCACGCTGTTTAATCTTATATCATCCATACACCTTATATATAATATTAATTCTCAATTTGATTGATTCTTTCTATCATTTTCTCGTTTGTGGCCTCAATCACCTTCAGGTCTCGGAAGAGCCGGAGCCGGAACCGCCACATTCTGAAGAAGAAAAACACTCCCAAGGGCACTATTATTGCCGATATGATGTTTGCCCATTTATACTCGAACGGCCGTGTATGGGCTTTCACCGACAGCACGGGATACTGGTTAAGCAGGGTGAGCACCTGTTTGTCGCGAGTATTAGACAGGTCTTCTATCACCTCCTCCAGTCTCTCGCTAATCTCCTCTATCTTATGGTCGGGAGTATATTTGAAGAACACATCGATAACATTTGGCATCGTATATAGCTTCTTCTCTTTGTCGTATTCTTTCACTTCGGTGCTTATCTGCGCCAAGGACTCTGCGTCGCGCCGGTATTGCGGGTCGTTGATAATCACCTCTTTCCTGTACACATGCCGGTGCAGTCTCAAGCCGAAGAGTTTACGGAAGAAGTCGCGGTACATCTCCATGTTGAACACCACAGAGTCGTTGTTGGCCTTATATGTGAAGAATGCCGCCACAGGAGCCAGCACCACTGTGGCCAACGACTTGCCAAACCAGATAGCCCACTCACCAAGCCTCGACATTCTAAAACCGGTATTATCGAGGATATAATAAATGATAAACACCAGCACGCTGATGATCACAGGCACGCCGAGGCCTCCTTTTCTGATGATGGCTCCCAAGGGGGCACCGATGAAAAAGAAGATGACACACGAGAGCGCGAGGGTGAACTTATTCCACGTCTCTGCCTGATGCTCGCGTATCACCCTGTCGGCACTAAACATCTGCATGGCCTTAAACTCCAGGTCGCTCATCACCATGCGGGCGGCGTTGAGGGCCTCATTATATACTCTCTCTTGTCGTTCCTCGTCTAAATTAATAAGCACGGTGTCTCTGTTTATCTTCTGTGCCACCGACTGTTTCAACGCCGCCAAGGAGTCTTTCTTCGACAACTCCGGCTTCTTGTACACCGTGGTCATGGCTCCTGTGTAGAAAATGTGCCCCACACTGTCATACACCTGCGTGAGCGAGTCGATACCATCGCGTAACTGCCTCAGACTCTTCGCTTTGGCATTATTAGCAAAGATATCCTCGCTTGCCATGTTGAAATTGCCGTCGAAGTCGAGCACTATATTTTTAAAGGTGAACGTCTCACGACGGTATGGCACGCTGGCATTGCCGGCAAGCTCCTGCGAGCGCATGTTCTCAAACCACTCGCCATGGTATAGTTTCAAAATCAAATGTTTTTTCTCTTCTGTTGACTGCAGCTGTCCGGAGTCGGCCAATATTATCGCCTGGTCCTCATAGCTGCCGGTCTTGCGGTATATCATTATGCCATAGAGCATACCGGTGTTGAGGTCTTTCTCCTGCACATAAAGGTTGCAGTTGGGAATGCCATCATAAAACACGCCCTCGGGGATTTCTAATTCCGGACTTTTCTGTTTCATCGAGATAATCAACTGTGCCAGTTTCTTGTTGGCACGCGGTGTAACCTCATTTTGGAACAAAAACGAGCCGATGGCGATGAGTATAGTAATCACGATCAGCGGACGGAAAGCCTGCATGAGCGAGATGCCGGCGGCTTTGATGGCGGTAAGCTCACTGCTCTCACCGAGATTTCCGAAAGTGATGAGCGATGACAGCAAAATGGCCAGAGGAAACGCCTGGGGCATGAGCGACAGACCCATCCACCAGAAGAACTGCGCCAGCACGTCGAGAGTAAGACCTTTTCCTATAAGGTCCTCAACGTAACGCCACAAGAATTGCATCATCAGCACAAACTGGCAGATGAAGAATGTGGCCATACAAAGCAGTCCAAACTGTTTTGCGATGAATATGTCAAGTTTTTTTATCCCAAGCATTATCGACTTACCTTTTCAAGGGTGCAAAGGTAGTGATATTTTTTCAAATAACGCTTCTTTTTTCTTAAATACCGCTTACTTTATGCAGTTTTTCCATATTATCATTCCATAAAGCACGCATTTCTGCCTCCTCACCCTTTTCTGCGAAGTCGGTAACAACGAGATACAGCAAATCAGTCTCTTCGCTCTTATTTATGCGTATCTCCCAATAAGCCTCGGCATCCTCATCGTCTATCCAACGGAGTTTCACATAGCGGTATTTCTCCATGCCCACAATCTCGGCACGCCTCTCTTCCACGAATGTCCAAATGTCGCCCCAAGTGAAAATCAGCACGTTGCCCTCCTCACACACATTGTCGGCAAACCACAATGTCAAACCGTCTATTGTGCTGATATAGTTCCAAACTAAATTGACAGACTTTGACACCAGTCCGAATTCCATAACTATTTTCTCTTTGTTCATTGGCTATGATAATATTTTTGCAGTCGCAACTCTCTCAAGTTTGCATGCGATTTATTAAACAATATTTTTTATGCTTTAATCATTTTCGGGGGCAAAAGTACTCTTTTTTTGCGAAAAAACCTATTTTTGAACTTTTTTTTTTCAAAAAACCGATATTTTTTTATTTTTTTCTTGTATTTTAAAAAAAAGTATTACCTTTGCACCCGCAAAACAGCGATTATGGTTGTTTTTGGCGGGATAGCTCAGCTGGTTAGAGCGTCGGATTCATAATCCGGAGGTCGTGGGTTCGGGTCCCACCCCCGCTACAAGAAGAGGATGCGTCGATTTCGACACACCCTCTTCTTTGTTTTTACCCCTCACACCAATTTTCGTGTTTATCGACAGGCCATTCCAATATTTTCATACAATAACACAACAACTATGGCAAGGAAAGAATTAAAAAGTGTGGATAATCGGCTATTTCTCCCGATTTAACTTAAAAAACCGTAATAAAATTACAAAAACACAGATTAAAAGTACAATTTTCGGATTTTTGTATTAACTTTGCAACCAAAATCAACGCTTATGATTGCATTGTTTACAGTTAAGAATTTCAGTTCCATAAAGGAAGAACAGACGCTCAGTTTCATCCCGTCAAAAGATGACACTATGCGTGAGTATTATTGCAAAGAAGTGGCACCTGGTGTAGAGTTGCTTAAAATCGGACTGATTTATGGCTCCAACGCATCGGGCAAGTCAAATTTGATTAAGGCTTTGTCTTTCCTTCGCTTCCTGATGATTAACGGAGAGCAGAAAAAAGGCGATGCCATACCCTTTAAACCGTTCCTCTTGGATGAGGAATCGGCAAGTAAACCATCGGAATTCTCACTCACCTTTTATATAAATAAGGAGAGGTATAAGCTGAACATCGTTTTCGACCGTAAGAAAATTTATTCCGAAGACCTTCAAGTTTATATTACGAACCGTCCGTCACTGCTTTTTCATCGTGAATACAATGAAAAAGCCGATGTCAGCGCTATTACTTTCAGCGACCAGTGCGGATTGAAGAAAACAAGCCGGCAAATGATAGAGGGACTTGCATTAAACAACCGCAGCGTTATAGCTACCGTTGGCTTGTCGAATGTGGAGCGCACACGACTGACTAAGGTTTTCGATTATTTCAATGTCAGTCTTAAAGAAACCTTGCTTCCGGAGACATCGATGCTTGAATATGTCAAAAAATATTTTGAGAAAGATAATAGCGGCAAACTGCGAAAGTTCATACTTAAACTCTTAAAAGCCTCTGACTTTAATATCGACAATTTCAAGTTGCTGCATAATGAGTCAACAGAGGAATTCGTGTTTTCGCACAAAACAGACACCGGAGACAGGGAGTTGCAAGAAGAGGATGAGTCTCGAGGCACACAACGATATATGGGAATGGCGGTCGTGTTAAACAGCCTTGTATTCAATAACGTCATAATACCTTTTGACGAGATTGAGACAAGTGTGCATTATGAGTTGCTTGCCTACTACCTTAAGGTGTTTCTGGCAAACAGCAAAAGCGAAAGTCAGCTTATTGCCACCACTCACGACATCCATCTTTTAGACGAAAGCTTTATCCGAAGGGATATCATCTGGTTTACAGACAAAAACTCCAACGGTGAAACGCAACTCTTGCGCCTCTCATCTATGGGGCTTCACAAAAACCTCTCTCCCTATAATGCCTACATACAGGAGAAACTCGTAAATCTTCCTTTCACAGAAAGTCCATTCATAAATTTCGAAGAAGATGAAAAGTAATATCAACCGACGCAGCATTGCTTGCCCACCCCTCATCCAAATATTACAAGTCATACAACAGCCTGATTCAAGACCTTAAAAAGTATATTCCTGATTACGAAAAGACAGAACGATATTTTAAGCGGAAGAACATCTACAAATACCTGCAAGAAAACGGCGACAGAAATAAAGCATATCAAAATGCCCTCTTCACAGATTCAAATATCGAAGATAGCGACAGTAACCAATCATCATATACTCAATTGTATAAGATTTTTGATGAACTGTTTCGGGAATAGAATTTCGGAAAGGAAAATTTGAGAAAATCCCCTCGACACAACTATATTTTTTGCATTATTGGATTTTACTTTGTGCATAATTCTAACCATAATAATGGTATATTTTTCGATTTTATTTCTGATTTTACTCCAATAATAGTTAAAAACGAAAATAAAATAGAATAATTTAGCGATTTTATTTCTTTATTTCAATAATAATTCGTATCTTTGCCCTCGTAAATATATAAAAGGTGATAGAATATGATACAAGAACTGAAGATACGGAACTTTCTGTCTTTTAAAGATGAGGCGGTTTTAAGCTTTGAGGCAACAAATGATAACAGTTTCGATGATTATCAAGTCGTGGAGGTTGCTCCCGGCGTGAGGCTGCTACGGCTCGCTCTTATATATGGAGCCAATGCCAGCGGCAAATCAAACCTTCTCTACGCCTTGGGGTATCTGCGTAATTTTTGGTTTGCAAAGAAAGACGATATGGATGCACCAACAGACTCCATACCTTTCTTGCTTGACACTGCAACACCCGAAGAACCATCTGAATTTGAAATTAAATTCTATGTAGGCGACAGGAAATACTGGTATGTGCTTTCACTGACACAAAAGAAAATCCTAACAGAGAAACTATACTTTTACAAAAGCGTGCAACCCACGATGCTCTTCTGTCGAGAGTTAGAGGGAGGGCAGTCGGTTATCAAGTTCAATCCCACAGCAGTGAAAGTCAGCAGCTCGGTACAAGAACAAATAACCATAAAGTGCCTTCCAAACATGTCGTTTTTTGCTGCCCGCAATCAAGTGAACTGCAATCTTCAGTTTATCGACGAAGCCCGCAATTGGATGAAAGAATCTCTGCTGCCTTTAATAAGTCCGCAGAGACAGATGTTCGATTATGCCGGCAACCTTCTATTGAAAGATAAAAATCTGAAAGAATACCTGCTTGACTTCGTTCACAAAGCCGATTTTAATATCACCGGGCTTAATGCCGAGAAAGCCTCAGAGACTATCAGAACAGATTTTGAACATACTGTAAAGAATGTCAGAGGAGTAGAAACATACGTGCTGCCCAACGGTCTGCAAAGCGAAGGAACCCGTCGCACATTCGGAATTGAGGCTGCCGTATATGAAGCCTTGCGAAAAGAAAACTTCCTTTCAATCGACGAAATAGAGTCTTCATTACACCCCGACCTCGTGGAATTCGTACTAGAGCAATTTCTCAAAACTCACAACCGCAGTCAGCTGTTAGTAACATCACACTATGACCCGCTGTTGGATACCATTGACGACTTGATTCGCAAGGATTCTGTTTGGTTCACAGAAAAGACAGAGGATGGCGGCTCGCATCTTTACAGTCTCGTGGAATTCAAAGGATTGAATAAAATCCGTTCTTTCCAAAAGTCATACCGCAATGGCGTATTCGGGGCTACTCCCAATATTCTCATCCAATAACGCAACAACTGAATTCGGCATTGTCGACTAAAAGCAAACTTCTTGGCTAATAAAGATTTTTATCAAACACTCAATTGTATAAGATTTTTGATGAACTGTTTCAGAAATAGAAAAATAATTCGTAACTTTGCACACAGAATACAACAGCAACTGAATCGGATATGAATCACGACAACGGAAAAGAATTGTTTCCTGTGGTGGATGAGCAGGGAAAGGTAATGGGGAGCATTAGCAGGGCAAAAGCACACGACGGAACGAAAATACTGCACCCGGTGGTGCACCTGCACGTGTTTAACTCAAAAGGAGAACTGTATCTGCAAAAAAGACCGGAATGGAAAGACATACAGCCGGGGAAATGGGATACGGCAGTGGGAGGACACGTGGACTACGGAGAAACTCCCGAACAAGCACTCGTCAGAGAGGCAAACGAGGAAATAGGCATCACCGATTTCACCCCAATAGCAATGGGACACTACGTGTTTGAAAGCAAAAGAGAAAAAGAACTCGTGTATGTGAACCGGACTGTTTACGACGGACCAATAAAACCCAGCGACGAAGAACTCGCAGACGGGAAATTCTGGAGCCAAGAGGAAATAAACGACGCTATGGGGAAAGAAATCTTCACACCAAACTTCGAAAGCGAATATAGAAAATTTTTCTTGTAGAAAAAATTTCTAAAACAAACTAAAACTGACAATATGAAAATTAAAGCTATTATTATCGGGCTCGCGGGAATCGCGACTATAACAAATATAAACTACGGAAACGCAGAGACAAAAAGCAGTGCCGCAAAGGAGGCAACAGCAAAATCTTCTGCCGTAAATCAAGAGGCGGCAAAATCCACAGCGGCAGATGCAGCGACAACCAAAGCATTAAGGAAAATGCATTATAATGCCGAGGGCAATGCCTTCGTGGTGGAAAACGGCGACAACCGATACACCCGGCCATTGTACGGCGGTCCCGACGTGTTTCGTTTGGAAACCAGCGACCGCCCCGTGTTCGCAACTTTCAACAACTGCCATAACATCGCCTTCCGGCTCATCTGCGGCGACGACATCACAGAACTCGACGCCACAGACTACTGCAAGTCATACTACCAAGGCGGAAGACGCGACTACACCCTGCGACACAAAACCTGGGGCGACGGCACTCTCCACATCGCCGTAATAGCAAGGCAAGAAGGAAAAGGGGCGGTGTGGCAATTCAAAACCGAAAACTTCAAAAAGGCCGTTACAATAGAAATACGTACCTGCGAGGCAGCAATAAAAAAGATGCCACGCAATGGCGATATCGGAAAATTTTATAAGCCGGGGAGTTACGAGGCTGCCGAAAACCCGACGGAGCTGAAAACAAAACAGTGGCAAAGCCTCAACAACATCACATACGTGGAATTCGACAACGCCGACATCACCACCGGCGAAACAGCAAAAAAACATTTTAACGACGATGACAAGACAAGAGCCGAATTGGCGACATCGGTGCAGTGGCAAACACCCGACGACCTCCTCAACCCCGTGGCAGGAGCACTCGTAATGGCTGCCGACGGTGCCTGGGACGGAGAGACATGGCTTCACGGAGCCGTGGGATGGAGAATGCAACTGCCCGGCTGGAGGGCAGGATACCTCGGTGACTTCCTCGGAATGAAAGAACGCGCAATAACACATTTCAACGCATATCAGAAAAGTCAGGTCAACGACGTGCCGCCGACCATCCCCCACCCTACACAAGACACCGCCGCCAACCTCGCAAGAGGAGCAGAGAAATGGGGCACGCAAATATACAGCAACGGATACATCTGCCGAACACCGGGAAACAACCACAAAACACACCACTACGACATGAACCTCAATTATGTCGATGAACTCCTCTGGCACTTCCAGTTCGACGCCGACAAGACATACCTGAAACAGATGTGGCCGCTGCTGAAACTACACCTCGATTGGGAAAAACGGTGCTTCGACCCCGACAACGACCACCTCTACGACGCATACTGCTGCATCTGGGCAAGCGACGCCCTCTATTACAACGGCGGAGCCGGCACGCACTCGTCGGCATACAACTACAGAGGCAACAGACTCGCCGCAAAAATAGCACAGCTCATCGGCGAAGACCCCACACCATACAACAAAGAGGCCGATGAAATACTGAAAGCGATGAACAGCAAACTGTGGGTAAACGAAGAGCTCGAAAACGGCAAGACATACGGACACTGGGCGGAATACAAAGACTTCATGGGACTGAAAAGAACCCACAAAGACGCTGCCGTGTGGAGCATCTACACACCCATCGACTGCGATGCCTGCACACCAGAACAGGCATATCAGGCGATGCAGTGGGCGGCATACCACTATCCGCAAATCCCGCTCGCCGGCGATGACGACGAATTCACCATCAGCACCTCCGACTGGCACCCCTACGACTGGAGTACCAACAACGTGGCAATGGCAGAGGTGATGCACACAGCACTCGCATATTTCATCGCAGGAATGCCAAAAGAGGGATACCGGCTCATGCGAGCATGCATAAAAGACTTTATGTACATGGGAAAATGCCCCGGAAACTTCGGACAGATATCCTACTACGACGCGGCATTGGGCGAGAGCTACAGAGACTTCTCCGACGTTACTGGCATCAGCTCCAGAACGCTCCTCCAAGGTCTCTTCGGTATCACACCCGACGCACTCAACGGACAATGCATCCTAAGACCAGGCTTCCCCGAGGAATGGGACAGCATCTCCATAACTACACCTTATATAAAATATAAGATGAGAAGAGAAGGAGGAAAAGACATCTACGAAGTGACGCAAAATTTCCCGCAACAGCTGAAAATCGTCTTCCGACAAAACATCGGACACGGGAAATACAAAGAATACATCGGAACAACGGAAAAGACACAAAAGTTTATCTTCGACACCGTGAAACTCCCAGACGCCGAAGACAGAAATACCCACCGTCCGGCGCAAGAGGCTGAAAGAGAGGCCATTAACGAGGCAAAAGAATACTCGGGCATCGTCAACGGCACTCTCCGCCGCACAACATTCAAAAATGCGACGGAAAACAGCCTCGGCAACGCCACTGCCGAGGAAATAGACATCAAGAAATACTACAACGCCAAAGTGGAGGACATCTTCAACAACCAATACCTCACCCCGCGACCGCCGTTCACATCCCTCGAACTGCCAAAACAAGGCATCGGAGACTGGTGCAGCATAAAGAGAACGGCCGACATAAAATGCAAGGAGCCAATAGTTTACACATCGCTTTGGGACAACTACCCCGACAGCGTCGTGATACCACTTAGCGGCAAGGGCAACCAACTGAAACTCACTATGGCGGGAAGCACAAACCAGATGCAAAGCCATATCGACAACGGATACGTGAAAGTGGAATATAAAGACGGAACAGGAGAACTGCTCCAACTAAGAAACCCCGACACCTGGTGCCCAATAGAGCAAGACTTCTACAACGACAAAATGGCATTCAGCACACCTTTCAGACCCGAAAGGCTCCACTTCGCAACAGGAAAGACAAGCCGCACGCTCTCCGACGACCTCCAAGTGAAAGGCGCGACGAGAACAATACCCGGAGGGGCAGGAACAATACTCTATATCCCCTTAAACAGCAACAAAAAACTCAAGTCGCTCACACTGCGCACTCTCTCCAACGACGTGGTGATAGGACTCATGAAAATAGAGTTGCAAAAAGTAAGCACAAAGAAGTAAATAAACACAAAAAGTAAGAAAAAATCCGCTAAAAACGCATTTTTATTCAAATAATTATGCGTAATTAGCGGATTTTTAGTAACTTTGCAGCCGAATTTTAAAATAACAAAGTATTATGAGTCAAAAAGGACATCCAAAAGGACTATATCTCCTCTTCGCCACAGAGATGGCAGAGAGGTTCAGCTACTATGGAATGAGGAGTATCTTTACACTCTACCTCATAGCAGCACTCTTCTCGAAAGAGTTCTCATCGCAACTCTACGGCAGTTTCACAGGACTGGTGTACCTCACACCCCTCCTCGGCGGCTACATCGCCGACCGCTATTGGGGCAACCGTAAATCCATCATCTTCGGAGGAATAATAATGGCTATCGGACAATTCCTCCTCGCTGCCAGCGCGGCATTCGTAAAGCAATCAATCTTCGCCAACCCCCTCACAGGAGCCGAGATAGACCCCAACGTGGACAACTCCCTGAGCATCTGGCTGATGTTCGGCGGTCTGGCATGCCTCATCTTCGGCAACGGTTTCTTCAAACCGAATATCTCCACAATGGTGGGCGACCTCTATGAACCCACCGACCACCGCAAAGACTCCGCGTTCACAATCTTCTATATGGGTATCAACGTGGGAGCATTCCTCGCACCGTTTATCTGCGGTACGTTAGGCAACGGTAACTGGAGCGACCCCTCAGCATTCAAATGGGGATTCTTCTGCGCAGGATGCGCCATGATTATCTCTATCCTCATCTTCGTGCTACTGAAAGACAAATACCTCGTAACTCCCGATGGTAAAGAGATTGGTTATGCACCCTCGAAAGATGAGGTGCACCACGTGCACGACGCACAAGTCGAAGAGGCCCCGCAGGTGCACAACTCCCCGATACGCCTTATTGGAAGCATCGTGCTCGCTGTTGTGCTCTTCTATCTCTTCGCACGCAACAACACCTCGTTCAACGACTATATCAGCGCTGCCGTCTATTCCCTCGGTATCGTGATGCCTATCTTCATCATCACCGACAAGAGCCTCACGAAAGACGAGATGAGCCGCATCGGAGTGATTTACATCATCGCCATCTTCGTAATCTTCTTCTGGAGCGCGTTCGAACAGGCTGGAACGGCACTCACATATTTCGCCGAGGAGCAGGTGGAGCGCAGACTCACCTTCGGACCTTTCACAGAGCACCAGAACCCGGCATCGGCATTCAGCTGGACGATGCCCACGAGCTGGTTCCAGGCAGTGAACCCGATTTTCGTCGTGGCCTTCGCACCTGTCTTCGCAAAGATGTGGGAATACCTCGGCAAGCGCGGCAAAGAGCCGGCATCACCGGTGAAACAAGCCATTGGTATCGGTTTGCTCACCCTCTCATACTTGATGATTACCGTTGTTACCCACGGACTCGGCGGTGACGAGAAAATCAGCATGTTCTGGCTTATCGCACTCTATGGTATCATGACTTTCGGAGAGCTGAGCCTCTCGCCGATAGGACTGTCGATGGTAAACAAGCTCTCCCCCGCCCGTCTCGCATCACTGCTCATGGGTGTGTGGTTTATGAGCAACGCCATCTCCAACATCCTCGCCGGAACCTTCGCCACCCTCTACCCCGAGCCGGGCAAGGCACCCAAGAGCATTTGCGGATTTGAGGTGGCCACCATCTCCGACTTCTTCCTCATCTTCGTGGTGGTGTCGGGAGCCGCTTGCATCGCACTCTTCGCTCTCTGCCCATTAATCAAAAAGATGATGAGGGGCATTGAATAACTCGAAAATGCAAACGATAAGACTTGCTCTTGTCGATAGAATATTTCTTTAACACACCAGGGCCGCAGCTGCCATTTCCAAGACCGAGCACAGCACAGTCGATGCTCACAAAGGTCGAAATGGTAGCTGCGGTCATTTCGTAATCGTGCTTCGCAGAGGCAATGTCGTCAACGCTATGATGCAAAGCCGAAAACGACAGCGGAGTTTCTAATTGAGAATTGAGAATTGAGAATTGAGAATTAGGGGCCGATAATTCGATGACGCTGCAGTCCTCGTGGTTGCCGTTATCTTGAGGACGGGGATAATGAGTGAACTGCTCCGTAACGCTGCTCTGATACCATCCGATGGGGCAGCTGCTCTTGCGGTCAGGGTAATTCTCCCACGGACCGCGGCCATACCACCGCAAATCCTCGTATTCTCCGGGCAAGGTCAGCACCACTCCCAAACGGGGCAATTCGGGCAATACTCCCTCAAAACTATAATCGGCCGTTACCTCCACACTGCCGTCGGAAAGGGGTGAAAGCCGCATCGTTGTTTTTATGCTGCCCTCCTTCAAACGCAAATCATACACACGCACCTCTGTGCCGTCGGCTTCAGTATTCACAGAGGTCAATACTGCCTTGGCAGTGTCTAAGCCATTATTCTTCCACTCCTTGGCGAGCCAGTTGCCAAAACCGGTGTCGTTGTCGGTCGGGGCACGATAAAATTGGGGACGCATATTTTGCAATGTACTAAAAAGTCCGCTGCCATTTGCACTCAAAAGTCCGCTGCCATTTGTACTCAAAAGTGTACTGTTCTGTGTACTCAAAAGACTGGCATCAGTGCTCCCCTGCGTTTTTTCAGTGCGCCCTTGTGTATTTTCAGTGTTCAGCAGTTGTTCGCCAACTGATAATATATTATCACTTAGTACTATTTGCTCCGCCACCATCTCATGGCCGGCATCTGCCCAAAGTGTCGGTTCTTTGAGTTTTGCAGAGATATTCAGGCGAATGTCATGCCTTAAGCGGTCTGCTGGAACTGCGGGAATGGTCATCACTGCCGCACTGTCACCGATTGCCAAACTCGAAATTTGCAGCGAGCCGTTGGCATACTCCTCGCCATTGTCGGTAATGTTATAGGTGCATTCTATATTATCGAAACCAATGATACTGTTGCGGTTTATGGCATACACGCTACCTCCGTGCCTAACGAACTGCAAGGGCGAATACACCTTTTTCACCTCGTAATATTTCGCCGGGCGGCTGCGGTCGGTCATCACCACGCCGTTCAAACAAAAGGCTTTAAGGTTGGGCTTGTCGCCAAAGTCGCCGCCGTATCTTATATGTCCGTCCTTGTCGGCGATGCCTTGGTCAACCCAGTCCCAGATAAACCCTCCTGCCATACGTTTGTTGCTGTACATCTCGTCCCAATACTCCTTGAAATTTCCGAGTGCGTTGCCCATGCAATGCGCATATTCGCTCGTTATCACGGGGCGGTCGTCCTTGATGCGCTGTCCCCAGATGTCGATATATCTGTCTGTGCGAGCAATCTCGAGGAGCCTCTCCCAGCGGGCATTTTCCGCCCTCTCCTTGTCGGAACCCTCGGGGATGCCGGGGTTAAGGTATTCCTGACACACACGGGGATAGAAACGGCTGATGACATCCACCGTCGCCGGGTCGCTGTTTTCCGCCGGTTTCTCTGCCCTTGCTCCGCTGTTTTGCGCCCCTTCATAATGCACGAATCGTGTGGGGTCGGCCTCGTGTATGAATCCTGCCATTGAGGCGTGGTTCATGCCGTATCCGCTCTCGTTGCCGAGGCTCCATGCGATTATCGAGGGGTGGTTTTTGTCGCGCTCCACCATCCTTATCGCCCGGTCCATAAAGGCATCGTTCCAGTCGGCGGTGGAGGTCAGCGTGCCTCGCAGTCCGTGGGTCTCGCAGTCGGCCTCGTCCATAAGATACAGCCCCATGCTGTCGCAGAGCTCATACCACCTCGGGGTGTTGGGGTAATGGCTCAGCCTCACGGCATTGATATTCGCCTGCTTCATCAGCTTTATGTCTTGCAGCATCCTCTCGTCGCTCATCACCCTTGCCGTCAGCGGGTCGTGCTCGTGGCGGTTGGCCCCGGCGAGTCTTATCGGAGTGCCGTTTATCAGTATCTGTCCGCCCCTTATCTCCACGCTTCGGAACCCTATTTTCTGCTCCGCCTGGCACACGCTCTTGCCGCTGTCGATAAGCCTCAACCTTAAAGTATAGAGCGTTGGCGTCTCGGCACACCATTTTTTCGGTGCTTTCACGATGGTGTCCAAGCGTGCGAACTTGCGATATCCCCGCTGCGGGAACCACTCGTTCATCCTCGATGCTTTATGCTCCCGGTCGAGGATGTCGTCGGCGGCCGCACTCATAGTCAGCATCTCCTTGCCGTCGGGGTCGATAAGTGACGCTTCCACGGTGCAGCCACGGCTCTCCTTGCCTGCCGTCTCCTCCAAGGCGATGTTCAGTTGCAGACGGAAGTCGGTGTAACTGCCGTCCACAGGCAGCGTGCGCACGGCGAAGTCGCGGATATTGATATCGCTGACGTGGAAGAGGCTCACGTCTCTGTGGATGCCTCCGAAACGCCAGAAGTCCTGGTCCTCCAAATACGAGCCGTCGCTGTATTTATACACCTCGACGGCGATGACATTGTCGCCGGAGCGCAACAGCGGAGTAACATCGAATTCCGACGCCTCCATACTGCCTTGCGAATAGCCGGCGAAACGGCCGTTGAGCCATACATAAAAAGCGCTCATCACGCCGTCGAAGCGCAATATCGTGCGACCCGCGCCGGTCCATGACGAAGGAACGCTGAAATGCCGGCGATACTGTCCGGTGGGGTTGCGCTCCTCGAAAGCTGTCCAGTCAGACTTCGGCTCGCTTGTAACCCTCGGCGGGTCGATTTTAAACGGATAACCGGCGGAGACATATATCGGAGTGCCATAGCCGTTGACCTCCCAGTTGGCAGGCACGGCAAGCATCGGCCAAGTGCTGTCGTCGAAGCCCTCGGCGGAAAAGCCCGCAACTTTGCACTCCGGCGTTTTCGACCAATGAAAACGCCAGTCGCCATTCAACAGCATCCGGCTGTCGCCCTTGCTTTCTGCGAAAGGGAAGAATGCCGCACGGGCCGGCATACGGTTTATCTGCAGTATATGATTATCCTGCCACTCCTTACCCGTAGGCTGCAAGCTTTCTGAGGCCGAGGAGTTTGCTTGCCCCTCTGACCTTTGCATCGCAGCCGAAATCTTCAACGGCACGCTCTCCGCCTCGCCCGGCACTGCCATTCCCAACAGCAGCGCCCCGATTATCCATCGTCCTTTATCCATTTTCCATTGCACCGCAGGTGCTCTCCATTTTCCAAATTCTCAATTCTCAATTCTCAATTCTCAATTATTGGACTTCCACAGCCTTAAACTCCAAGTCCTCTCCTCTGCCAATTATTCTCAGCGTATATTTCCCAGCATTTATCTGCGACTGTGTCGTAGTGCTTAGTGTTTTGAATTTCGCCGGTGTCGGAGGGAATGCCACGGGTTTATCCACGACTTTAATTCCTCTGGCATCGGTGATTGTCATTCTCGTTTCAATATTCTTGCCGGTTGTATTTTTGTATTTGAACCTCAACGCATATTCCTTTCCGATGCCGGTGGTAATATGGAATGCCGTAGCGCCACCTTTTTGTTTTTGTGCCTCGAAAGTAGCAACCTTGTCGCCTCCCGAGGGCAGCGTCTCGCGCGGCAGCTTCGCAATTGTGTCAGTATCAAGGCTATGCCAATAGTCAGCTTTACCAGCCTGCCTTCCGCACGGAGTATTACTGCAAAGCTCCGCTTTGCCACCTCTCACTGCAAAATCTCCGATTTTGCCACCTCTCACTGCAGAGCTCCGCTCTGCCACCGCTATCGCGCTAATCACCGCCTGTCCTGCCGCCACTCTCGGGAATGAAATCCTTAAATGTCCGTTCTCCGCTTTTGCGGTAACCACTTTCTTGAATGCCCAGGCGTATCTTGCCTGTGCCCAGAGGTCGAGGTTATGGATTAGGGTGTCGCCGTTCACTGCCACGTCAAAGAGGCGCAGACCGGAGCAGTCGTCGCTCTCCCCTCCCCCTTTGCCGTGCCACGGCTCCGCGAAATATAATTCTATTCTGTATGTTCCCGGTTCCACGGCGAAGTCATACCACAGGCGTTGCCGTCCGAAGCGCATAAACTGAAACAGTTCATCATCG
>Ga0065708_1040053_pt1 | contig 17804 bp, 21 predicted proteins | sample Hoacrofraction12_2_FD_59095 | JGI IMG/M metagenome (GOLD analysis project Ga0065708, IMG submission 59095) | Hoatzin crop microbial communities from Cojedes, Venezuela, sample from fiber fraction 12 v1 | ecosystem: Host-associated > Birds > Digestive system > Esophagus > Crop | place: Venezuela... | reverse complement strand
GTGATAGGTATGTAAAAAACTTTACTTGCTACAACCAGCTTGCGGTACTGATGTTCGGCCAACTGTCTCATAGAGAGAGCCTTAGGGACTTGGTAATTGCCACTCAGGCCCACGCTGGCAAGGCTTATCACCTTGGCTGGGGAAAGGCGGCAACGCGAAGCAACCTGTAGCCTTCCCTAAAAATGTAGCCTTCCCTAAAAATAGGACAGTTGTTAATTAGACAAAAAAGGATAAATTTGTACTAATTAAGAACTGGAAATGAAGAAACAAAAGCACAGCGAATCTGAGATGGTAAGAGCCGTCAAGGAACTAGAAAGTGGCATGAGTGCCGACAATGTAGCAAGGAGCTACAATATTAGCAAGGGCACATTGTACAATTGGAAGTCGAAGTATAGTGGGATGGACATCCGCGCAGTCAAGCGCCTTAAGCAACTAGAAGAAGAGAACCGAAGGCTTAAGCAGATGTACTCCGAGCTTGCAATGGACAATAAGATTCTCAAGGAGGTCATCGAAAAAAAACTCTAGAGCCCGAGGTAAAGAAGGCATTGGCAGGAGATATAGCGGAGGAATATGATGTGAGCATCGCTCGGGCGTGCAGGTTGATGGAGATACATCGTTCGTACTATTATTATGAAGAAAAGCGAGACGATAGTGAGGTGGAGGAAGCTATAAGGGCTGCAGCAGAGCATGGGGATGGATTTTGGAAGATATTCAAGATACTTCGAGCAGAAGGAAAGCCGTGGAATCACAAGAAAGTATATCGAGTGTATAAAGCGATGCACTATGAGAAAAGGGCAAAACTACGAAAGCGCCTTCGGCGGTCTTGACCCCAAAACGGCATACGCTCACTGTGGCATATCGGATGTCAATCACAGAATTTTGATTAACTTTGTCCGCAGATGGGTATTACAGTCTAATTCCAATCTGTCCTAAAAAGGGGAAGTTTACAGTGTTCCTTTATCCGAACTTTAGATCATTACTTGTGGAATTTCGGGTGTTAGTACACTGTGCAAATAAGAAACACGTAGACCTATTCTCAAAGATTTTGTTATTTCTCCGCAAGGCTAAAAATTCTATAAATCGGCATCCTGGATGTCTTTAAGGTGGATTTACCTTTTGTTTCGGGCGTCTGGTGATAAAAATTGTTCAAATTAGGTCTACAAAAGTTTCAAGCCTAATCTTATCATTTGCCCGAAATCTGGAAACAGTATGCAGGTATTCATTGAGCAGGCCCAAATTTAGCAATTTCCTAGTTGTTTTTTTACATATTTGGCTTGCGGTATTGTAATTTTCGTGAAGATTCATTAAATTGCGAAAAACTTAAACACATAAATATTTCTCTATGTTTAATTTATCACAATACGACCTTATGCTTAAATTCAAGGGGATTTTCGCAAGACAAGATGTTCCGAATCGAGGGCATCTGCTATTTGCATATTACAAAGGGTATGGTATACAGATTCTTATTCATTATAACAATAACTCTTCATACATTAAAGAGGTGCCGTTTTTTGTTGAGCAAATTTCAGTAGCCCTAAGTAGTAACCCTGAAGGTGATTATGATGTTTTTGAATGTGGCATTCCTTTTGAGACCGAAGAAGAGATTAATAATTATGCAATTTCTTTTGCTATAGAATTGGTGAAATACAGGACAAAATATGTGCAATACCTTGATTTGTTATGTGGGGTTCAGAATGGGCGATAAAACACCAAGGTCAAAACCTGCAAGATGCAGGACGTTGATGTCCACGTGTTGATGTGTTACGTGCTTCCAAAAATCAACATCTACACCTCGGTGAAGAGGGACCAGTCCCATACGGGGGCGTAGTAAAAAAAAGCGAGGCTTAAGTGGCTTCGCTTTTCAAGGAAAATTGGGTTAGAGATTACTGGGGACGGGTACTAATTTTGACGAAACTTCAAATGCCCCATCTTTTTGATTACATTTTTTGCAAAGTGGCGTAATGTAGCAGCGTTCATCTGTGCCGTATGCTTTTTTAACATGAGCACCTACGAGATCGGTGCCATAACACCCACTTGCTCCACAATAATAAGCTTTTTGATGTGCATTTTGCTCCCAGTAATCTAACCAGGAAGAATATCCGCTTGGCGCGGACCATTTGCTTGAGCCATTAACATTTTTAACCATCATATAACAAAAAAGATTTAATTATAGAGTCCCACCTTAGGACTCACATGTATTAAAGAAAATCAAGTTTTGCGCCATCGTGATGTAAATGCTCAAATGGTGACAAATTGGCAGATTCTAAAGATGATTAGTGTCAAATTCTCAATTGAATCCTATTTTCTGTTTTCATGAACGGCCATTATGTCTTGTACTTATGTGGCTTTTTTGTAAGTATCCGACTAAATACATCTTTCATCTGGCCGAATAACTGCCGACCTTGCGCATAACAAAAACGAAAAAGTTATGCTGACAAAGGAAGAGCTGTTACACCCTTGGCGGTCTCGTCACCAACCGCATGGGTTACTATTCTCGAAATGGAGATGTACATATCTTTGTCAACCGCCTGCGCAACAGGGTGAAGTCCTTCCACTACGAGAAGGCTCTGTGGTAGTTTGCTCGAAGATGTTGGACATCGATGCCCTCGACTGGATGAGCGATGTGCTCCCAAAGATCAGCCTCTTCACCTCGGAGAAACGGGACCTGTCTGGACGGCTTCCGCATCACTGGGCAGAGGCAAGTTCTGATGAACAGTCGAAGTGGTCAGCAAGTAGTCAACGATAGCCACAAGTCAACAAATAGTAAGAATAAGCCGGCCCGGGGCACAGAGTTGCCCCAAAGTAGAATCCGTTATGTCAAGTCGTACTTGGTAGGATGCTAACAGTGGTAGGATAATAGTTTTGCTGAAGGGTTGTTATTTATGATGAAATTTCAGATATTAATGCTATCTTTGACAAACTGATTGAAGAAGGTAAAATTCCTCTATTTTTTCTCGTTGAGGTAGGAACATTAGACAATAGTTAAATTGCCAATTTTTTAAGAATGCTTAATTACTATAGGTATGAAAGGTTTGATACAAGGACAAACGATTATGATTGACACCCATCAAAGAGGATGTGGCATTCCTAATAACTGGGATGACAAATCTCAAGATGTGCATTTGCACAAAAGGCCCAAGAATTCGCAGTATACATATAACATAAGGGTCTCCTTGAATCATGATGTGTCCGTGAAAGAAAGCCATGGTTTGGATGTTCCTCCCAAAATTAAAAAAGAGGTACAAAGGGCTTTCGCGGATACTAAGAAAAGGGAAAAATTTGTCAAAGGACTTCTGGTAATTCTCAAAAATTACAGTTCAATATATTCTGATATTGAAAAGGCGCAGTCTGCATTAGGGCAAATAGCTAAATTTTTCGAACTTCCATGGGATGATAAAAAAATCTCAGAATTTATAATAGAGTCTGTGCGAGGTGTTGAATATAAGGCCATTGTTCCGGACACGGACGGCAGCAGATATTCAATAACGATGTTCCCATCTAGCATTAAAATATGTGAGGTTTAGAGTGGATAAATGGAAAACCTCCCGATAAAGCAATCCCGTGACACCGCCATGAGGGGGCGAGAACAGCCGCAATGGCCGACAGACAGTCAAAGTAATCGGCCGTAGTCAACAATAGCCGCAATTAGTATACAAGTAGTTACAACTTGTCATCACTTGCAACCAAGTAGTCAAGAAATCCAACAAATAGCCAGAATAACCCGGCACTGGGCACAGAGTTGCTCCATAGTAGAATCGTCAAGTCGTACTTGGTCGGATGCTTACATGGCTGAATCCAAGAGGCTTTAAATGAATAAAGGGTAAAATAATGAGAAAATACAGTATAGAGGAACTACAGATGATGCGAGAATCTGAGGATCATGTAGAATTCAAAAGTGGAATAGGTGGTAATATCTCTTATAACGGAGCGGGTAAAGAAAAACCCAAAGACCGTCGTCGTTGTATAATTGGCTACATAGTAGATCTTTGCAATGAAGGTGGAGGGAGACTTGTTATAGGTATGCATGACAAGCATCCGCATAAAGTGACAGGGACGAAACAAGCAGAAGACGGAATAGGACAACTGGAGAGTGATATATACCGAGACCTAAAAATAAGGACTGTTATATATGAGTTGTTTGAAGAACAAACGAATAAAAGAGTTCTGGTTATAGAAGTGCCACAACATCCTACTGGAAAATTGTATAAGTATGAGGATGTTCCACTTATGAGAGTTGGTGAAGAATTGTTGCCTATGGACGATAAAACATACCTATCCATCATTCAAGAGCAAGAACCGGATTTTTCTGAGCAGATATGCGCGGAAGCTACTTTCAATGTTCTAGATCCTATTGCAATCGGAGTCTTGAAAGAGAAGTGCTCAAGAAAACAAGGCAACAAATCTTTTATGTCTTTGAGCGATAAACAAGCACTGAGCGACCTGCATCTAATTGACGGAGAGAAGATTACGAATGCGGCTATCCTTTTGGTTGGAAAGGAAGATTTCCTGAGTAAAAAATTTCCGCAGGCAAAAGTAATGCTTGAATATAGAAATACAGAATCTCAAATCAATTTTGACAATCGTCGCCAATTTTCCCAACCTTTTTTTCTTCTTATTGATAAATTGTGGGAGGCAATTAACTCTAGAAATGGAAATATTCCGATTAGAGAAGGGGCGTATGTTTTCGATATCCCATATTTCAATGAGGAGGTTATTCGAGAGGTTATCGATAATGCTTTTGCTCATAGGGATTATCGTAAGTCAAGCGAAATCGTAATTAAACAATACCCTACGAAATTAGTCGTAACAAATGCTGGTGGATTTCCAGCAGGCGTGAATATTAGTAATATACTGACAGTACCCAGTACGCCTAGAAACAGGTTGTTGGCAGACATCCTTTCTAAAACTGGCATAGTTGAAAGGTCAGGACAAGGTATTGATAGAATATTCCACTATACTCTATCGGAAGGAAAACCGGAACCGGACTACACTCACAGTGATGATTTCAATGTGACAGTGGTATTGTCAGCAATGGTAAAAGATAAGGCGTTCGCCATGTTTATCCAAAAAGCACAATTCGAATTGCCAGATAATAATAAGTTGTCAGTTTTCGATATCCTCGCACTTTGTGAAATACGTGATGGGGCAAAGGTCCCTTCCAATAAGCAGATCGCTATACGTCTGCACGACTTAGGACTACTAGATAAAAAAGGTAAAACTCGTGCTACATACTATATCCTTCCAAGGGTATACTATGAATTCTTAGGAGATATGTCTGCGTATTCAAAAGCCGTGGATTGGGATATAAGTCAATTCGCCAATGTTGTTATCCCTTATTTAGAGAGGTATGGAACAGCCAAACGAGCTGAACTCAATAAAGTTGTTGGAAGTCATGTCTCTGATAAAATGATGAGAACTTATATAGAGCGATTGAGAGAACAAGGCGTTATTGATAAACGCGGACAAACCTCCGATCGTGAATACTTCTTGACTGACAACTATAAATCACGGATAGAAGTATTACGTAAGGCAATTACTGTGGGATTAAACAAGATGAAAGAAGATGGTGAAATATAGAATAAAGACCAAAAGGCGGAAGTTTGGGCGGAAATTATTCAATATTTCAGTTGCTTATAACGCCTAATTGCCTGATTTATAGTGATATAAAAAGGCAGAAGTTCGGGCGGAAGTTCAACGAAGTTCTGTGGTATCTATAAAGACGTACGTACGAATTCAGTAGTAGTAACTAAGTTCAGTCTTGAGTCGGATCTGCGGTACTGGCTCTACAGCGAGCCGACCGACATGCGGAAGAGCCTCAAAAAGGAAAGCCCCATCATAAAACGATAGGGCACATCCATGTTAAAATTAACTAGGCCTTCTTCTTTGACTTTTCGCGCTGCGATAATGCGCTGCCAGCGAGGGTTTTGGTCCGTTTGCTAGAGCGTCCGTCTCTCAAAGCTTCTGAAGCTTTGGATGCAACTTCTTTTGACGTTACTTTCTTCGCCATTCTGAGTGCTTTCCCGTCCTTTAGCGGGGGTCTTGTGGAACTGTTTCAAGTTCCGTGATACATTTAGGGTTGTTTGTTATTACTAGGACAGGGAGCAAGAGGACCATTAACATAGAATTCATCTTTCCTGCTATTGCACTTTTTACAAAGAGGAACAATGTAGCGGCACTTATCACTGCTGCCTACTTTAATGACATGAGCGCCTACTAGATCCTGCTTATTATTGCAGTCGCATGCGTGACATTCTGTTGCTTTTGACCCTGTTTCTTGTTCCCAGTAATCTAGCCAACTACTGAATCCTTTTGGATGTTCAGGATGGAATTTTGAACCAATAATATTTTTAACCTTTATCATAGATTAAATTTGTTTAAACTACCCGTTATTTAATGTTTGGTAAATAGGCTTAACCAGTATTAATCTATACAATAAGTATTCCAATTGAGGAAACACCTCAATGTTGCGGCTGCGCTTCTGCTAATATGCGTTATTAGGTGCTGAAAATGTGTTATTTCCCTCATTGTTGACAAATTGGCGGTTTTTAATGTAGCATTTGTCAAAAATTGAGACAAAATGTCAGTATGCTTTGTTATTCTCGAAATTTATATTCACCTTTGTGGTATGAATGAGCGTTTGGCTCAAAAATCTTGAATATGATTATAGAATTTTCAGTTGAGAATGAGCGTTCGATAAGAGACAAGATGACTCTTTCGTTTCAGGCATCTGCGATTTCGGATATGTCTTATGCTGGTGTAACTGTTGTAGGGCATCGGAAATTGCTCAATGCGATGGCTATTTATGGACCGAATTCATCAGGGAAAAGTAACTTCCTGTCTGCTTTCGCTAAAATGCGGCGTATTGTTCGACATTCGGTGAGGATGAATGCTTCTGATGAGTTACCTTTTGACCCATTTCTTCTTTCTGTAAATAGTAAGGAGTATACAACTTTTGAAGTTGAGTTCGTGCTAGATTCTAAAGTTTACAAGTACGGTTTTTCATTTTCAAGAACTAAAATTATTGAGGAACACTTATCTCTAAAGATGCCAACAAGGTCACTAAAAATGTTGTTTAAGAGAACTGATACTGGGGTCGAGCTTGACAAATCTGGCGCATTTTCGGAGGCGAATAGCGTGCAAATAACACAATTAAATCCCAACAGACTATATCTTTCCTTGGTTGGCCAGTTGGGAGGACAAATAGCAAATGAAGTTCTGAATTGGTTCGAGAAAAGTATTATAATCACATCTGGTGTTAGGGATACACCCTCTAGTGAATACACAAAGAATTTAATATTGAAGGATGCTGCAAAAAAAAATGACATAGTAGCATTAATGAAGCATTTGCAACTCGGTGTTGATGACTTAAGTGCTGAAAAGATTCAAATTAATGAGGCGGATTTGGATGGGCTGCCTAATGAACTGAAAAATTTAGTGTTAGGCTCGTCAAGTATTAAAATCAAATCTATGCATAATATGTATAACGAAAGTGGTGAAAAAGAAGGAAAAATGGAATTTGACTTTTTTAGTAGAGAGTCACAAGGTACTCAAAAGATCTTTAATCTTTCTGGCCCTATTTTGAGGATTCTTGAATGTGGCGGGATACTATGTGTCGATGAACTTGATGCTCAAATTCATCCGCTTCTGGTAGCAGAATTGGTCAGGATATTCAATGAGCCAAATCAAAATAAGAGGGGTGCTCAACTTATCTTTACAACTCAGAATTCAAGTATTTTGTCAGCAAAAGTGATGCGTAGGGACCAGTTCCGATTTATGGAGAAAAATGAATGTGATGAGTCTAGAATGTTTAATCTGATGGATGTGCAAATATTAAGCGAGGATGGTAGTAGTCACGCACCAAGAAAGGATAGTAATTGGGAAAAATCATATTTAGAAGGGCGGTTTGGTGCCATCCCTGATATTATCGTATAATATATCCTCGCGTTTAATGATATAATTGTATATGATTAACAAACTAAAGATACAAAACTTCAAGTCCATTAAGGATTTAGATGTGACCAGGAAAAGACGCAATATTGTTTTTGAGGATTATTATGAAGAACTCAACAAAAACTAGTGTCATATCGCTGCTGTCTGGAACCATTCCATCCAAGCCCGATTGGACCGCCATTTATGACCTTGCCAACCAGCATGGGGTTGCGGCATATTTGTGGGATAGGCTGGAGCCTCAAATTAATGATGGGACAATTGAGATGCCTAAGGCGTTGATGCTGAAGTGGGCGGGGACGGCTGTGGCATACGAGCAGCGTTACACTAAGTATGAGATGGCAATCTCCAAGCTGGCACAATTCTATGCGAAGCATGTCATCAAGTTGATGATACTCAAGGGTTACGGGCTTTCTTTGAACTATCCTGTGCCAAATCATAGGCCCTGTGGGGATATAGACACATATAATTTCGGCGAGTATAAAAGAGCGGATGAACTCCTTACTAAAGAAACCGGAATCAAGGTGGACAATACCCATCATCATCATACGGTGTTTAGCATAGGTGGCTTTTCTGTTGAAAACCACTATGACTTTCAGAATATACACTCTCACAAGTCAAATGCTGAGATTGAAGTCCGTCTCCACGAAACTCTTGAGCCTTGCGAAAAGTCACAGCTTAAGTATGGTGGGGAAGTCTATTTCCCTTCTGCCCAATTTAATGCGCTGTTCCTGATTTCCCATGCTGGGATGCATTTTGCATCTGGGGAGATGAATCTTCGTCAGCTTCTTGACTGGGCTTATTTCGTGCAGAAGGATTCTTTGAAAATTGACTGGGGCGCTCTGCAGGCAGATTGCACCAAATGGGGTAAAATCAAGTATCTGGATGCTCTTAATGCGATTTGTGTTGACTATCTTGGCTTTAAGTCTGAGGATTTTCCAATCTCTTCGAGAGATGACGCTCTTAGGGACAGGGTGCTTGGAGATATCCTCCAACCTGAATTTAGCGAAGAGGCACCAGGTGGATTTTTCAAGACAATAGCTTGGAAATATCGGAGATGGCGGGCAAATGCTTGGAAGAACGCAATCTGCTATCCAGAGAAGCCTTTCCCGACATTTATGAGGCAGGTTTGGAGTCATTTGCTTAAGCCCAGTTCTATAACATCTGTCTAGTTGTCATTTCTCAATTTCTTCCCTATTTCATTGAAATTTCAGAAATAATTACTATCTTGCAAGTCACAAATTAATGACCTAACATAGTATGCGACAGCTAGACCGTGGCAATATATTGCTAAAATGGGTGATTCTAGTCTTAGATTTCGCCATTTTTAATTTTGTCCTGTTCTTGGTAAACAAATATATTTTTCAGCCAACAGGGCATGTAGGCATTGAGTTCTCACGAATTGTATACATGGCAAATGGTGCGTTTATTTTTGCGACATACCTATTTCCTGTATTAGTTCACAAAATTTCATCATCTCCTGCTGATGTAATTATTAGAACAGCTAAGCGAATTATCTCTACTTGGTTCTTCCTCTTCTTATTGTTGCTCGCAGCTCGTTATGGCAAGCATGCCTTTACAGACTCTCTGATTTACGGTGGCATTATCTTGTGTATAATGTTGATAACCAGATGGATAGAACATTCTATAATTCATAAAAGAGAAAGTCTTGCAATTGGAATCAGGTCGTTAATTGTCGGTGATGTTGAAACTATCAACAAGGTGGTAGATACGCTTAAACTTGGCACAATTTCAAGATTTAACATCGTTGGCTATTATTCAGATGGCGTAGCTCAGGGGGTTCCGGAGTGGCTGCAAAAATTGGGTTCAATGAATGATTTTTTCGACAAGGTTATGAAAGAGAGTGACCCTACATCTTTTGATGCTGTTTTTTGCACCCTTTCTTGGACAGAACCTGAAAAGATAAAATCTATACTATCCTTCTGCGACAATACAGCAACAAGATTTTACATGATTCCCCCGGATCCTGAACGAGAGAATTTTAATCTCAAACTGGAGATGATGGGTGATACATTTGTTTATACCAATCATGAATATCCATTAGATTCACTTAGAAATCAATATATTAAGCGTGCTTTTGATATTGTCGTATCTAGTATTGTTTGCATCTGTCTATTGCCATTCTTGCCAATAATTGCTCTAATTACTAAGACGCAGAGCCCTGGCCCTCTTTTCTTTAAGCAGGCTCGTACTGGAATGGATGGTAAGACTTTTCAGTGCATAAAGTTCCGATCAATGCATGTCAACAAGGAAGCAGATACTCTTCAAGCGACGGAGAATGATCCTCGTAAGTTCCCTTGGGGTAATTTTATGCGCAAATCCAACATTGATGAATTACCCCAATTCTTTAATGTCCTTAAAGGTGATATGAGTATTGTTGGACCTCGTCCACATATGCTCAAGCATACTGAAGAATACGGTAAGTTGATTGATCGTTATATGCTACGTCATTTTGTGCGTCCTGGAATTACTGGATGGGCGCAGGTGACTGGATATCGTGGTGAGACTAAGGAACTTTGGCAGATGGAGGAGCGCGTTAAGAGGGATTATTGGTATATTAAGCATTGGACTTTTGGACTTGACCTCAGAATCATCCTGATGACTTTCCTCCAGTTCTTCAAGCACGACGAACACGCTTACTAAACAATGAAAATTCTAGTCACGGGAGCTGCGGGATTTATTGGCTCCAAACTTATGTATGAGCTGAGGAAGCGCGGGGATGAGGTTGTGGGAATCGATAATTTCAACGATTATTACGATGTGCGCATGAAGGAGGCCCGAATCAAGGAATTCGGCCTTGAGGTGCGCCATATTGACATCGCTGACAAGGAGGCAATCGACGAACTCTTTGCAAACGAGCATTTCGACAAGGTGATGAACCTGGCCGCCCAGGCCGGGGTGCGCTACTCCATCACCAACCCCTATTCCTACCTCCAGAGCAACCTCGTCGGCTTCCTGAACATCCTCGAAGCCTGCCGCAACAACGGAGTGAAATACCTCGTATATGCCTCATCTTCATCGGTTTACGGCCTTAACGCCAAGGTCCCCTATAGCGAAGATGACAAGGTCGACAACCCCGTGAGTCTCTACGCCGCATCCAAAAAAAGCAACGAGCTGATGGCTCACGCATATAGCAAGCTCTACGGCTTCGCAGTCACCGGCCTACGCTATTTCACCGTCTACGGCCCCTGGGGCCGCCCCGATATGAGCCCGATGCTCTTCGCCGGCGCAATCAGCAGGGGAGAGCCCATCAAGGTGTTCAACAACGGCGATATGATCCGCGACTTTACCTACATCGACGACATCGTCGAGGGCACCATCCAAGTGATTGACCATCAGCCAAAAGCGGAAGATTGCCCCAACGGAGTGCCCTACAAAGTATACAACATCGGTTGCTCGCACCCCGTCAAACTGATGGATTTTATCAGCGAAATCGAAACGGCCTACGGTAAGCCCGCCGAGAAGATTTTCCTGCCGATGCAGCCCGGAGATGTCTACCAAACCAACGCCGACACCACCAAGCTCGAAACCGAAGTTGGCTACAAGCCGCACTGGTCTCTGCACGATGGAATCGGCGAGTTCATGGCCTGGTACAAATCCGCCAAAAACCCTCTTAAGTAGTTAAAAATTAGTGTATTAACTTTATATTAAAATGAAAGCAAAAGCAATTATTGTTGCCCTCTTCGCCTTTTTCGGCGCAATGGGAGCGCAGGCCCAGACTGCGGTAAAATCCAACCTCGTTTATGACCTTACAGCCACCCTCAATGCCGGTGTAGAATTCGCCGTTGCCCCCAAGTGGACAGTGGATGTATCCGCCAATATCAACCAGTGGACAAAATGGAAGCACCTGATGGTTCAGCCCGAGGCTCGCTACTGGCTCGGAAATGCCTTCAGCGGCACCTTCGTCGGTGCTCACCTGATTGCAGGTCTTGGCAATGCCGGCGGCTTCAGCATGCCCATCTACGACGGATTCAAAGACAACCGCAGTAAAGGTTCCTTCTTTGGCCTTGGCATTGGCTGCGGCTATGCCTATAATTTCAATGAGAAATGGGGTCTTGAGGGCGAGCTCGGCCTTGGCTACATCCACTTCGGCTACGACAAATATGATGTTGACACCGATGTGCTCCTCGCTGAGGACCAGTCCAAGAGCTATTTCGGCCCTACCAAAGCTGCAATTTCACTTGTATATCATTTCTAGAATATGAATATCGCAATAGTTGGCACCGGCTATGTCGGTCTGGTAAGCGGCACCTGCTTCGCCGAAATGGGTGCAAATGTAACTTGTGTAGATGTTAATGAGGAGAAAATCGCCAAGCTCAAGGCAGGGGAGATTCCAATCTATGAACCCGGCCTCGATAGCATGGTGCGCAAAAATGTAGAGGCTGGTCGTCTGCACTTTACAACCTCGCTAAAAGAGGTCCTGGACGATGTCCAGGTGGTATTTTCCGCCGTTGGCACACCTCCCGATGAGGACGGAAGCGCCGACCTTCGCTATGTGCTGGAGGTTGCCCGCGAGTTCGGTCGCAACATCAACAAGTACACCGTGCTTGTCACCAAATCAACCGTTCCCGTCGGCACTGCTGCCAAGGTAAAAAAGGCCATCCAAGAGGAGCTGGACAAGAGGGGAGTAGACATCGAATTCGATGTAGCTTCCAACCCCGAATTCCTCAAGGAAGGCAACGCAATCAAGGATTTCATGAGCCCCGACAGAGTGATTGTGGGTGTTGAATCCGAGCGAGCAGCCAAGCTGATGAACAAGCTCTACAGACCCTTCCTGCTGCAGAATTTCCGCGTGATAACTACCGACATCCCATCTGCCGAGATGATAAAATATGCCGCCAATTCCATGCTGGCAACCCGCATCTCCTTCATGAACGATATTGCCAATCTCTGCGAGCTGGTTGGCGCGGATGTAGCTATGGTGCGCAAGGGCATTGGCGCCGACACCCGCATCGGCAGCAAATTCCTCTATCCCGGTTGTGGATACGGCGGAAGCTGCTTCCCCAAGGATGTCAAGGCCCTTATCAAGACCGCCCAAAAGGCCGGATATGAGATGAAGGTGCTCAAGGCTGTTGAAGATGTCAACGAGAACCAGAAAACCCTGCTATTCAGGAAATTAGTAGCTCTCCTTGCCCCCGAGGCAGCAAAGGGAACTGCCGAGGAAATGGCAGCAGCCCAGCCTCTCAAGGGCCGCCGCGTTGCCCTCTGGGGACTGGCCTTCAAGCCCGAAACCGACGATATGCGCGAGGCTACCTCGCTGGTTACAATCGACCTGCTCACCAAGGCCGGAGCCACCGTCAAAGTGTTCGACCCCGTCGCAATGGATGAGTGCCGCCGCCGCATCGGCGACAAGGTGGAGTATGCCAGCGATATGTACGATGCTGTTCTGGATGCAGATGCGCTGCTGCACCTCACCGAATGGAAGGTCTTCCGCCTGCCGTCCTGGCCCGTTGTCAAGCGAAGCATGCGCGGCAACATCGTGCTCGATGGCCGCAATGTCTACGATCCCGAAGAGCTATTCGAAGCAGGCTTCGAATACCATTGTATCGGTAGATAATCGTCTATCTTCTAAAAATTAAGCCGGCTTAGTCCGGCTTTTTTGTGACTTTTATGGTTATAAAATTGTTTATAAATTATTTTTAATTTGTTTTTTATAATCAAAAAGATTATTTTTGTGTCATGACTGAAAAAGAAACTCAAGAACAACTGGCCGCTAACTTAAAATTGTGTCGAAAAGAATGTGGATACACACAGGATGAAGTTGCAAAATATTTAGAAATTAGTCAACCAGCTTATAACAAGTATGAAAGATGTGAGACGCCAATTAATCACAGGCATCTAGAGAAACTAGGTAGACTTTATGGTATTAGTCCATATAAGTTAATAAGTGAGAAATCGGTTGATTTGTCGGCTTCAATTGCATTTGCGTATAGAAAGACTGGTAACCCTGATTTGAACTCTGTTGCTGCTTTCAAATCAATAGTGATGAATTATATATTTATGTGTGATGAACTCGCAAAAGATTAAGGAACTACATATAGAAATGAGGGTGTTGGCTGGTCGTCTTCGACGCGAGATGGGGTGGCAACCGGTGGATTCGGTTAAAGTGACGAGCATCATCAGGGCCAAGAAAATCCTAACTGTTTATAAGCCTTTGGAAGATGTAGATTTTAGTGGCATGGCTATAAGAACATCAGCGAAACATGAGGATTCTTCCAATCTCTTTATGCTTATAAACACCAGTCAAGCTATTGGTAAACAGAGATTTACGGCATGCCATGAATTTTACCATCTATTGTTCCAACGAGATTTCAGTTATTCATCTAATAGTGCGGGAAAATTCGATTTGTCAAATGAAGAAGAGTACAAGGCTGATGTGTTTGCCGCGAATCTTCTTCTTCCGATGTCTGGAATTGAAGATATGGTGCCGATTGAGCAAATGCGTCTTAACTCGATAACATTAGAGACTGTGCTAAAACTAGAGCAGCATTTCGGCTGTTCAAGAGCAGCCTTGTTGCGAAGACTGAAGTCTATGCACTTTATAGATTCCTCAAAGTACGAAGAATTTAGCATTGATGTAATCACGGGTGCTCTCGAGAATGGCTACGATGCTTCGCTGTATAGACCGGACAAGAGAAACATGGTCGTTGGTGACTATGCAACAAAGGCCAGAACCTTGTTCGAAAATGGCAGAATATCTGGTACAAGATATAGGGAGTTAATGGCTGAATTAGGACTTGAGAACACTAATGTTCAAAATCAACAGTAAAGTGTTGAAAACTTTCCTGATTTTATTTTGTTGGTATGCTATTTTATTATAATTTTGTACAAGAGTCAACTTATTTTATAACTAAGAAAATGGAGGTAATTATGATATAAGATAGAAGGGGCGAAAATGCCCTATCAGCTCTGGCAAGCATGATAGGGCAGAAAGTCTTCTTTAGCGACTTGAGAGACTAGCCCCAAAGCGCATGATGGAGACGGAAAAGGACTGCAAAGTTAAAAAAAACTTTGCTTTCTCTCCATAAAGTCGCAATGAAAGTTTTATTTTTTAATTTTTATAACGACAAAAATGGAATCTTTTCAATTTACGGGAGAACTTTTTTCAGAATTTAACTCCGACGCAACAAATTCTGCTTTTGTCCCTATTATCGGTGATAATAGAGATAGAAAAAAGATGATTCATAATCTGAATCTTTATCATGATTTTAAGACCGAAGGTTTTTGGGGAATTCCTGTTGCTGACGCTTATTATGGTGATCTTCCGGGTGATTTCATCTCCTATTCTGACAGGAACAAACACTTGTATCCGTATGGAATTCAATGTTTTACCTACGACTATAAGATAGAACCTACTTGGAGCAGACCTTTGTCTTCACTTAATTGCTTGAAGAATTATAAATGTGTAGTTGCCCCTGACTTCTCACTCTTTGTTGATTTGCCACATTGTATCAACATCTGGAATGTGTATCGAAAAATGTGGGTGACCTCTTTTTGGCAGAGTCGGGGTGTCAAGGTGATACCCTCTGCTAGTTGGGGCAATGTTGATTCTTTTCAATACTGTTTTTGCGGATTACCGGAAGGAGGAACTATTGCTATTGGACATATAGTTGTAGGACGCGATAAAGCATATAAGCGTCTGTATCGTATGGGAGTAGAAAAACTTATAGATTTCAAACACCCTGACAAATTGTTGGTGTACGGTTCTAAACTTGACTTCTGTCCTGATGTGGAGACTGTTTATTATAATGACCATATTTACAAAATGAGGAATATGTTATGAAGAATTTTGATTTCACATTAAATGAAGAGTTCCCTATGTGCGACAAGGAACTCTATGAGAAGATGCAGGGACATTTTCTTATGCCAGAGGAGGAAACCTTCTTTGACACAATGATTTACAAAGAGTTGAATGAGTTCGCTCCTTCATTTGATGTAATAATGCTCGAAGATGACAATGTAGATAGCATTTACATAGTCAGGTGTTACTATGCTGAGTATAAGATTGGATGCGGGAAAGAGGGATATCGAGATTCTTCAGAATATGCTCTTTCATTAAAAGACGCCCTTGATGTGGACATGTTTAAGTTCTTGAATAAGCATATCTCGCTATTAGAATGGCTTCGATCAATAAATTATTCAGGTTTAAATTATGATAGATGGGAGGAATAATTATGGGAGGAGTTAGTGCGTATTTAGATACTGGTGGTTTTAGTGAATACTTGTATCATCAAGTTGGAGATGTCATTAGCGCAAATGGTGTTTCAGGTAAAGTATTGGCAAAGGAGGGTGATGATAGGTCCCATGAGGGATTGCCTACATATTCAAATACCTCTGAAGTTTACTTTAAATTGAAGGAGTATACTAACATTGTGGAGCAGGCTAGGATTTATAAAGATAGGCAAGCCGTGCTCGATTTTGATTGGGGACATGACCATCACGAATTCAAGGAGGGCGTTGTACATGTACATGAATGGTATAAGAACAAAAATGGTAAGTGGGTAAGGAGCTCTAAGGCTAGGCATCTCAATAATGAGGAGATGAAAAAATATGGAGATTTGCTGAAAAAAGCCAATCCGAACATAAAATTCCGCTAGTTTGCAAGTTTTTTCTTATCTTTACGGATTAGAAAATAACAACGACTATGAACCGCGAAGAACTCAAGACTATTCTCCCTCATAGGGAACCGATGCTGCTGGTTGATGAATCTGTAGTCACCGGCGAATTTGTAGATTCCAAATACACCATCCCTCAGGATGCCTGGTTCGTGCAAGGGCACTTTCCGGGCTATCCCGTTGTACCTGGGGTTATCCTTTGCGAGATAATGGCCCAGGGCAGTGTGCTGCTGATTCCTCGTGAGCAGCTGGTGGACAATACCGCTCTCTACGGCGGTCTGGACGGGGTTAAGTTCAAAAATTCCGTCTTCCCCGGCGACACTGTGGAGGTTCGCGCCCGCCTCGAGGATAGCCGTTTCCCCATGTACAATGTGCTCGCCGAGGCCAAGGTTAACGGCAAACTCTGCGTTAAGGGACACCTGAAATTCTTCCTCGTTCCCAAGGCCAACCTTAAAGGAATCGAGTAGATGAAGCCGGTAGTCTCCCAAACCTTCCGCATCGAGAGCTACGAGACGGACATCAAACGCCGGCTCAAGCCGCTTTTTGTGCAGAATCATCTTCAGGAGATGGCCTATCAGGGGTCGGAGTACTGCGGAGCCAGCTACGAAGTACTGCGTAAGGAGGGGCTGTTTTGGGCCCTGAACCGTATGCACTTCAGGGTGTACGAAATGCCCCTCTGGGGCGACCATGTCAGGATTGATACCTGGTCCAGGGGGCAGATGGGTCCGCTCTGGCACCGTAATTTGCGGATTTTCAGGGGAGAGGAGCTTTGCATTGAAGCAACCTCCGCTTGGACCATCCTGAGTCTGGACGGCCGCGGTATCTACCGTGGCGATTGTGGCTTTGACCCTAATCTTCATTATTCCGAAGATACCCTTCCATTTTGCACAAAGATTATTGTTCCCGCCGATTTGCAGATGCAGCCGGCTGGGAGCCACACTGTTGTATATTCCGACCTGGATTCGAACCAGCATGCCAACAACTGCATGTACACGCAGTGGGCCGTGGATGCCCTGCCTTTGGACTATGTTCGCGGCCATGACCTTTACGATTTCCAGGTCTGCTACTACCACGAAATTCGCCCTGGCGAGACCGTAGAATTCAAGCTCGGCAGGGAGAATGCTGAATCGGGGTTAGAGGGCGGCATCAGCCGCCGTGCCGAAGGAGGGAGCGATGCGACCGACGAAAGGCACCCCAAGGCTCAGAATGAGCCGAAGGGCA
>Ga0065708_1014780_pt1 | contig 17832 bp, 12 predicted proteins | sample Hoacrofraction12_2_FD_59095 | JGI IMG/M metagenome (GOLD analysis project Ga0065708, IMG submission 59095) | Hoatzin crop microbial communities from Cojedes, Venezuela, sample from fiber fraction 12 v1 | ecosystem: Host-associated > Birds > Digestive system > Esophagus > Crop | place: Venezuela... | reverse complement strand
TGATAATGATTCCTTTACCTCCGTAGCTGTAGGTAGGTTTCGAGGGTCCAGCAGCCTGCATGGCTGCTGTTCCGATGACTGTCGCTGCCGCAAGAGCGGCAAGTCTTGAATTTGTAATAATTCCCATAACTTTTAAATTTAAAAAATACAATCTTTAATTCAGTAATCCTATAGTAAGTCCTATTTCCTTATTGTTTAAGGAGTTATCAGTAGAGAGATAATTTCCGTAGAGTTTCACGAACCACAGCGTGTGCACCTTCTTGATGTTTATCGGTATTTGGTATGTCACCGACAAAGTGCCTTTCCAGTAGTTCGCCTTATAGTATTCCATATCGGGGAGCAAAACGCTCTGCGCATATTCCGTTGTCTCGTCGCTAAGTGCGATGTCGCTTTTCGTGCTTACGCTATATGTCGCCGCTGCCTCTGCCCAGAGTTTTCCTTTTATGAATGCGCATCCTCCCTCGGCGGTCATGTTCAGACGTCCGTATTTTAGTTGCGACTCTGGCAGGAGGTGTTTGTTTTTTGCCGTGCCGTAATTGGCTGTTGCCCCGGCGTATGCCTTCACTTTGTTGCCGTCGGTATGGCTCCAGCGGTAGTGGAGGCTTGCGTTGAAGAGGTTCACCTGATAGCGCTTTTTGAAGTTCAGCGTCGTCTCATAGTTATACGATGTCAGTCCTGTCGCCGAGTCGTTGGTTTGCACGAGTGTCTGCCTGTACTCGTCGGCGTATGCCTGCTGATATTTTGCGGCGATGTCGATTCGGTGGATGTTGCTTCCTTTGTGTATTACCGTCTGGCTGGCTCCGCCGTACTCATACTCATAGTATTTTCCCGGCTCATATTTGTATGTGCCTTGTATGTTCTCCCTTGTTCGTGCTATCGTGAGAGTGGTGAGCTGTCCGAGGGTCGGGGTTTTTATTCCCCAGGCGAGTGTGGCACCGAATTTGTGGCTCACCCACTGCCTCATAAAACCGCTGTATCCGCTTGTCGTTCCCTCGGCGTTCTCCATTCCGCTCATCATGTAATATTTTATGGTGGCGTCGCTCTGCACAGTGTTGATATTGGGTATTTTCTCTTTCCTGCGCTCGTAGTATCCGCTAAGGGCGAAGGTATGGTTGAAATAAGTGTATGTCAATGATGGCGTGAGCTTGTATTGCAGCAGTTGACTGCGGCTTCTCGGGTCGCGCAGCCTTGAGAGGTCGCCGGTTTTATAGTCTATCCTCGCTCCGGCCCTGACACCCCAGAGTGGTATCGTGCTTATCGCCGCCGTGAGGTTGAAATACTGGAAGTCGTACTTTCCTTTTATACTGCTTCCGGAGATGAAGGGGTTGCTGTTGTACGGCCTTTCCTCGTCGCACCACGCCCTTTCCTTCGTCCTTCCGTGGTTAAACTGGAATTTGCCGTATCCGTAGAGATAGTTTCCTATTTTCTGGTATCTCTCGGCGAAGAATGTGAGGCTGTTTGTCTGGTTTCCCTCTTGCACGCGGTGGAACGTTCCGTCCTCGTGGTTGATGTTAAACCAGGTCTTGCCGTAGTTGGGCAGTGTGTCGGCCGACATACCCGCGGCGATGTCGGTATATGTCCATTGTCTTTTCTCATCGAGTTGTTTTATGCTCCCGATGTCGGTCTGTGCCGCTGCCGCCATTGCCGTGGCCGCCGCTATGAGTGTTGCTATGTGTCTTCTATTCATCATATTCGCGCGGTGTGATAGTGGTTGATACATGGAAGTCGTTGGAGCTGTTGTTGGTGTCGGTGAGCACTTTCCTTCCGTTTTCCGTCTTTGCTGTTTTGCGGTAAACCACTTCGCCTGTCCATCCTGAGATGGCATTGATATTGGTGTATCCGGCGTCGATGGAGGGGTAGAGTCGTTTGCTTCCCGTGTCAACACCTGTGGTTTTGTTGCGCAGGTAGTCCACTCCGTCGATGATGGTTCTCACGGGAATCATCATATACTGGTTTCCCGATGTTTTTCCGTAGGCGTATGTCAGCGGCCACTCGCTCACGTCCTCCGTGGTTCTGAAAATCACGATGCCGCAGGGTCCGCTCTGCACAAGGTTCATTATCGACATGCGGCTGTACATCGAGTAAATGAGTTCTAAGGCTGGGGTCGCGGGATTGTTGACATAACTTCCTTGCAGGTCCTTGGCCTCGAAGTCGGCGCCGCTGAGGTCGTTTTCAAAGTCGCTCACGTCGCTGTGGTCGATGGCGCTGTTGCATATCAGGAGCGTACCTTCCGGGGGCAGCAGACAGTCGTCGTCATCGGGGATTCTGAACACCTGCTTTGCCACCACCACGCTGTCGTCGTAGTCCTCGCTGAGGTTGTCGAGGGTGTAGGGTTGCGAGGAGTCGGAGTCGAGGAGTCCGATATAGAGTCCGGCGGCGTTGATGGTGTCGCCCGACTGGTTATAGAGCTCTATGTATTTTCCTGCCTGGTAGGAGCGGTTGTTTTGGTCTTTGCTTCCAGCGGCGTAAATCTTGCTGATGATGATGTCGCGGTTCACCGACACTGTGGTTTGCAGTTTCAGCGGAGTGGTGGCATATTCTGATGTCAGGAGCTGCGAGTTGAGGGCCCCTGTTATCGTGCATCCTGAAGTTACTACGCTGTCGCCGGTGAGCCTGCGGTATTCGTCGGAGGTTATCTCCCAGCTCGTAGCGATGTTGTAGATGTCGGGGATGATGCCGGAGAAGGTGGCGATGCCGTCGTTGTCGGTGGATGCGATAATGCGCTGTGAGGAGCCTTCCGATGTTATCGTAATGTCGTGCCCCTCGAAGTCGTTGGCGATGAAAGTTTCGGGCATCACGAGCTGCACCTTTACCGTCGCCGCCTCCGTGGCGTCGTCGTAGTCGATACAACTTTGAAAGGTCGTCGCTCCAGCGAGAAGCGCAAGCACAAAATATTTAAAATTAATCTTCATTTTCGTTTCTTTAAGTCAAACCCGGCCCAGTTGGGGATAACTATTAATTGTCAATTATCAATTATCAATTGTCAATTTGATGAGGCTCCGCCTCATCACAGATTGAAGTAAAGCTCAGCGCCGAAGCTGAATGTTCCGGTGTTTCTTTGCGTCAGGGTGCTTGTTTTGTTGCCAGTGAGATACGGCTCATAGAAGAGAGTGTTGTTGACGTAGAACGAGAGTCCTCCTATTTTTCCGAACTCTTTGGTGAGTCTTGCGGAGGTGTTCCACGTAACCGGTGTCTTTGTCGCTTCCTTGTCGCTCACGGAGGTGTAGAGGTCTGCTATCGCCACGCTGCTCTGTCCTGTGGGCTTCGTGTCGTAGTATTGTGCGTCCATTCCGAGGTATCCGGAGAGCATGCTGTTGGTGATGTCGTGATACTGCAGGTTGGTGTCGATCCATCCGATTGGGTTCTTGTCGGCGATGAAATTGTATGTCGAACTGTGGAACACTGCCTGTGCGGTGAGCGACAGCACCATTTTCAGACTTGGGATGTGTGTTACCGTGCGCAGTGTCATCACGAGTCGGCGGTAGCGGTCGTAGTCTTGCCCCGAGGGATACACTACCTTCAGAGGCGTGAGTCCATATCCGGAGTATGCCGCCGGCAGGAGCGACGCGCTTATTGACGAACTGTTGAGGTCGGTGCTCCAGGTTTTTGTTTGCGACCATGCCCCGCTGAGGTAGAACGATGTTTTTATCGGTTTCCACTCTCCGAAGTCGAAGTCCATCTCTATGCCTTTGTTCACCGTGGTGTTGGTGTTGCCAATTTTCCCTGTCGTCATAAAGACGATGTCAGTGCGCTCGGGGTTGGAGTAGTCTATTGTCGTGGCTGCCCCCGGCGTGATGACAAGGCCTTGGGCAGCGGAGTAGAAGTTCGACTGGTAGGTGAAGTATTCCGTTGCGCTTCCGAAGCCGTTGGGCGTGCGGTCATAGTATGCCAGCAGACTTAGCTTTTTGCCTTTGGGGAGTTTGAAGTCAAGTCCTGCCTCCACTTTCGTGGTGGTGGCATTTTTCAGTTCCTTGCTTTTCTCCACGTCATACACCTGTGTGTGGTATGCGTAGATTTGCCCTGCGGTGTCATCTTGGGGCATGTAATTGGCAGCCACCCTGTCGTCGTATTTCTTGTCGGGGTAGAGGTAGGCGAGGGAGGGCGTCTTACTGTTCATTCCGATGCCAGCTCTGATATCGAGCCATTTCGTGATGCTCATCGACATGTTCAGTCGCGGCGAGAGGGCAGTGGTTGCCACGCTTCCGAAGGGCTGGAGGGCTGTGAAACGCGCTCCGGCGGTGATTTTCAAACGGTTTATCTTGTTGATGTTCCAGGTGAAGGCGTCCTCGGCATAGAGGGCTATCTGGTGGAGTGCGGGGATGTCGCTGAAAGCCCTCGGTCGGCCGTTGCTGTTGGGCTTATACGGCAGTGCGTCGTCGGCATTATAATATCCCTTTCCGCTGTTCCAGTCGAGGTTGTACTCGCCTCCGATTTTGAAGTTTTGTATCGTCTTTCCTTTTCTCCAGAAGAAGGAGTTGCTGAGTTTCGCATAGATGTGTGCTGGTCGTCCCTCTGTGATTCCCGTGGCGAGATAGGAGGCGTTTTGCCAGTCAGCGGTGTAGTATCCTGTCTCCCTTGCCGTGAGTATCGGGAGGAAGCCGGTGCTGTTTGACACATAGCTCGTGGTCCTGGAATTGCTTCTTGTGAAGTTGGCTCCCACGGTATAGCTGAGTGTTCGCATTAGCGGTTTGTCAATGGCGATTTTTCCGTTGTGTGTTATCGTCCAGTTGGTGGTTGTGGCTTTCGACTCTGTGCCGTCAGCTTGTGCGTCGGGGTCGTTGCCACTCCAGTCTCTCGACTGTGTAAACTTAATCTTAGTGGTTGTATTCCATTTATTTATCGGACTCCACTTATAGGAAACGTTGAACGTGTATCTGTGGAAAGAGCGGGTCTTTTGTCTTGGGTCGCTCCACGACTGCGCGTAGTCGCCTCCGAAGTTTATCACGGAGCCGTTCTTGAGTTTAAAACCTTTCGCCAAGGAGTAGTTTTGCAGCGACGGGTTTATCTTTCCTTTGATGTTCCAGGGTGTTACTCCCTCGATGGAATGCACCACTACCATGCTCGATGTGATGTCGCCGTATTCTGCCGAGGGGATGCCTCTGATAACCTCCACCTCCTGGATGTCGTCGGCGGCGATTTGACGGAGGTCGGTGCCCACGAAGGCGGTGGAGGAGAACTGCCCTTGTGTGAGCTCACCGTTGTTGGAGATAGGCATGCCGTCAACGACGATGCCGCTTCCGAAGGCGCTGGTGTTGTTGTTTACGAGGGTTCTCAACTGCAGGTTTGTCTGCGATTGCAGGTCGTTGTTTCCCATCAGCTGTCCCGGTATGAGTTGCATTACGTCGGCGAGGGATGTCGCCTGGAGGTGGTCGATGGCCTGCCTTCCGATGATGCTGCTTGTCGAGGAGCCGCTGGCGTTCTGCTTCGCCGTCACCGTAACCTCCTTGAGGCTCAGCGACGTCTCTATCATCTGCAATGTGAGGTTGAGGTCTTTCGACACCTTAAGCCTGAGGTTTATCGGCTCATATCCCACGTATGTGACCTTTAGCGTGTAGTCTCCGTCAGGCACGTTGTGCATCACCGCCTTTCCTTTTACGTCGGTTGTGGCATAAATTCCGGAGGGGTCGAGGACGCAGGTTGCCATTATCACCGGCTCCTTCGTCTGCTTGTCTGTAAGGGATATATTGATGTCCGCAGCCATCGACGCGACGGCTGCGAGACACAGTAAAAATAGCGTTTTTATCCTTCTTCCTGCCATAAATACAATTTTGGGTGCAAAGGTACTCAAATTTTTGTGTCTGTGCAATACTTAAAAATCGGTATTTTCTGCTTTAGGACAAACCCAACCCAGTTGGGGAAGCCTCTTGACAGAGGGTCATATAGTCTAACCCGGCCCAGCCGGGACTGCTCCTGCCGGAGGGCTTCTTGCGAACGAAGTTCGCTTAATTGTCAACTTTCCGATAAGCGAGGGCAAAGGAAGCTTGTTTACTCTGCCGAGCGTGAGGAAAGTCGGCGAAGCCCATTGTCAATTGTCAATTGTCAATTGTCAATTTGCCGAGCTCCGCTCGCTAAGCAGGAACTGCTTAAAGTCAGCGAATTCTTTTGACATTGGGACACTTTGTTTTGTTCCTTTCATAAATGCCTGGAGCCTTTCGGGTATTTCGACGGGCGTGCCGAGGATGGCATCGACGGTGTCTTTGAATTTCGCCGGGTGTGCCGTCTCGCAGAACACGCCGGTTTCGCCTTCTTGGAGCAGGTCTTTGAGTGCTTTGTATCCACAGGCACCGTGCGGGTCGAGGATGTATTTGTTGTCGTCGTAGCACTGTTTTATCGTCGCCCTGATGTCGTCGTCGGAGTATGTTGCTCCGCTCACGTGTGCCTTTACCGTCTCCCAGTCTTTGTCGTACATGTCATACACTCTTGCGAAGTTGCTGGGGTCTCCCACGTCCATGGCGTTGGCGAGCGTCTGTATGCTCGGTTTCGGCTCATACTTGCCTGTTTGCAGATATTTGTAGAAGATGTCGTTGGCGTTGTTGGCAGCGATAAACCTCTTCACGGGGAGTCCCATCTGCTGTGCGAAGAGTCCGGCGGTGATATTTCCGAAGTTGCCGCTCGGCACGCAGATCACGAGGTTGTCGGCCTTGCCTATTTCCTGCATCCTGGCGTATGCGTTGAAATAGTAGAACGCCTGCGGGAGGAAGCGTGCCACGTTGATGGAGTTGGCGCTGGTGAGTGTCATCGCCTTTTGCAGGTCGCTGTCCATAAACGCGCTCTTCACCAATGCCTGGCAGTCGTCGAAGACGCCGTCCACCTCCACGGCGGTGATGTTCTGGCCGAGGGTGGTGAACTGGCACTCCTGAATTTTGCTCACTTTGCCTTTAGGGTAAAGCACATACACGTGTATGCCCTCCACACCGAGGAAGCCGTTGGCAACCGCCGAGCCGGTGTCGCCGCTGGTGGCCACGAGTACGTTCACGGTGCCTTTGTTCTCCTGTTTGATGAAATACTGTAGGAGACGGGCCATAAACCTTGCGCCCACGTCTTTGAAGGCGAGGGTGGGGCCGTGGAAGAGCTCCAAGGAGTAGATGTTGTCCTCCACTTTCACCGTGGGGCAGTCGAAAGAGAGGGTGTCGTCAACGATTTTCTTGAGGTCGTCCTCTTTCACGTCCTCTCCGAAGAATGCCGTAGCCACGGTTTCGGCTATCTCCTGAAACGACATCTTTCCGATGTGCTCGTAAAATGCCGCGGGCAGCTTATAGAGTTTTTCGGGCATGTACAGGCCCCTGTCGGGTGCCAAGCCCTTCGTTACTGCTTTTTTAATGTTGCTTCCGGCGCATTGCCGTTGGTACTGTAATACTTCATATTAATGGATAATGGATAATGTATAATGGAAAGCGCCGGAACGGCGCATAATTCTCAATTCTCAATTCTCAATTCTCAATTGGAAAGCAGCGCTTTCATAAATTGCGTGGTGCGAAGCATTCCGTATGAGCCACTTACGCAGCTCTCTTCATCATAAACTTTAACGTCGTCGGGTTGTATTCCCGGTTGCCAGATGAGGAATGGCACCGGCTCTTGCACGTGAATTCTCATTTCCACGGGAGTGGGGTGGTCGGGCAGCACGGCGATGCACACCGGGTCATCTTTCCACGTTTTCACCTCGTTGTAAATGGGTTCCACGATGCGGTGGTCGAGATATTCTATTGTTTTGAGTTTCAGTTCGAGGTCTCCGTCGTGTCCGGCCTCGTCGCTTGCCTCCACGTGGAGGAACACGAAGTCGTGGGTTCTCAGCGCGTCGATTGCCGCCTGTGCCTTTCCCTCGTAGTTGGTGTTGGCGAGTCCTGTTGCCCCCGGCACCTCGATTACCTCAAGTCCGGCATATCTTCCGATGCCTCTGATGAGGTCCACGGCGCTTATCACGGCCCCGCTCTTCACTTGCGGGAAGGTCTTGGTGATTGGCTCCATTTGCGGACGGTATCCTCCGCTCCAGGGCCAGATGGAGTTGGCCGGCTGCTTGCCCTCGGCAACTCGCTGTTGGTTGAACGGGTGCTGCGGCAGCAGCTCTTGCGACTTGAGAATCAGCGAGTTGATAAGGTCGGCGGTCTCTTGTGCCGTCATTCTCCCTTCCTCCACGGGCGCGTCGGACATCGGTTTCACGAGCAGCGGTTTCCACGGCTCTCCCGGGTGGTCGTGTGGCGGTGCGCATTCTATGTATTTGCTTCCGCCTCTGATAACGAGGAGGTGTCGGTATTGTATTCCGGTGATGAATTTCACCTTGTCGCTGCCTAATTTCTCATCGAGGAAGCGTATCAGTTTGTCACCGTCTTCTGTTGCGAGATGCCCACCGTGGTGGTTTTGTATCTTCCCGTCGGCGAGGGTGATTATATTACATCTTATCGCCATGTCCAAGGGGTGCATGTCGTATCCTATGGATGCCGCCTCAAGTGGTCCGCGGCCCTCATACACCTTGTCGAGGTCGTAGCCCATGATTGCGGTGTTGGCCACCTCGCTTCCCGGCATATATCCGTCGGGCACGGTGATGAGCCTTCCTGTTCTTCCTTTTCTGGCGAGCATGTCCATATACGGTTTGTCGGCGTATTGCAGGAGTGTCTTTCCCCCGAGCCTTTCCACCTTATGGTCGGCCATGCCGTCGCCTAATATAATAATGTGTTTCATCTTTTAAATGTTTGCTATCGACATAATGTTGGCGAAGACTCCCGCTGCCGTAACCCCGGCCCCGGCTCCGTATCCTTGTATGAGCATCGGGTATTCGCGGTATCTCTCCGTGGTGAGCATCACGATGTTGTTGCTGCCCTTGAGCTCATAGAAGGGGTGGTGGCTGTCAACGGCCTCGAGCGACACTTTCGTCTTTCCCATTTCCATTTGCGCCACGAAGCACCAGTGTTTCCCCTCTTTCTCGAGGGCCTTGCGCTTTGTCTCGAACTCCGCGTCGAGCTGCGGCAGGTTTTTCCAGAAGTCGTCCAAGGACCCTTGGAAATAGCTGTCAGGCACGAAGAGGTGTTTCTCCACGTCTGCCTGCTCCACCTTGTATCCCGCCTCCCTTGTGAGGATTACGAGTTTTCTTATCACGTCGGTTCCGCTGAGGTCGATCCTCGGGTCCGGTTCGCTGTATCCCTGTTCTTTCGCCCTTTTCACGGTCTCGGAGAACGGCACGTCGGCAGAGAGCTCATTGAAGATGAAGTTGAGCGTTCCGCTTAGCACTGCCTCTATCTTGAGGATTTTATCGCCCGAGTTGCGCAGGTCGTTGATGGTTCCGATGATGGGGAGTCCGGCTCCCACATTCGTCTCGAATCTGAATTTCACTCCTTTCTCGAGTGCTGTGGCCTTGAGTTTCGCATATCTGTCGTATTCGCTCGACGCCGCGATTTTGTTGGCCGTCACCACCGAGATGTTGTGCTCGAGGAAAGTCTGATACAGCCCTGCCACGTCCTTGCTTGCCGTGCAGTCAACGAATACGGAGTTGAAGATGTTCATCGCCAGTACTCCGGCCTTGAGTTTTGAGGTGTCGCTGTCTTCCGACTCTGCCAGTTTTTCTTTGTATGTTCTCAGGTCTATGCCGTCGCGGTTGAAAATCGCCTTATGGCTCGATGCGATGCCCACGACATTCAGTTTCAGGCGGCTGCTCTTTTTCAGCTCCTCGTATTGCGACGCTATCTGCTCTATGAGGTTGCCTCCCACTGTGCCGATACCGCAGATGAAGAGGTTCAGCACTTTGTATTCGGATAGAAAAAAGGAGTCGTGCAGCACGTTGAGTGCCTTTCGGAGGTACTTGCTGTCGATGACGAACGAGATGTTCGTCTCCGAGGCTCCCTGTGCGCATGCGATGACGCTGATGCCGCTTCGTCCGAGGGTGCCGAAGAGTTTTCCGGCGATGCCCGGCGTGTGTTTCATGTTCTCTCCCACGATGGCGATGGTGGCGAGGTTGCTCTCTGCCGTCATCGGGAACATCGCGCCCGTCTCGATCTCCTTGCTGAACTCATCGTTGAGCACGTCGATGGCTGCCGCGGCATCCTGATCCCTCACGCCTATGGAGGTGGAGTTTTCCGATGATGCCTGCGAGACGAGGAACACGCTGATGCCATTGTCTGCCAATGCCGTGAAGATACGGCGGTTGACGCCTATCACTCCCACCATCGAGAGGCCGGCGACGGTGATGAGCGTCGTGCCGCTGATGCTGGAGATACCCTTGATAGGCTTGCGGTTGTCGGTAATTTCACTCTTTATTATCGTCCCCGGGTTCTCGGGGTTGAAGGTGTTCTTCACTAGGATGGGTATGTTTTTGATGCATACCGGATATATCGTGGGCGGGTAGATGACCTTAGCTCCGAAGTTGCAGAGCTCCATGGCCTCCACATAACTCAGCTCGTTGATGGTGTAGGCGGTGGGAATCACCCTCGGATCGGCGGTCATGAAACCGTCAACGTCGGTCCATATCTCCAACTGTGCGGCGTTGAGTGCTGCGGCGATGATCGATGCTGTGTAGTCGCTGCCTCCTCTTCCGAGGTTTGTCACCTCCTCGGTGTCAACGTCAGAAGAGATGAATCCCGGCACCACGGCCACTTTTGGGAGAGGGTTGAATGTGTCTTTCACCAAACTGGCAGTGAGGTCGCTGTCGAGGACGTTTCTTCCGTGCTTTGCCTGTGTTTTTATGAATTTGCGTGAGTCGAAGAGCTGTGCCCCTTCGATAAGCTCCGCCACGATGTTGCTGCTTAGTCTTTCGCCGTAGCTGACGATAGTGTCGATGGTTTTGTTGCTCAGGTCTCTGATAAGGAACACTCCTTTGTAGATGCTTCCGAGCTCATGGAGCAGGTCGTCAACGGTTTTGAGGAGTCTTTCTTTCTTCGCCTTGTCGGTGATGATGGCCTCCACCATGTCGTTGTGCCTTTTCACCATTTGCGCGAGGTTCTCCTTGTATCCCTCATCGCCTGTCTTTGCCCTGTCGGCAGTTGCCAGGAGCTGGTCGGTGATGCCTCCGAGCGCACTCACCACAACAATAACACTGTCTTCCTGCGCCTCCACGATTTTCTTGAGGCTCAGGATGCTTTCCACGGAACCTACGGACGTTCCGCCAAATTTTAATACTTTCATTTTTTATTACGTTTTTATCCCCTCAACAAACGGGGGTGTTGATTTCAGCGTGCAAAGGTAGTGATTATTTTGCAGTTTAGCAAAAGTTTCGCTAAAAAATAAACAAAAATTCATTCTAAGTAATTTAAAAGCGGCAAATTGTAATTTAAAAGCGGCATTTTGCTTGGTGAAATAAGTATTTCAATGATGTCGTCCGTATATATTTTAAAGTTTCGCAATGAAAAATGAAAAGTGAAAAATCATACGCGGGGCATAGTATCGTTAAACAAATAAATATTACATAAAATGAAATTTAAGACATTCTTACCTCTTACCGCAGTGCTCATGGGTTTCTTCGTGATGGGTTTCTGCGACATTGTGGGCATCTCTGCGGAATATGCCCGCGAGGCCTTCGGGTGGAGCCATACGATGGCCGGTTTCGTGCCGTCGATGGTCTTTGTGTGGTTTCTCTTCCTCGGCGTGCCGGTGGGCATCAAGATGAATTCCTGGGGAAGGAAGAACACCGTTTTGCTTAGTATGGTAATCACCATCGTGGGAATGATGATACCGCTGCTCAAAACCAGTTGGGCGTGCCTCGCCGGCTATGCCCTCCTCGGCATCGGCAACGCTATCCTGCAGGTGTCGCTGAACCCCTTGCTCAACAATGTGATTACGAATGAGAAACTGCTCACGAGCAGTCTTACCGCCGGTCAGGTGGTGAAGGCGATATCATCGTTTTGCGGACCCCTGATAATGCTCTTCGCCGTCAACACCCTCGGAGGGGGCGACACCAACAACTGGTATCTGGCATTCCCAGTGATGGGCGCGATAACACTGCTGTCGATGCTCCTGCTGATTATCTCGCCGATAAAGAGGGAGGAGGCCACCGATACTAAAGTGAGCGTGGCGGAGACTTTCGCACTCTTGAAAAACCCTGGCATCCTGATTTGCTTCTTCGGCATATTTTTTGCTGTGGCAATAGACGTAGGCACTAATTTCACATCGTCGAAAGTGATGGTGGAGAGGTTTGCCATGGACGTGAAAGAGACGGGTATAGCACCGCAGACTTATTTCATCTGCCGCACGGTAGGGGCATTCCTCGGAATGTTTATCATGGCGAAGATGAACGAGGTGAAATATTTCCGGCTCAATATCGTGGCGTGCATCGTCGTGATACTCCTACTGGCCTTCGTGCCGATGTCGGAAATCGCCACTCTGGCACTCATCGGAGCCATCGGCTTCCTCTGCTCCTGCGTATTCCCAATCGTTTATGCCGTGGCACTGCGATATGCTCCCGACAAGGCCAACCTTATCAGCGGACTGATGATTACCGCCGTGGCAGGAGGAGGGGCAGCGACACCAGTGATAGGGTGGGCTGTGGATACCTTCGGCAATGTGGCGGCAGGAGTGTGCGTATTGCTCGCATGCGCTGCATACTTGGCATTCTGTGCGTTTAAATCTTCAACCGTTTCGGTTGAAGAAGTTGAGAATTGAGAGTTGAGAATTGAGAATTATACGCCGTTCAAATCTAATTGAGAATTGAGAATTGAGAATTGAGAATTATACGCCGTTCCGGCGTTTTGAGTTCTACACAAAAATTCTACTTTACGAAAACGGTAGAGAGAATTGGATAGTAAAGATATTAATTAACAATTATGATAAAATTTTTTAGACATACGGCAGCATATCGCCGATTTCTTTTTCAACTGCAATGCGTCGCTTTATTAGCGGTTTGCGTTCCGGCCGGGGCGGGGGAGACGGTGAAGTCGCCAGACGGGAATTATGAGTTCACGTTCTCGCAAAACAGTGGGGCGATGAGTTATGACATCACATACAAGGGAAAGACAGTCGTGGATGGCGGCACATTAGGCATCGACATCGACAACTCGCTTTTTGAGTCGGCCCTCGGCATCCCTCGCGACACCTGTAAATACTGGTGCAGCAACCTCGCACTAAGGAGCGTGGAAAGGACGGAGCGCGACACTATCTGGCATCCTCTTTACGGAGAGAACAGCGAGGTGAGAGACCACTACAACCAGCTCACACTGCACTTGGGCAAGGGGGCTGCGGAGAACTCCAAAGACGGATATGACTTCGACAAACGCCGATTTTATATGATCGACATCGAGGTGAGGGCGTATAATGAGGGAGTGGCGTTCAGATACCATTTCCCCGAGACCACCAACGGCCTCTTCCTGAATATCCGAGGCGAACGCACCACCTTTGCTATGCCCTCCGGCACCAAAGCACTTTATGAGGAGTGGGCGCAAGGGCCTTTCGAGTGGCGCACGCTCAAGAAAACAGATAAATATCAGGTGAGCAACGGCAACGACTCGCAATGGACGGAGTGTGAGAGGCCGCTCTATCTTACGCTTCCCGACGGACTCTGCGCAGTGCTCACGGAGGCTCGGATGCGCGACTACGCCCGAGGCAAATTCACACTCGATAAAGATAATGTGATTCGACTGAAAATGTATGACGGAGTGGAGGTGATGTCGCCTTATTCCACACCTTGGAGAGTGGTGATGGCCGCCGAGAAACCCGTGGAGCTGTTGAACAACAAGGATATTATCCTGTCGCTGAATGATCCCTGCGAACTTAAGAACACCGACTTCATCCGCCCCGGAAAGGCATACCGCTGCGGCAGGTTGGAGAAAAGCTATATTATGAGCGGCATCGCATTCGCAGAGAAGATGAACTTCCAGTTTATCGAACTCGACGCACGCTGGTACGGACCGGAGATGTCGATGAAATCGAGTGCGCTTAAAGAATCGCCAGACAGGAATTTCACTGTTAAGGAGGTGTGCGACTCGGCAAAAAAGCACGGTCTCGGAGTGTGGGTGTATGTTAATCAACGCGCTCTGTATCAGCAGCTTGACGAGATACTGCCGCTGTATAAGGAATGGGGTGTGGCAGGCATAAAATTCGGCTTCGTGCAGGTGGGCAACCAGACGTGGAGCACATGGCTGCACAACGCCGTGAAGAAATGCGGCGAATACGGCATTATGGTGGATATTCACGATGAATACCGGCCCACAGGCATTAGCCGTACACTGCCCAACCTGCTCACCAGGAGGGCATCGGAGGGAATGAGGAAATGCCCGACGCATGGCACAACACCGTGCTGCCCTTCACGCGATTTATGGCCGGAGCCGCCGACTATACGCCGAGCTATTATTGCAACCGCATAAAAAACACTCGAGCCCACCAGCTCGCCATGGCGGCAGTGTATTACAGTCCCCTGCAATTCCTCTTCTGGTACGACGACCCGAAGGTGTTCGACGGGGGAGAGGAACTGAAATTCTGGAAAGACATTCCCACTACTTTCGATGAGAGCAAGGCCCTCGACGGAGCACCGGGAGAATATATCGTGCAGGCGAGAAGAAAAGGAAATACTTGGTTTATCGGAGTGCTCAACTCCAAAGAGGCGCGGACAATAAAAATTAAAACCGCGGAAATCCTCTGCAAAAAAGGAAAATACACCGCCGAGATATATATCGACGACATGTCGCTTAATACTAAGTCGAAAGTGAAGACGACAATGAAAAAGATTAAGGCAGGGGAGGAGATAACTCTCGAATTGCAGCCCGCAGGCGGAGCCGCAATAATAATTGAGAATTGAGAATGGGCTTCGCCGACCTTTCTCACGTTCGGAAGTGCAAGCAAGCTTTCACTTCTCTCACTTAATCGAAAGGTTGACAATTATACGCCGTTCCGGCGTAGGTGTGAGAAACGAAAATTGGCTTTTCTGACCTTTCTCACATTAGAAAGATTTATATAAAGCGTCTTTTGAGAGCATATCGCCTGATGGCGATGTTAATGAAATAATAGAGAATTTTATGAATAAGAGATTTTTTTGTGCTGTTTTTACGGTTGGCTTGGGGATTGCTCCGATGCTGGCCGCAGAGAAGGCGGAGCTGGATGTTGACCGCCAATTGGAATACTGCAATGCGCAGGTGGGCAGGGCTTTGAAGGAGCTGCGCCCGTATAATTTCAACCAAGAGCCACGCAATATACTTCGTGGCGACAAGCAAGTGGGTTGGAACACCCGTGAGGCGAAGGCCGAGGAGTGGTGCTCCGGCTTCTGGCCAGGCATCTTGTGGATGGACTATGCCTACTCCAAAGATGCCGGGGTGCTGGAGGCCGCAAAAGGATATACTGAGTCGCTAAGGCATATCGCATACGAGCCGATTTTCGACCACGACATCGGCTTCCTGCTCTTTTGCTCGTATGGCAAAGGATATGAGCAGACGCACGACCCCGAGTACAAAAAGGTGATTCTCGCCGCCGCCGACTCGCTTGCCAACCTCTTCAACCCCATCGTCGGCACGATATTGAGTTGGCCGCGGGAGGTGGAGCCGAACAACTGGCCCCACAACACTATTATGGATAATATGATTAATCTCGACATGATGTTTTGGGCTGCCAAAAACGGCGGAAATCCTCTTCTCTACGACCTCGCCGTGATGCACGCCACGACGACGATGAAAAATCATTTCCGTCCCGACGGCTCCTGCTATCACGTGGCGGTGTATGACACCATAAACGGCAATTTTATTAATGGCGTTACGCACCAAGGGTATCGCGACTATTCGATGTGGGCACGAGGACAGTCGTGGGCTATCTACGGCTACACGATGGTGTATCGCCATACCGGCAAGAAAGTGTTCTTAGACTTCGCCCAAAAGGTTACTGACATCTATCTCACTCGACTGAAAGAAACTAGCGACGACTGGGTGCCGCTTTGGGATATGGACGCTCATGTGGAGCCGGCGAAAGACCTCGACGGACGTGTGCCTAAGGATGCCTCCGCCGCCTGTGTCGTCGCCGACGCGCTGCTCGAACTAAGCCAATATGTGAATCCGGCGAAAGCCAAGGAATACAAGGCCGCAGCCCTCGCAATGCTCACCGACCTCAGCAGCGACCGCTATCTTAGCGGCAAGAAAAACGTGAGCTTCCTGCTCCACAGCACCGGCCACCATCCCGCCGGCAGCGAAATAGACGCCAGCATCATCTATGCCGACTACTATTATCTTGAGGCTTTGATGAGGCTCAAAACAGGAAAAATATAATCTTGAATTGCTTTTATCTTTTGCAATTTCGACCCAATAAAATCGGGGGTTGGCACTTCAATCCCCGATTTTATCAAAGTTTTTGTTGAGAAAATGTCCAATACTCTTGAACTAAACATATATCCTGATGATTTCATCAAGTTATACAATCTGTCTTTGACAGACCTTGAATGGTTTTGTATTACTTTTTTCATTCCAATGCTATTTCGAGATATTTTCCAAGCAGGTCGGCAACCCTTAGTTTTTTTGCATACTCCATCAGTTTGCTAAGATTACGCTCTTTCTTACGCAAATAGCTCCTGACTATTTCAGCACAAACATCGAGGCCGATTTTGTTTCTGTATTTTACTGCATCGCAAACACTCCTTTCGAGGTCTGTTATATTAACCGAGAAACCATACACATTAGTTTTTACAATGCTAAATTTCAAGTTGTCGTTTTTCCAATAATAAAGTTTTATGCGTTGGTATAGGTCTTATTGGTAGTGACATAATTAATTTCTTGTTTGTTGGTTCTAATATTTTATTTTCTTTGTTCTTCAATAAATTCATTCGCAATGCATTTGGGACTCAAAAGATATAATCCCGTACTCTTGTCATGTAAGAATTGACAAGTCTTGCTTTCATAAAACGTATAAGCGCTTTCACAGGAGGAATTGACAGTCTCTTGGATATTTCAACTGCTATCGCCCCTATGACATTACTCATTATTATCTCCTGAACTATAGGAGATTTAACTCGCTCTTCATAAAGTTTCAAATCGTTCATATATCAAATATTTATCTGTTAACGATTGATTGAGTAGGCTAATCTGATTATTAGGTTTTTTATAAACCAAATTTCTAAGTGCCTGCTCTCTTGTAATCAACCCTGCCATATACAAATTTACAGTGTCTATCACTCTATCGTTGGCAACGCCACCCTCTATGTAGTCATAATCTTCTGCTGGATTATCTCCATTTCTACTTGCTACGATAAATTCAAGCCATTCGAAATCGTATGATTTAAAGATTTTGCATCTTCCTTTCTCCAAAAAGGCACTCTTGTTTAATTTGTATATGTTTATTAATGCTTGTCCGCCCTTTTGTGAAGAAATGCGTTTTGCCCACTCTATGGCTTGAGCTTTAATATCAGTGAGATAAAACCCTCTTCCAAAATCTAAATCGGGTCTGCCATAATTGCATAATGGTCTTTGAACCACATCAACACTGCCATGAAAAACTTCTATCTCATCCATTTTCCTTCCTCCTTATATAATCCAAAATATCTTTCACAACATTTTCTCTGCTTTCAGTATGCAAAGTTTCATAATTTGGGGCGATGAAATCCTCTATGGCTCCTGTGTTTTGCATTCTTTGGAATGCTTCTTTATAAGAGGTTCCAGTTATACGAGCCATAGACTCTATGCAAGTGGCGACGAATGCCATCTCCACTTGTTGTGCCGGTACTTTCATATATTCTTCTAAAGCCATAAAAACAAATCCTATCGTTTTACATTTTATCAATACTCTCCAATTTCGCTGCAAAGATAATGCTTTTTTATTAAATCTGCAACATTTTCGACTTATTTCTTCCTTTTTGTATGTAATACAGAATTTTGCTGATGAAAAATTTTGATGCAACCCCGAAAGAGGGAAGGGAAAATCGTAATATTAACAACGAGCCATAAAAGG
>Ga0065708_1014779_pt1 | contig 17852 bp, 8 predicted proteins | sample Hoacrofraction12_2_FD_59095 | JGI IMG/M metagenome (GOLD analysis project Ga0065708, IMG submission 59095) | Hoatzin crop microbial communities from Cojedes, Venezuela, sample from fiber fraction 12 v1 | ecosystem: Host-associated > Birds > Digestive system > Esophagus > Crop | place: Venezuela... | reverse complement strand
CTGAAATACTTGGGGTCGGAGAATCCCACGGAATACGCTATTTGCGAGTAGGTGTCGTTGCTCTTCACTATCAGCTCCTGTGCTTTTTGGAGTCTCAGATGCCGGAGGAAGTCCAATGGTGAGAGTCCGACGATGCTCTTTATCTTGTTGAAGAATGCCGTTCGCCCGAGGTTCACCGCGTCGGCGAGGTCTTCCACCTTGAGGTCGGGGTCATCCACGTTCTTCTCGATAAATTCCATGAGTGTCTCCATGAGTTTCTTGTCATTATCCACAATCTCCGGTGATTTCAGTTTGTAGCCGTTACCCTTATTAGCATTCTGTCCTGCTGCATTGTGGACTTCGCTCTCAGGAGCGGCACTTGTGGCTTCGTTGGCGGGATTGTCTTTAGAAGCAGCCTTCTTATGTTCGTTCTCTGCCATGGTTTCCGACATTTGTTGCAGTAGCGACTCTTGCAGCAGGTGTCTTTGTGCGATGATATTGTCTATGCGGTGCTTGAGGTATGTGGCGCTGAAGGGTTTGGATATATAGTCGTCCACTCCTTCTTGCAGTCCTTTCACCCTGTCTTCCATCGACGCTTTCGCCGAGAGGATCACGATAGGAATGTGGCAGATGTTGCTGTCTTGTTTTATGTTGTGCACCATTGTCATGCCGTCCATCACCGGCATCATCACGTCGGTGAGTATGAAGTCAGGCATCTTTTCCCTTGCCGTTTTCAGTCCCTCCGCCCCGTTGGGAGCGGTCATCACATTGTATTTCCTGCAAAGTATGCTTTGGAGGAACGAGCGCAGGTCGTCGTTGTCTTCCACCACGAGTATAGAAGTTTTTTCTTTCGGCTCGTCCTCTTCGATGTTGTCGTTTGTGAACGCTTCTGTGTCAGGCACTTTCTCGTCGCTGATATTTCCTGTGGTGGCGAAGACCGGCGCTTCCTCATCGTCCACCACATAGTTGTCTTCTTTGTTGTGCTCCAGCATCTTGTTCACGAGGTTGAGCATCCGTCTGGTGTTGCGCTGCACCATTTCGAGCATGCCTTTGGCGTTGTCGGTGAGCGACTCTGTTTCCAGTACGTCGGTAACAGGTCCTCCGATGAGTGTGAGCGGTGTGCGCAACTTATGGCTCACCTCGGTGAAGAAGTCAGCCCTCATCTTGCTCATCTCCCTCTCCATCTCATTGCGTTTCTTGAGGTTATAGATATATGCGGCAGCCGCCACGATGCCCGCCGCGATGAGCAGGTAGAGCAGTTTGGCCCATATCGTCTCCCAGAAGGTGGGGTGGCTGTAGATATTCAGCGTGGCAATGTTGTCGAGCCACACACCGTCGGCGTTGGTGCTTTTCACGAGCAGTTTGAGGTGTCCGTGCGGCAGTCGTCCGAAGGCGGTGTTGGGTTGTGTCGTGTAGTTCCAGTCTTTGTCCACCCCGTCTATCTTGTATGCGTATCTTACGAACCTGTTGTTGTCGTATTGGATAGCGGAGAAGAAGATGGTGCAGTTGCGCTTGTCGGAGGGTATGTCGAGCTGTTGGGTGTATAGCACCGGCCTTTGTGTCTGTTCCCCTTGGAATTGCACGCCGGTAAACACTATTTTGGCATCTGTCCCTGCGTTGGTCATGTCTTTGGGCTTGAATGTGACGAGCTTGTTCATTGCTCCAATCACCATTGTGCCGCTGTTGGGGTCGTAGTGTGGTTTTGCTTCCGAGAAGTCGATGTCGTCGTCGATTTCTCCGATGCCGTAGATGCCGCTTTCCTTCGTCTCTGGATTGTATTTCTCGATGCAGTTTTCCCTTGCTATCCACAGACATCCGTCTCCGTCTTCGGTTATCGACAGGATGCCTCCGCCCGTTGACTGCGAGAGGGGAAGTGAGTTGAAAATTAATTTTCCTCCCAAGGGGTTGCCTTCTTTAAGTTCCTGAAGCCCTCCTGCCATGGTAGCGATGAAAATCTGTCCCTTTTTCGTCACCACTGTTTGCAGCACGTCATCGGCAGCCGGTGAAGTGACGTCGCCGTGCTTGTGCTTATAGACGTTAAACTTTATGTTTTCCGGTTTGTCGAAGGTGTCGCCGAAGGTTATCAGTCCGGCAGTGGTGGAGAGCAGTATTATGCCCTCTTTTGTTGCGGTGAGCCTTCTTGTGTTGAAGGCTTCTTTCACTGGGTAGGAGTTTAGGCGGTTGTTGGCATTTATAAACCTTATCGTGCCATCCGTCTCTTCCACGAGGTTCAGTCCTCCTCCGTAGGTGGCCACCCATATACGCCCTTTCTTGTCTTCGAAGATGTCATACACGTTTTTGCTGTTGATGCTGTATTTGTCTTTTTCGTCGGGCATGAAATGTGTGTAGCTGTTTGGGTCGGTAACATACAGTCCGTCGCCTTTAGTTCCTGTCCATACCCTTCCTTTGCTGTCTTCATAGATTGCAAAAACTTTTGTGGTGAGTTTCACGGGTTGAGGTGCCACGGACTTGTTGTAGTTGGCATAACCTATTATCTTTCCGTCTTCGATGATGGCGATGGTTCCGTTGTCGAGTCCAGCGAACACCCTCCCCTTGTCGTTGATGAATGTTGCTCTCACCTCTGTGTTTTCCGCCATCGGCACGATGTTGAACAGGTGTTTATGTGTGGTGACGAGTGTGAGGTCGTGTGTGCTTGTGAACCAGAGGTTTTTCTCCTTGTCGATGAAATATTTGTTTATCGTTGGTTGCGATGCCCTCTCAAAGCCTTTGGGTCTTATAATATAAGGTATGAGTGTGCCTGTGGTCTCGTTGTAGTATGCGAAGGTGCCTTTTTGCGCTGCCACCCATATTGTGCCTTCTTTGTCTTCAAGCACGAAGGATTTCTCTGTTGTTGTGGTGAGTGGGCTGGCGATGGCAGTGGTGGTGAGGTGTCGTGTCTCTCCTGTGGCGGTGTTGAGCATCGTAACCCCTGCCTCTTGGGTGAAGACCCAGAGTCTCTTTTTCGAGTCGGCATAGATGCTTTCCGCCTCTTTGTATGGCTGCGAGGGTGTCTGTATGCTTTTCAGTGTCGTCTGCCCTTTGTCGTTGATTATCAGTGCCCCTTGGTCAGTGGCGAGTGCTATCGTGGTGCTGTCTATGGCTGTGATGCCGTTCACCTTTTGTATGTTCTCGGGCATGGAGATGTAGGTGAGTTTGCCGTTGCCGTATATTGCCGCTTTGCCGTCGGGTGTGGCGAGCAACACTCCTTTTCCAATATTCTCCGCATGCTCAAAAGCCTGTTCTGTCTTAAAGTCAGTCCCCACGAGCTGTATCTCTTTTGTGGTGAAGAGCCATTCGCCTCCCTGTTTGTCGAGCCACACTTTCTTCAACGCTCCTTTCATCGGCTTTCCTTGTCCTCCGAAGAACTCTATGCCCTCGGCGTTTCTTGCCTTGCTGTCGTCGATGCGCAGCGCGATGTTCTCATTTTCTGTTTTTATCCATGTGTGTCCGTTTTCCAGCGGGTATGCTTTTCTTGCCCTTATGTCTTGCGAGAACTGTTTTTGCAGGGTCTCGCCTATATATACGTATTGACATTGGTCGGTATTAAAGAGGTATAGCCTTCCGTCGTAGGTTATCACCCACACGTCTTGTTGTGAGTTGGAGCCGATGGCTTTGAGTCGGTTGCTCGACAGCACCTCGTTCTCTCCTCTTTGGTCTCTGAAGGTGGTGAAGCGGTATCCGTCGTAGCATGACAGTCCGTTCCAAGTGGAGAACCACATAAGGTGGCTGTCGTCTTGGTCGATGCCGGATATGACATTTGCGGCAAGTCCGTCGTTCACTCCGAACGTCCTCACGTTGCAGTAGGGTTGTGAGTGTGCCCCTGCCATGGCGGCGAACAGGGCTATGGTTAAGATAATGCGCTGTATCATAATGAAGTTATGTTGGTCGTTTGGTTTCTGTTGCAAAGGTAGTAAAAAATTTGTAAAATGAAAAAAATATCGGCCGAAAGTGGCATAAAAAGGTGTGATTTTTTATTTTCAGGGCGTTTTCAGGTGTAAAAAATGCCGCAAAAGGTGCATTTTTTTATTTTATCCCCCAACTTTGGCGATATTTCCGCTTGTATTTTTTAAAATATTGTGTATCTTTGCAATCGAAAACTGGTGGATACTACACTGACCTGATTTCACGGCTTGGGCCGACACTTTGAAGATATTACAAAACTAAAATTAAATATTTACAGCGGTATGAAATCGACAGATGACAGAACACAGATGATAGGCCTTTATTATGAGGGCGCTTTCGAGACTATTGTGTGTCAGACGGCATTGCGAGTAGGCGACCGTCAGAGTGCTGAGGATATTGTGCAGGAGGCGTTTTTACGCTTGCTCACCTCGGAGTCGATAGTGATGGAGGCGTCGCTGCCAGGACTGGTGTATCGCACGGTGACGAATGTGCTTTACGACCGTTGGCGCCGTTGGAAGCGCGCGGAGAACTATCGCCGCTTCACTGCCAACGACCTCGACAGTTGCCGGGACAGTGCAGACAGCTCCGACCGCGCGGCGTGGAATACGGCGGTGGCTGCTGTGGAGCGTGTCATCAACCGCCTCGACGACGACAGCGCACGGATAATAAGGATGAACGTGTTTGCCGGGAAGAAAGTGTCGGAAATCGCTGATGAGACGGGGATACAATATAAGAAGGTGGAGAACAAACTCTACGCCGCCCGCAAAGAATTGAGAAAATCGCTGAGAGGCTACGCCTTTAATTGACAATTGACAATTGACAATGGGCTTCGCCGACCTTTCTCACGCTTGGCAAAGAAAGCGAGCTTTCTCTGCTCTCGCTTAACCGAAAGGTTGACAATTATGCGAACGAAGTTCGCTTTGGGTTAGAAGCAAAATAAACTTAGGACAAACAAGACATTAAATTAAAAAAAGAATATATTATGCTACGGAAATTGCTTTTTGGAATCGCTATTATGGGAGCTGCCGTTCCCGTGTCGGGACAGACGCTGCCCTATCAGAACACATCGTTGTCGGTGGAGGAGAGAGCCGCCGACCTGTGCTCACGCCTCACATTGGAGGAGAAGTCGCTGATTATGCGCAACTCTTCGCCAGCCATAGAACGTTTGGGCATCCCGGCTTTCGAGTGGTGGAGCGAGGCTTTGCACGGCAACGCCCGCAATGGCTTCGCCACGGTTTTCCCTATCACCACCGGTATGGCCGCATCGTGGAATGACGGACTTTTGTTTCAGATTTTTGATGCCATAGGCGACGAGCAGAGAGTGAAGAACACACAGGCGCGCCACAGTGGAGTGATGAAAAAATACCAAGGCACGTCGGTATGGACGCCTAACGTGAATATCTACCGCGACCCGAGGTGGGGCAGAGGACAGGAGACCTACGGTGAGGACCCGTATCTCACCAGCCGCATGGGTATCGCCGTGGTGAAAGGACTCCAAGGTCCCGAGGGCAGCAAATACTATAAGAACCTCGCCTGTGCCAAGCACTTCGCCGTGCACAGCGGACCGGAATGGAACCGCCACAGCTTCAATATCGAGAACCTCCCGGAGCGTGACCTGTGGGAGACCTATCTGCCGGCATTCAAAGCCCTGATTCAGGAGGGCAAGGTGGCAGAGGTGATGTGCGCCTACCAGCGTATCGACGGCGCTCCCTGCTGCGGTAACGACCGCTATGAGAGGCAGATTCTGAAAAACGACCTCGGGTTTACCGGACTTATCGTGAGCGACTGCGGTGCCATCCGCGACTTCTATATGAAAGGGCATCACGAGGTGTCGAAAGACTCTGCCGAGGCCACCGCCAGGGCTATCCTCAGCGGAACCGACGTGGAGTGTGGAGGCGTGTATGCGTCGCTCCCCGAAGCAGTGAGAAGAGGCGAGATCACAGAGGCACAGATTGACGTGAGCGTGAGAAGACTCCTCGAATGGCGCTTCCGTCTCGGCGACTTCGACCCCGACGAAATGGTGGAGTGGACAAAAATCCCCGAGAGCAAGGTGGCATGCAAAGAGCACCGCGCACTCGCCAAGGAGATGGCAGACCAGACTATCGTGCTCTTGCAGAACGACGGCATACTGCCTCTGTCGAAAAATGACAACGACATCGTCATCATTGGCCCCAACGCCAACGACTCCATCATGCTCTGGGGTAACTACAACGGATATCCCCTCAGCAGTCCTACAATCCTCGCCGGCATACGCCACTATCTGCCGAACGTGAAATATGTGAACGGCATCGGATACACCAAAAACGAGGTGCTCAACTCACGCTACGGCGAGATTTACACCCCGAGCGGAGAGCAAGGACTGAAAGCAACATACTGGAATAATGTGAATATGAGCGGCACACCGGTGGCAGAGCAGGTGATGCGCCAGCCCATAAATCTTGACAACGGAGGAGCCACGGCTTTCGCACCGGGAGTGAACCTCGAAAACTTCAGCGCAAGATACGAAGGAGTGTTCAAACCCACGAGAACCGAGGAGGTGGATTTTAACGTGGGCGCCGACGATATGTGCCGATTGATTATCAACGGCGACACCATTATCAACAACTGGAAAGGACGCAACAGAATAGTTTCCACCACCAAAACCCGCAAGGTGGAGGCCGGCAAGGAATACAGAATACAGATTGACTATGTGCAAAACAAGGACATGGCAGCCATGCACTTCGACCTCGGCACACGCCTGAAGATGAGCGACGCTGACATCCTGCGCGAGGTGGGCGATGCCAAGACCGTGGTGTTCGTTGGTGGAATCACACCGCTCCTCGAAGGCGAGGAGATGAAAGTGAGCGACCCCGGATTCAAAGGCGGCGACCGCACCACTATGGAACTGCCGCAGTCGCAGCGCGACGTGGTGGCCCTGCTCCACAAGGCCGGAAAGAAGATCGTGTTTGTCAACTGCTCCGGCGGCGCCATGGGTCTGCTCCCCGAGAGCCAGAGCTGCCAGGCCGTGGTACAGGCATGGTATGGCGGTGAGGCCGGAGGCATAGCCCTCGCAGAGGCTCTCTTCGGCGACGTGAACCCCAGCGGACACCTGCCACTGACTTTCTACAAGAGCGATGCCGACCTTCCCGACTTCCTCGACTATAAGATGACCAACCGCACATACCGTTTCTTCAATGGCGAACCGCTCTATGCCTTCGGACACGGACTGAGCTACACCACCTTCGACTTCGGCAAACCGAAATACAATGCCGCCAAAGGCACGGTGACACTCACAGTGAAGAATACCGGCAAACGCGACGGAGCCACAGTGGCACAGGTGTATATCGCAAAACCCGGCGACAACGGCGGTCCGAAGAAAACCCTCCGCGCTTACCAGAGGGTGAACCTCAAAGCCGGCGAGAGCAAAACTCTCAATATCAGTCTGCCACGCTCCAGCTTCGAGTGGTGGGACGCAAGTACCAACACTATGAGAGTGGTGCCGGGGAAATACAAAGTGATGACCGGCGAGACTTCGGTGGACAGTGGCCTCAAGTCAATTGACGTTACGATTAAATGATTTGTTAATAAAGCGTAAATTCGGGTAAGTGTGCATCGCTGATGTTCCGTATTTATAAAAAAAGTCGTACATTTGCATACTGAACCCAAAATATAATAAAAATGAGAACAAAGATTTTAGCTATTGCGCTCGCTGCCGCACCCCTTTTGGTATCGGCACAGCAGAAGTCGCAGACCTGGTGCCCCGACAATGGCGACGGCACCTACACGAACCCCGTACTCAATGCCGACTACAGCGACCCCGACGTGTGCGTGGGAGCCTCCGGCAAAGACTACTACCTTACCGCCAGCTCGTTCCAGTGCATCCCAGGACTCCCGATTTTGCACAGTACCGACCTGGTGAACTGGGAGATTGTGGGTCATGCCCTCAAGAAACTCACCCCCGACAGCGTGTTTAACAAACCTGCCCACGGCATGGGCGTGTGGGCCCCGGCAATCCGCTATCATCAGGGATACTACTACATCTATTGGGGCGACCCCGACTACGGCGTGATGATGGTGAGAACCACCGACCCCGCCGGAGAATGGGAGGCACCGGTATGCGTGGTGCCCGGCAAGGGAATGATCGACACCTGCCCACTCTGGGATGACGACGGCCGCTGCTATTTGGTGAACGGCTGGGCAGGAAGCCGTGCCGGTTTCAACTCACAGCTCACCGTGCGCGAGTTGAGCAAAGACGGCACAAAGGCTATCAGCAACCCCGTAATCGTGTATGACGGAGGAAATGCCAACCACACTGCTGAAGGTCCGAAGTTCTATAAATATAATGGATACTACTGGATTATGTGTCCGGCAGGAGGCGTGAAAGAGGGATGGCAGCTCGCCATGCGCTCCAAGAGCCCCTACGGTCCTTACGAGTGCAAGAAAGTGCTTGAGCAGGGCAGCACAGATGTGCACGGACCTCACCAAGGAGGTTGGGTACACACGGCATACGGCGAGGACTGGTTTATGCACTTCAACGACAAATATGCCTACGGACGTGTGGTATGGCTCCAGCCCGTGGAGTGGCGCGACGGATGGCCAGTGATGGGAAAGGCGAAGAAAGGCAGCTACTGCGGAGAGCCTTACTATACCTATCGCAAACCGAAGTCGGGAGGCACATCGAAAATCGTGAACCCCGCGGAGTCTGACGAGTTTAACACCACAGAGCTCGGCAAACAGTGGCAGTGGCACGCCAACTACGACCAGCGTTACGGTATGCCCACCGCCGACGGCTTCTTCCGCCTCTTCACCTTCAAGGAGAGCTATAACTTCAAGAGCCTCTGGGAAGCTCCCAACCTGCTGCTTCAGAAAACTCCCGCCGACGAGTTCACCGCCACCACAAAGGTGCGCTTCGGTGCCAAGGAGGAGGGACAATACGGCGGACTCGTGATGATGGGACGCGGCTACTCGGCACTCGTGGTGCAGAGAGTGGGCGACAAGTTTGAGCTGCAACGCCGCACCTGCCCGAAGGCCGACAAGGGAGGGGCAGAGACAGTTACTGCCATCACCACCCTCAAGCCTACGGAGGTTGACAAGATACAATACCAGCCGGCAATTTATGAGACGATATACCTGCGCTTGAAGGTTAAAGACAGCAAGGTTGACTTCTTCTACAGCCTTGACGGCAAGAACTTCAAGCCTGCCGGAGAGCAGTTTACTATGCGTGAGGGCCACTGGATTGGCGCAAAATTCGGCTATGTCGCCGAGACGACCAAGAACACCAAGAACCAGGGCTTCCTCGACGTTGACTGGATGCACGTGAATAAAGACTGATGCTGGATGCCGGCAAGCCCCGGGCTTGCCGGCGCGGCATCTCTTGTAAATCTTATAATACTTTATTACCTTTTACCACTCTGCTTGCGGCAGGGTAGGGGGATTTGTGTGATTAAAACTTTAAAAATATTATATTATGGGTTCAAATGAGAAAGGTAGCAAAGGCTATCTGATTTCTATTGTTATGGTGGCAGTGCTGGGCGGTTTGCTCTTCGGATATGACACTGCCGTGATTAGTGGTGCGGAGAAAGGTTTACAGGCCTTTTTTATGGGTTCCAAAGATTTTGTTTACACCGACGGCTGGCACGGTTTCACCTGTGCCTCGGCACTTATCGGATGTATCATCGGCAGCGGCTTCTCGGGCTACTGCGCCTCCAACTGGGGTCGTAAGCGCGCTTTGATTTTCGCCGGCCTGATGTTTTTCATCTCCGCCTTGGGAAGCATGGAGCCGGAGTTTTTGTTCTTCACCCACGGTGAGCCGTCGATGTCGCTTTTGGTGGCGTTCAACATCTACCGTATCATCGGTGGTGTCGGAGTGGGAATGGCGTCGGCAATCTGCCCGATGTATATCGGTGAGGTCGCCCCGTCGAACATCCGTGGTATGCTGGTGTCGTGGAACCAGTTTGCCATCATCTTCGGTCAGCTCGTGGTGTATTTCGTGAATTTTATGATTCTTGGCGACCATACCAACCCGGTGATAGAGACCATCGGCGAGGGCATCAACGCCGTGGCTCCGGGCAGCGACCCTTGGACTATCAGCACCGGCTGGAGGTATATGTTCGGTAGCGAGGCAGTTCCCGCCGGACTGTTCTCACTGCTCATCTGCTTCGTGCCAGAGACTCCCCGCTATTTGGCTATGACCGGCCGTGACGAGAATGCCCTGCGCATCTTGCAGCGCATCAATGGCGACAGCGCCGGCCGTCAGATTCTCGACGATATCAAGAATACGATGACGGAGAAGACCGAGAAGCTGTTTACCTACGGCTACCTCGTGATTTTCGTGGGTATTATGCTCAGCGTGTTCCAGCAGGCAGTGGGCATCAACGCCGTGTTGTATTATGCTCCGCGTATCTTCGGCGATATGGGTATGACGAATCCTATGGTGAATACGGTGATTATGGGTGTGGTGAATATCACGTTCACCCTCGTGGCGGTGTTTACGGTGGAGAAGCTCGGCCGCAAGCCCTTGCTGATTTGCGGTTCTATAGGTATGGCGATAGGTGCTTTCGGCGTGGCCCTGACTTTCGGCAACCCGTCGCTCACCACCTTGTGCATGCTTTCGATAATGGTGTATAGCGCATCGTTTATGTTCTCCTGGGGACCTATCTGCTGGGTGCTCATCGCCGAGATTTTCCCCAACACGATACGTGGCGGCGCCGTGGCCATCGCTGTGGCATTCCAATGGATTTTCAACTGGATTGTGAGCAGCTCCTTCGTGCCGATGTTTAATATGCACCTCACTGCCGGCGATGATTTCGGACATTGGTTCACCTACGGTCTTTACGGCGTGATTTGCGTCATCGCCGCCCTCTTCGTTTGGCGCCTCGTTCCAGAGACGAAAGGCAAAACGCTCGAGGACATGAGCAAACTGTGGAAGAAGAACTAAAAAAATCCCCGGCGATAGAGTTTCGTCGGGGATTTTTTTCAATAAATTCTTTAACTTGCTGTTAGTTCTGATTGAAGTTCGTTTTTTATAGCCTTTGTTACGAACATATCAATCGATATACCTTTGCTATATGAAAATTCAGCGACCCTCGAATGTAAGTCAGGAGAAATTTTAAGATGTAAATCCCCATTACAAGGTTTTTGAGGCTCTTTCTTATCAAGCAAACAACCTTCAATGTAACTGTCAATACCATTCCTAAAATCTTCTTCCAACTCTTCTATAGAGTCGCCCTCATATAGGACTAAGGCATCATTTAACCCAAGAACACGGCCAAATAAGCAATTGTCGGCTTTGCTGTATTCCACACTTCCTTTATATCCCTTATATTCTAAATAATCCATAGTTCTTCAAATTAAATGTTCTTCTTGAATCTTTCTAATAGTTTATCTTTTGTACTCATTTCGGCTGCAAATTTAGTAAATAATTTTTAGATTTGCAAATTTTCTTCTTTTTTTTGTGAAATATTTGGTTATGTCGGAAAAAATAGCGTAATTTGCAGTTAGAAAACACTTGATGCGATGACGATAGAGGATTTTACAAGCGAGCAACGGACGGCATTGACGATTTTCGGGGAGTTTCTGCGCGACAGCGACCCGATGAGCGTTATGATTTTGCGCGGTTCTGCCGGTACCGGCAAGACCACGCTGGCGGCTTATATCGTTGACACGCTGTGGTCGCATCGCCACAAACTGATGCTGCTGGCTCCCACGGGACGGGCGGCGAAGGTACTGGAGCAGTATTCCGGGCACAAGGCCTTCACCATCCACCGCCGCATCTATCGTCAGAAAAGCATCGAGGGGGCATACGGGGTGTTCAACCTCGCCGACAATATCTATTCCCACACCTTATTTATAATAGATGAGGCTTCGATGATTGCCGATGAGAGCGACATGGAAGGCACTTTCGGCAGTGGCAGTCTGCTCGAGGATTTGCTCCGCTATGTGTATCACGGCGACAACTGCCGCATGCTGGTCATCGGCGACACCGCACAACTCCCTCCGGTAGGGAGCATCGAAAGTCCGGCCCTAAGCTCGGAAACCCTGAGGGCATACGGCATGAATGTTTACGAGGCCGACCTCAATGAGGTGGTGAGACAGGCGGGCAGCTCCGGCATCCTTTACAACGCCACACTGATAAGGAACATGATTACCCGCGACGGTATCACCGGCTTGCCGAAGGTAACGCTTAAGGGCTTTCCAGATGTGGTCGTCGTGAAAGGCGATGAGCTTATCGAGACGCTCGCCGGAAGCTATTCGAAGGTGGGTCTCGACGAGACTATCGTCGTTACAAGGAGCAACAAACGGGCGAACATATATAATCAGGGCATCCGCAATATGATTCTCGGTAGAGAGGAGGAACTGTGCGGCGGCGACCTGCTTATGATTGTGAAAAACAATTACTTCTGGACCAAGGACAAAGACAGCGAACTGACATTCCTGGCTAATGGCGACCGCTGCGAGGTGAGGAAAGTGAGGCGCGTGAGAGACCTCTACGGCCTGCGCTTCGCCGATGTCATCGTCCGCCTGCCCGATTACAACGACTATGAACTCGATGCCACGGCAATGCTCACCACTCTTACTACCGAAGCCCCGGCACTCACGCGGGAGCAGCACGAGCAACTCTACCTCGCCATTATGGAAGAGTGCGAGGGGAAGACAAAAAGGGAAAGGGCGCAACGCCTCAAGGACGACCAGCACTACAATGCCTTGCAAGTGAAATTCGCCTACGCCGTAACTTGCCATAAGGCACAGGGCGGACAGTGGGCGCATGTGTATGTGGATCAAGGATATATGACCGACGACATGCTCACGGAGGAATATGTGCACTGGCTCTACACCGCCTTCACCCGCGCCACCGAAAAACTATACCTTGTGAATTGGCCCAAAACACAGCTGGTGGAGCCTGTGGATGACTGAGCTTTTTATGGAAAATTACACTTTTTCCAGTTTTTGAGGTTCTTAAAATTACACTTTTTCCAGTTTTTGAAGGTCTTAAAATTACACTTTTTCCAGTTTTTGAGGTTCTTAAAATTACACTTTTTCCCAAAAACCGCAATTTTTCGGTGATATTCTTGTTTATTTCTGAGATTTTGTGGCTTAAGATGATGTGTTTGATTATTAATCAAAAGCTAAAATACGTTAAACATTGCGTATTCTTTGTTATAACATCATTGAAACGTAAAACATGGAACGTGTTTTATGGAATGAGACCTGCGCTATTTCAGGATTTGGTACATCAGGGTGCCGATGCTGACAAGGACTGATGCGAATGAGATGGCGTAGGTGGTGGTGGTGCCGACATTTCTATTGGCTTTCTTCGCCTTATTCGGCTCCACATACAGCACGTCGTTTTGTTTGAGGTAGAAATAGGGGCTCATCATGATGTCCTTGTCGTTGAGGTTGAGCAAGGCGGTGCTTTTTGTGCCATCGGGCGCCTCGCGTATTATTCTCACTTTGTCGCGCTTACCCCAGATGGTCATGTCTTTTGCCATGGCGAGAGCCTGGAAGAGGGTGAGGTGCTCGTTGGCGGAATAATACACGCCCGGTCTTGTCACATCGCCAAGGATGGTGACAGAGAAATTCTCTATGCGGCAAGTAACCACAGGCTTGTTTCTTTCAGTGATATACTGCTGGAGGTTCGTATAGACCAGTTCCTCCACTTCCCTTGTGGTGAGCCCTGCGACGTGCAGATTTCCGATTACGGGCATTTGCACGTTGCCGTCGTGGTCAACGATATATTTCTCTATCAGCACGTTGCGTGTGTTTCTTGTAGCATCGAGGTTGTTCATCACGTTTTTATTGAAGATTGACGACACTTGGTCATCGACGGGGAACTGCACGGAGATGTCGAGATGGTCGAGCGGCTGTATCTTCACCGTCTGCTGCATAGCCACATTGATGATAGTGTCGGCATTTATCTCGTTGATATATGTCACACGCTGTTGAGTACCGCATCCTGTGATAAGCAACACGGCCAAGGAAATCAGTAGTATGGTAATATTTTTATTCACGTCACAACAGTTTTATTCTGCAAAGGTAGGGCTTTTTTCTGAATAAAGCAAATTTTATCGCCGTTAATTCACTAAAAAATCGAAATTTTTATATAAAAAGGCACCGATGTCGGATTTTTTGTTTAATTTTGCACCATTAAGACTAATATTCGAACTTAAAAATTATGATAGACCGTCAGACTATAGATAAGATAATGAACGCCGCTGACATCGTTGACGTGGTGTCGGAATTTGTCACCCTCAAGCGCAGTGGCGCCAACTACAAGGGTTTGTGTCCTTTTCATAATGAGCGCACTCCGTCGTTTGTGGTGTCGCCGGCCCGTGGCATCTGCCATTGTTTCTCGTGCGGCAAGGGTGGCAATGCCGTGAAATTCATTATGGAGCATGAGCAGATGACCTATCCCGAGGCCTTGAAATGGCTTGCCAAGAAATACCATATAGAGGTGAAGGAGCGCGAGCTGTCGGCGGAGGAGAAGAAACAGGAGACCCTCCGCGAGAGCCTTTTCATCGTAAACAACTGGGCGATGTCGTATTTCGAGGATGTGTTGAACAACGATATCGACGGCAAGGTGGTGGGCATGGGATATTTCCGTGGCCGTGGCTTCAGCGACGACTTGATAGCGAAGTTCCACCTCGGCTATGCCCTGAAAAGCCGTGATGCGATGACTAAGGCTGCATTGAAGGCCGGTTATAACAAGGATGTGCTTGCCACCGCCGGCTTGTCAATAAAGCGCGATGACGGCAGTATGTACGACCGCTACAGCGACCGTGTGATTTTCCCCTGGCTCAACGTGAGCGGTCGTGTGTGCGCATTCGGAGGACGGCTGTTGAGCAAGGAGACGAAAGGAGTGAACCAGAAATACGTGAACTCGCCCGACAGCGACGTGTTTCACAAAGACCATGAGCTGTATGGACTTTATCAGGCCAAGAAGGCGATAGTGAGAGAGGACCGTGTGTATATGGTGGAGGGTTATACCGACGTGCTTTCGATGCACCAGTGCGGCATCGAGAATGTGGTGGCCAACAGCGGCACCGCCTTGTCTCTGCATCAAATCAGGAAGCTCCACCGTTTCACCTCTAATATCACCTTGCTCTATGACGGCGATGCCGCTGGCATCCATGCGGCTTTGCGCGGCACCGACCTGTTGCTCGCCGAGGGCATGAACATCAAGGTGCTTCTGCTGCCCGATGGCGACGACCCCGACTCGTTCGCCCGGAAGCATACTGCCGAGGAGTATCGGGAGTATATCCTCAGTCATCAGCAGGACTTCATCTCCTTTGAGTCCGACGTGTTGGTGAAAGGCACTGAGCGCGACCCGGTGGCACGCAGTCAGGCCATCAACACTATCGTGAAGTCGGTGAGCGTGATTCCCGACCCCATTACCCGTGCCACCTACCTACAAGAATGCTCGTCGCGCTTGGGCATCAAGGAAGAGACCCTTATGAGGACGATGAACAGGCTGATACACAATGATATAGAGACACGTCAGAAACGCCAAGGCTCGTCTGCGACAGCACCGTCGCCCGTGCCTGCACCATCGGCAGCTCCTGCATCGGCATCCTCGCCAGCAGCTCCGAGCTCTGCCAACCCGATAGAGCCGCTGCTCCTGCAGTTGGTGTTGAAGCATGGCGAGGCAATGGAGATAAAAGACGTGCCAGACGTGGACGGCAACCTCTTCGACCTCACCGTGGCGCAGTATGTGCAAGCATCGCTTGCCGCCGACGATTTACAACTTTCCAACCCCATTTACCAGAGGATTCTCGATGAGGCTGCTGACCACAGCGGGATAGAAGGGTTCAGTTGTGTCAGCTATTTCAACCTCTATCCCGACGCGGAGGTGCAGAGGGTGGTGTCGCCGTTGCTGAATGTCAACTCATTCTTCAATGATGGCGAAGAGGCTGCCCATAATCACCGCAGCATCCGTGAGCGCACCGACCATTTGTTGGCGGAGTATAAACTTTATGAGTTCGACAACCGTATTGCGGAATTGAAAACTAAGATTGCCGCGGCGAAAGATGCTTTCGACACGATGAAAAAGCTGATGGGCGAGCTCAAGGACCTCCAGCTTGTGAGAAACGAGTTGGCAAAGCAGGCCGGCAGGAGCATCAATGGCAGTGGCCGGCGCGGCCGGGGCGCAGGCGGTTAGGACGCTATAATTATATATAAGGTGTTACGATGGAGTATAGTGCGATTTTGCTGATTCTTCGCATTGTGTATGCGGTGGTGCTGCTCGGTTGTGTGGTGGCGCTGCTCAAGGACGACCGTCCGTCGTCGAAGACGGTGGCATGGCTGTTTGTGCTTGCCGTGCCTTTCATCGGCATCATACTATGGTATTTCTTTGGTCAGAACATCCGTCGTGAATGGCGTATCGACCGTCGCCAGCCCAAAGCCCCCTTGTCGAGCGACGACGTGATGAAATACATCGAGAACAACGATACCGACATCTCCTTGCGCTATAGTTCGCTTATGCACTTCTTCAACGCTTCAAATGAGAGCTATGCGCTCGCGAGCGAGGAGATGATGGTGTTTAAGAACGGTTATGAATTTTTCCCAGCTCTAATCCGTGAGCTTTCTAAGGCCAAGAGCCATATCCATTTGCTCACATTTATTTTCGAGGACGACCCCTTGGGCCGTTTGGTAAGCGACGTGTTGATTGACAAGGCGCGTGCCGGCGTGGAGGTAAGGGTGATTTACGACGATGTGGGCTGCTGGAAGGTGCCAAATGCCTTTTTCGACCGTATGAAAGCCGCCGGAGTGGAGGTGTATCCCTTTCTGCCCGTGCGCTTCCCGAAGCTCACGGTTAAGGCCAATTACCGCAACCACCGTAAGATATTCGTTATCGACGGTCGCACCGGTTTTATCGGCGGCATGAACATCGCCTTGCGTTATGTGCGCGGCAATGACAACCGTGGCTGGCGCGACACTCAGTTGATGATGCGCGGCGATATCGTCTTTGGAATGCAAAAGGTCTTTTTGTCCGACTGGTATTTCGTGAGTCGTGTGCAACTCTCGGGTGAGCGTTATTATCCTTCGGAGGCTCAAGTAAGTGAAACCTCAGAAGACGATGCTTTTGTTCAAACATCTGCCGCACCGAAATCAGCGCCTGTCTCTGATGGTTATAAGCCTGTCTCTGATGGTTATAAGCCTGCCTCTGAGGGATTTAAGCCTGTATCTGAGGGATATAAGCCTGCCCCTGACAGCTATAAGATTGAGATGGCGGCGCAGATAGTGTCGAGCAGTCCTGTCGCCGAAATGGCGGTGGTGGAGCAGGGATATATGAAGATTATACTCAGCGCGCGCCGGTATCTGTATATCGAAACCCCTTACTACATCCCTCCTGAGGACATGATCAAGGCTCTTTCCACGGCGGTGAAGAGCGGTGTTGACGTGAGGGTCATCACGCCTTTAACTTGCGATTCGAAAGTGGTGCAATGGGCTTCTTTTTCCTATTTGCGCCAGGCGATGGAGTCGGGGGTTAAAGTGTATATGTACAAGCCGTCGTTCTTGCACAGTAAGGTGTTAGTGAGCGATGACGAGGTGGTAAGCTGCGGCTCCACGAATTTCGATTTCCGCTCGATGGAAAACAACTTCGAGGCCAATGCTTTTGTGTATGGTAAGGATGCCGCCGTGTTTTTCAAGGTGATGTTAGAGCATGATATGAGACAAAGCGACGAGGGCTCCGCCGTGAGCAAACTCGCCAATCCCGGCTGGTGGACGCGGCTCCGCGACTCCGCCATCCGCATTATCGCGCCATTGCTATAAAATTACTGTAAGCCCTCCTTTTTCAGAATCTGTTGCAGTTCGCTCGTCCTATAAAAATTATAGTTCTTTGAGGAATTCCCTTGCCGTTTTATTTTCCACTTTTCCGTCCTTTGCGAGCCTAACCTCGTGCAGTCCTTCAGCTATGCCTTGGAGTATTCCCCCCCCCTTGCTGATGTATTCAGTTTCCTCTTGTTTCATTTTAGTCTTCAAGTTTTGTTATT
>Ga0065708_1040050_pt1 | contig 17908 bp, 14 predicted proteins | sample Hoacrofraction12_2_FD_59095 | JGI IMG/M metagenome (GOLD analysis project Ga0065708, IMG submission 59095) | Hoatzin crop microbial communities from Cojedes, Venezuela, sample from fiber fraction 12 v1 | ecosystem: Host-associated > Birds > Digestive system > Esophagus > Crop | place: Venezuela... | reverse complement strand
ATAATAAGGTCCAAGATTAGTGTAAACAAAAATGAATATTGAAAAACAGGATAAAACTCGTTCAAAAATGGCCATTAGGCGAGATAAAAATCAAGAAAAACTCAGCAAAAGTAGCAGATTCATAGGAACTGAAAAGCGACTAATTAACGCACTCAAAAAATCGATTAAAAAGCACCGTTCGCTCGGATTAAAAGCTTGTTATGTCACTACTGAAAATCATATTCCGTCCTCGACTTTCTACGATCACTATAGTGATATGACAGATTTTGAGGTGAAAAACGAGAAAATTTTAGTGCGGGAATTTCGCAAAGAATTAAGCCGTTTTGAAAACGTAAATTTTACACTTTACGAGCTATTCCAATGCAGTCTGATTTTTTGGTGGAAGAAAAGAGAGTATGTTTCACTATTTTTAAGTACTAAAAATCTTACCACGCCAGCAATTCTTGTCGATGAGCTAAAGCCATTTTTGCGAAAAAGGTGGAACGACTATGGCGAGAAAAACAATCTCGAAATGTGGCGAATTTTTAGATTTTTGGTCTTTGCCGAACTTGCCAACTGGGCGGAAGAAAATTTTGATGATGAAACTCTTGCGACTCACGCGAAAAATCTCGAATATAAATTTATCAGTATCCCGAAATTTTACGCGAAACTAATGAAGTGATTCCAAAAATAACCACAATCGTGTTATAATATACTCATGTTGCAGGTGGGAAAAGAGATTCTGAAAAAACGTGTTCGCGCGGCGAATTATTTAACCGTTGCTCAGCTTTTTCTGCAAAAAAATTTCCTCCTCGAGGCGCCGCTTGAAAGTGACGATATTAAACCTCGTCTCCTCGGTCACTGGGGAACTTGCCCAGGGATTAATCTCGCTTACGCTTGCCTAAAAAATTTCTATCAAAACGATGAAAATTTCAGTTTTATCATCGGTCCGGGGCACGGTTTTCCTGCCCTAAATGCCAATCTTTTTATTGACGGCGAACTCGAAAAAGTCGACGACAGATTGCATCGCGACGAACGTGGCATTGAAACCCTTTGTAAGCTATTTTCTTGGCCGAGCGACGACGCTTTTCCGTCTCATGCGAGTCCCTTGACTCCGGGTGTGATTGTTGAGGGGGGCGAACTCGGTTACGCTCTCGCAACCGCTTATGGTTACGTGCTCGGACATAAAAATCGCACAGCCGCAGTTCTAATTGGTGACGGTGAATTTGAAACTGCTACCACTCTTGCGAGTCTAAACCTAAATAAAATTCTTTCTGGCAAAAACAATGGTAGAGTTCTTCCGATTTTACATCTCAACGGTTACAAAATTTCCGCCCCGACCATTGCCGGTCGTAAATCCGAAAGGGAATTAAACGAACTTCTCCGCGGTTTTGGCTTTACTCCACTCACTGTCCGTGGTGATAACCCCGACGCCGACGAAGCGATTGACTACGCTATCTCTGATTTTAATGTCGCCCTCGTTAAAGTCGAAGAACTTTTTAAATCCGGCGAACATCCGTTCATCATCATGAAAACCGACAAAGGTCTTACCGGTCCCGAAGTTGTTAACGACCAAAAAATCCGCGGCAATTTTCTTGCGCACCAAATTCCTCTTAAAAATCCAAAAATCGACGAAAGGGAATTAAGGCTTCTTGAAAATTGGCTAAAATCCTATCGCTTTGACGAACTTTTTGATAAAGAGAAAGGTTTTATCTATGTTTAAGTCTCCCGCTAAGGCTCTCGGCGAGCTCTTGAAAAACGAGATGTCCGTCAACTCCCATTTCTATCTCTTCAGTCCCGACGAAACCACTTCGAATAAACTCGACGCCGTTTACGACGAAACCGAGCGTGCTTGGTCGGATCTCAAAAAGCAGTCACAGGATCTCCCCGAGTCCGAATCCGGTCGTATCGTTGAGCTTCTCTCCGAAAACGTCCTCTTTGCCACCATGCTCGGTCACATTCTCTCTGGCGGGCCGGCGATGATGACGAGCTACGAATCATTTTTCACGATCATCACCAGTCAAATTATTCAACACCTAAAATTCCTCGAGCAGTCCGAGCAGGTTTCTTGGCGTCCGGAGTATCCGGCCGTTAATCTCCTTAGTACCTCCACTTGTTGGCGACAAGATCATAACGGCTTCTCTCACCAGTCCCCAGCTCTGATTTCTACTCTTCTTGATCGCCCGTCCGCGAATAACCACGAATCTGCGAATCTTACTCTCCCGACCGATTCTATCGAGCCGACCGACCTCACTCATATCCCTGGTGGGCATGCCAACTGTCTCTTCCCGGTCGACGCTGTGGCGATGAAAGAGGCTATGAGCTTTATGATGTCGAGTAAAAACGTTGTAAATCTCGTCACTTTTAATAAAACCGACGAGCCGGTCTGGATCGACGAAAATCACGCGAAGTTTCAGTACGAACACGGCGCCAGCATTTTTGGTTTTGCGAGCGACGGCGACACTTTTTATCTCGACTCGCCTGAGAATGATCGCTTCGATTTTATTTTCGTCGCCGCTGGAGATATTGCAACTCGCGAGGCTCTCTACGCCGTAAAAATCTTAAAACAAGACCTTCCTGATCTCAAAATCCGTTTTATAAACATCCTCGCTCTCACCCATAATGCAATCGGCACTACACATCACAAAATGTCTCAACAAATTTTTGACCAGTATTTCAGAACCTCCTCTATTATCGCAAATTTCCACGGTTATCCAGACACTCTGAAAAATGTCCTTGCAACCTATGTAAGCTCCGATCGTCTCTCCGTCCACGGTTTTCTCGAACAAGGCTCGACCACTACCCCGTTTGAAATGCTCACCAAAAACCACGCCAGTCGCTTCGATCTCGCTCTTGATGCTGTCTTGCGACTAAGGCAGTTTATTAACGACTCGGATGTGGTCCAGCTGGACAACGAAGGTCAATCGATTCGAACTGTCCGCTTCGATAAGACCGTCCTCGACAATCTCGCTGAAAAATATCGCTCCAAAATCGCCGAAAATCACGTTTATGCCGCCGAAACCGGTCTCGATCTCCCCGAGATTATCGATTTTAAGTGGTAAAAAGGCATCCTCCGAGGAGAACGCCTCTGTCTATGTCAGCTATAATATCTTTTCATTTTTTTAAAAAGGTGCTATAATATAGCCATAAGCTTCGGAGTCGAAGCCCATAAATCTTCAACTCCTCGGCAATTTTTCGAATTTCACTTAGCGAGTCTTTACGGGCTCGTTAAGTTTTTTCTCAGGTTTATCCCTCTTCCCGAATTCTAAATGAATCAGGTGAAGTTCCAGAGTAATACTCAAGTTCTTCCTTTCTCGAGAGGTTCTACGAGGACATATGGCTACCTCGCGTTTAATGAAGCCCTCGCCACCATCCTCAAGCTATTCCCGAATATCGACCATTTCAGGCCTTGAGATTTTTGGGTTCCATTTTAGCTTTTAACTAAACACCTGAAAAATTGTCAAATTGCCTGGGCATAAAATACACTACGCTCCATAAAATTGCAAGGAAAATCGCCAAAAATCCCTCAAAATCCGCCCAAAAGTGTTGTAAAAAATACATAAACAGAGGTGGCGGAAAGTTTATATGCTTAATTTGAATTTTTTGCTTGCATTTTCAAAAAACGTGATATAACGAAATAGATACCATCTAATACTACAAAAATTCGCTCGAATTTTGTAATATAGCATTTTATACACAACACGATTCGCTTACGACGAATCAAAAGGTAAAGTCAGCTTCACATGGTCAGACAGCCTTTTGGTTCTCAAGAGCGAAAGTGTTGGATGGTATCAGCCATGTGGGGCTGATTTTGTTTTGGTTGGTCTCCGTGGTTTAGATAATAAATCAAGGAGGTAAAATGCGAAAACGCGAAAAACAAGGGGCTGGAAGTGGGCTGTCGTCCAGAGCCTTGAAATTATCAACCAGCCAAAAAATATTATATGGCTCAATCGTCGGTCTTACCGCGTTTAGCGTGTCGGCTCTAATCGCAACTTCTGTTTCTCGTACCGACTCCGAAGCCGCCACCTCTCATATTGGCGCCGAGCTCGAATCCACTGGTTATTATCTCACGGTTACATCTCCGGATGAACTGACAATTCCAACCCTCCAGACTACCGAAGACGGAGTAGAACAAACTGTTTCTGGCGTGGTAAATGTCACTACTAATACTAACGGCTATGGTTTATATCTTGCTTCTACAAGTACTACCGACCCAAGCCTTATCCACGAGTCTAATTCTTCCGTTAAAATCCCCACTACTACCGCCACAGACGGAAGCTTAAGTATGAACTCTTGGGGTTTCTCCATGACGGGAGAAAACGAAGCTCATAATTTCAAACCAATCCCAGTCTCAGGAAATGATGTAGAAATCGCAAAAGTCGACCCAAGTGCAAGCTATATCCCTGGCACAATCTCCAATAACGGCAATGGTGATGATTACGACATCACTTTCGGTGTAAAAGCCAACCTCACCCAAACCGCCGGCACTTATTCTGGAAATGTAGTCTTTACGGTTCTTTCGGAAGCAAACGAAACTGGCACGGAGTCCGCAAGTATCTCCCCAAGCATAGTTTATCTTGATGATGACTCGACGACACTCACGATCGCCACAAGCTTAATGACGACAATGAACTACGGAACCGTAACCGTAACGGTTGGCGGTGAGACTTGCTCAAATGTTTCTGCCACAAAAAACGCGACTTCTGGCACGATAATCGTTACTTGCACGGCTCCTGAACTCGACGCTTGGAAATCTTACGACGTCGTAGTAAATGTTCCAAAATTCGGCAAGACTTACGAGGTAACAAACGGTGTAAGTTATCGATACAAAGAAGAGTCTACAATCTACGGAATCGCGAATATGCAAGATATGACTAGCGAAATTTGTGCGCATACTGCCACCCCGGATGCTTTTACTGCCGAGACTGCAAATTCGGATGATAAGACTATTCTGGCGAATATTGTGACTAATTATGACGATATGGTGGCCGCTGGAACTCAAGGTGTGCCACAAACTACCCTTGAAGACGCCCGAGATAACAATACCTATATTATTCGCAAGCTCGCCGATGGGAACTGTTGGATGAATCAATCATTGAGATTGTTCTTAGATGAAGAAGTTCCATTAACTTCCGAAGATTCCGATATCCATTTCGACTCTACCGGTGAATCAAGAACCGAATGGTTGCCGCCTGTTTCATCTGTCGAGAGTTCTGAGACATGGGATGTAAGTATTATAAAACCATACTCAATGATTAATAAAAGTTCTACAGTTGGCAATCTTTACAACTGGTATGCAGCCACGGCCGAGTCTATACCCGATACAGTAACGAGTGGCGGAGTAGTTGCGCCAGATTCCGTCTGTCTAAAAAACTGGAAATTACCGACGGGGCAAATGATTAATATTAATCTCGTACAAAATACGTATAATATCATCAATGATTATACAAGATTGCCGGTTAATAAGTTGAAAGCTGACCCGTTTAATTTTTATGATGAGGGTGCGGTTGGTATAGACGGTAAGTATGCAGGATCATATAGCAATGCTGGATATTGGGCCTCTGACACAGACGCGAAACAAGGTGACGAACCGTTTGCTCATAATTTAGGCTTTACTGCACAATATATTGCAACAAATGATAAAACAAAAAGAAAAATAGGTTACGTAATTCGTTGTGTCGCTCGTTAAAAATTTACCAAAAATAGGAGCCCCTATCTGGGCTCCTATAGGTAATGTTGGGGTATCCCGTGAAACACGTAGACAACTTTGACTACCCAAAAATATTATATCACGTACTTTTCTCTGCCTCAAGGACTGGAAACAAAACTTTGGCGAACCTCCGGAATAAATATGACCTATAAAATTATTCCTTTACCGCCTCGCACCTTAATCTTGGACAACCCGTTTCCAGTTCTTGAAGTGGAGAAAAAACTAAGCATATAAACTTTCCGCCACCTCTGTCTCAGTATTTTTTACAACACTTTTGGGCGAAATTTGGGGTATTTTTGGCGATTTTTCTTGCAATTTTATGAAGCATAATATATTTTATTGCCAGGCTAAGGCGGTAATTTTACGATGATGTGGTTTAGAACCCAAAGATTCTCAAACAGGTCGAGTTTGAGGGGGTGTGGTCGGGGCTCTATGCGGCATACCTGTGGCCATACGCAGGTTTGGACCCCCGGAGAAAGGAGTTTTGGATGACGTTATTCAAAATAGAATTTCACTTGGTTCATGTTGAGCCAAAACCGAGAAAAAGACGTCGTAAGAAAAAAGCTACCCATCGGCGACGATAGGTAGCCCAATATCGACTTAGCCGAGGAGTTGAAGATTTATGGGCTTCAGCTCCGAAGCTTATGTTTACATTATAACACTTTCTTGAAAAAAGAAAAGATGATATAATTACACATTATGAAATTATTCTATTATTTTTTAGCGGGGGCAATTTTTGTCCTCCTTGTCGAGACGACTTATCTCGTCATTAAAACCACTAAAAAGTCTCACCAAACCACAGGGAAACGTAAAATCTACGTCGACACTTCGGCTCTGATGGATGGGCGGATCTTAAAAGTTGCCGAAACTGGCTTCCTTGCCGACAATTTAATTATTCCGCGCAGTGTCATCCGCGAACTCCAGCTCCTCGCCGACGGTAAAGATTCTGAAAAGCGTGAGCGCGCCCGCTTTGGCATGGAAGTCGCTCGCGATCTCGAGCGAGTAGTCTATTGTAATGTCGAAATTCTCCAAGACGAACTCGATCGCACCCCTGTCGATGAACGTCTTCTGCAGCTCGCAAAAGAAAACCACGGCGTTATTTTAAGTAACGACTACAATCTTCAAAAAGTTGCCGAAACTGAAAAAATCGACGTTTTGAATGTTAATAATCTCGCCTCGAATTTACGTTCCGACTATCTCCCCGGCGATACGTTTATGCTTAAAATCACCAGCAAAGGTTCGAACGCGAAACAGGGTGTCGGCTATCTTCCGGACGGCACGATGGTGGTTGTCGACAACGCCCATGATAAAATTGGTCACGAAGTTAAAGTCGAGTTTGAAAAGTTTATCCAAACTAATTCCGGTCGCATGATGTTTGCAAAAAATATCTCAAACCAAAAATCGCAAACAAAACCTCAAGCAAACCCCCGTTCTACAAGATTTTCCGTTAAAAAAATTTCCAAAAAATCACAAAAGTAGCAACTCGCGTGTTATAATAAATAAAATGATATATTTTGTGTGGAGAACAAAATGACAACAAAGAGTAAAACCTATCGTAGCTTACCGAACGACGACGAAAACCGCCGTACTAAATGGATTACTCTCGAGGGTTCTTCCGAGAAAAAGTCTGCCGCGAAAAAAACTTCCGCGAAATCCGCGGCGATGAAACGTAATGAATATGCGAAATCTACTCGTACAACGGAGCTAAAAGCCCCCGGCTCTAAACTCCGTGAACAAACTGAAAAAACTGAATATACTAAAAAATCTATCGAGTCTGAAGAAAAACGAGGCGTTGAGACTCGAAGCTCTGCGAAGACTTCTCGTAAAACTCCCCAAATCGTCATTCCTGAAAAACAACCTCTCCGAAGTGAAAGAGATGAAGATGATCTCGACCGTGATTTGAAATCCTATGAATCTTTTGATGATACTGACGACAAAGACGACTGGGATTATGAAGCTGAAGAAAAACTCGCTGAAGTCGAAGCTGAGAACTCGCAAAAAGAAAACGCTGAAGATGAAACTCGTTCCGACGATGACAATGAGGAGGTGGATGATATGGCAAAAACTAAATCTAAAGCCCAGGCTAAAAAACCGAAGCAAACTCTGAAGTCTAAACTTAAAAATTCTAAATCCATGGCGGTCTACACTGACCATGCTTATAAAAAGCGTGCTAAAAAAGAGGCGAAAGCTCGCAGGGAAGCCGAAGATCTTGCCGAGCTCCCGAAGGAGCCGGTGAAACGTTTCTTCGCGAAACTTCACCCTAAGCGTGTCGCGAGATTCGTTTTTAGCAAAAAAGGTTTGTTCTTGTTCCTGAAAATCGTTGCTGCCGTTGTTCTTATTGGTGTGGTAACCGTCGGCGGTCTCTTCCTCTACTACAAAAAGGATCTCGAGTCAATTCGTCTCTCCGATCTTACCGTTTCTGAAACTGTGAACACTTATCTCGATCGTAACGGTAATGTCCTCTGGGAGGATAAGGGTGACGGTGACTATCGTCTCGTCGTCGAGGGTGACCAGATCTCGACTTATATGCGTCAGGCGACGGTTGCAATCGAGGATAAAAACTTCTACAATCACCCTGGTATCGACCCGACCGCTCTCGTTCGTGCGACCGTCTCCACTCTTACTGGTCACGGTGTTCAAGGTGGCTCGACCCTGACCCAACAGTTGATTAAGCAGATTTACTTCAGTGACGAGGCTGGCGACCGTACCGTTACTGGTATTCCTCGTAAGATTAAGGAAATGATTCTCGCGATCGAGCTCGAACAGATGTACTCGAAAGAGCAGATTATTACTATGTATCTCAACGAATCCCCTTATGGTGGTCGTCGTAACGGTGTCGAGTCCGCCGCCCAGACTTACTTTAACAAATCCGCGAAAGATCTCACCCTCGCTGAATCTGCTTTTCTCGCCGCGATTCCGAATAACCCTGCCGTCCTAAATCCGTACAATGAATATGGTAACGATGCCTTGATCGCTCGTCAACAAAAGACCCTCGACGTAATGGTTGAAATGGGCTATATCACAAAAGATGAAGCCGAGGCTGCAAAGAAAGAAAATATTCTCGACACTGTCCAGCCTGAGTCTGACCAATATGACAATATTAAAGCCCCTCACTTTGTCCTCGAGGTAAAGAAGCAACTCGAAGAGAAATATGGCGTGAAGACCATGCGTGCCGGTGGCTATACGATCACTACTACCGTTGATATTCGTGCACAAGAAATGGCGGAAGCCGCGGTTGCCGACGGTGCACAATATTTATATATGAACGGCTCTGACAATATTGCGATGGCCTCTGTCGACGTCGAAACTGGTCAGGTGATCGCCGAAGTCGGTTCTCTCGACTGGAATAAGGATGTCTATGGTGAAGTGAACGCCGCGACCTCTCTCCTCGAGCCGGGCTCTTCGATTAAGCCGATTTTGGACTACACTCCGCTCTTTATGCAACGTACCGGCACGAACTATGGCCCAGGCTCGATTTTGAAAGACGAAAATATCGACAAAATTTATTGTGGCGGCTATCAGGGGACATGTATGCTCCGAAACGCGTCCAATAAATTCAACGGCAATATCTCGATTCGCAACTCCCTCGGCAACTCTCTCAATATTCCTGCTGTGAAAGCTCTGATTATCACCGGCACCGAAAACGCTCTCGAAGTTGCACACAATCTCGGCGACTGGTCCTACTGTGAGGGTCGTGATCCTGCGACTTATGGCTACTCAATCGCGATCGGCTCCGGTTGTAACGTCCGTCTCGACGAACACGCAAATGCTTATGCCTCTCTGGCTCGCGGCGGGGTCTACAAACCACTAAGCTATGTTCTCGAACTGAAAAACAGCTCTGGCGACATCATCGAAAAATGGGAAGACACCGAGGGCAAACGCGTTGTCGACGCTCAGGTCGCTTACGAAATTTCCGACATATTGAGCGACGCTTCCGCTCGCGGTATCACCTTCGGTGGTCAGGCTCGTAGCTTCGGTTTTGTTGTCCCTGGTGTCTGGACCGCCAGCAAGACTGGTACAACTACCACGACAAACGCTGACGTGACAAAGGACTCTCTTATGGCTTCTTATTCGACCGCTGTCGCGACGGTTGTCTGGAATGGTAATCACGACGGTTCTGGTCTTAAGGGCACAAACTACATCGTCCGCAAAGTGATCGGCAACTACATGGAAAACGTTCACAAAAATCTCTACGCAAGCGAGGGGAAATGGTCCTCTGGCGACAAACCGAGCAAACCTGCCGGTATTCAGACTCTGAGCGTGAACGGCGTTACCGACATTTGGCCATCCTGGTACAACAAGAATAACAACGGTCTTTCTAAGACAACCGTGAAGTTTAATGCTTACACAAAGAAACTTGCTTCCGATTGTACCCCAGCTTCGATGATTGAAGAGCTCGAAGTGAGCTACCAAGAGGATCCAGTCAGTAAAAACAAAGTCTACTTCAATCTCCCTGAGGGCTACAGTACCGACGAAGAAAATAAAGACGACTGTACCTATACTCTCCCGACCGTGAAGATTACTGGTAGTAGCTTCAACGACGGTAAACTCGAGCTCACCTTTAGTGCAGTTAAAGGTACGGCGAACCTCAACCAATATATCGTCTATGTCGACGGTATCCAGACTCTCTCCGCGACCGTCGCTGAGACACAGACCATTACGCTTACCTCCGACGCGAACGGTAACGACCTCGAAGTCGGCGCCGAGATTAAAGTCCAAGTCTCGGATGTGAACGGCGGCAGCTCCGCGGATTCCACGACACTTAGATAAAGATTGAAGCTGTTTAAGGGGTGGGTGACACGGTGGGACCCTGAACGAGCGGGCGAAGCGGAAAGCGAAGTTTAGGGGGCACCGTGGTAGGACCCTCCCAAAAACAGCTTCCGTATGATATAATATATCTATTATGAAACTGAGTGAAGAGTTAATTTGGCGTGGCTTCCAGGCGGAGACCACTATCGAAAATCCGTCTGATTTGGATAATCGAGAATCAAAGAAATTCTATCTTGGCGCGGATCCGTCGGCGGATTCCTTGACGATCGGCAATCTCGCCTCTTTGATGATGTGTGCCTGTTTTGTTCGCCACGGCTACACCCCATATCTTCTCGTCGGCGGCGCGACTGGCCAAATCGGCGACCCAAAAGACACCGCCGAGCGCGAGCTGAAGCCTCTCGACGAAATCGAACACAATAAAGCTTGTATTAAAAAACAGATGGAAGCCGTGATTTTAAATAACGGTGTTGCGACAAGTCCAGACTCCGACGGCGCAGCCGTTTCCAGTGAGACCGAACCCGGCGTAAAAGCCCCTCAAATCACCATGGTTGACAACTACGATTGGTTTAAAGACATCAACTACCTAAACTTCCTCCGCGAGGTCGGTAAAACTTTCAGTATGACTCAGCTCCTCGACCGAAAATTTATCCAATCTCGTATCGGTGAGGGCGGTTCGGGCATTTCTTATGCTGAATTTTCTTATGCTTTGATTCAAGGTTATGATTTCTGGCATCTCTACAAAACTTATGGCATTGACCTCCAGCTCTGTGGTGCGGATCAATACGGTAACGCTTCTACCGGTATCAGTTTAATCCGCCGAAAGGAGAACGCCAGGGCTGACGTCTGGTCTACTCCTCTGATCATTGACCCTGTTACTGGTCGCAAGTTCGGCAAGTCCGAGGGGAACGCCGTCTGGCTCGCGAGTAGTGATAACGGTTCCGGCAATTTCACCAGCGTTTTTGACTTCTACCAATTCTGGCTCAACCAGCCTGACGAATCCGTCGAGTATCTTCTCAAAATCTACACTACCTACGATAAAGAAACCGTCGAAAAAATTCTTGAAGATCACAAAGAAGCTCCCGAAAACCGCATCGCACAAAAAGCTCTTGCAAAAGGTGCAACCGAGGTTGTCCACGGGAAAACCGCTGCCGAAGCTGCGATTTCTCTCACTGAAATTCTCTTCGGCGGGAAAAATGTCGCAGATCTAAATACCGACGAACTCGAAAACGTCTCTAAACTTCTCCCGACAATCAGTTTAAATCAAGCGGCAGAATCCACGGTTCAAAATATCTATAATGTCACCGAGCCTGAAATCTCCGTCGTCGACGCGCTCGTGAAAACTGAGCTCGTCTCCAGTAAAAACGAAGCTAAGAAACTCATCAAAGGCAACGCCATCTCAGCAAACGGCGAAAAAGTGACCGATGAAAATGCTAAAATCGCAGAAACCTCAATTTTGAAGCGCGGCAAAAACAAGTTCGCGCTCGTGAAATAGAGTTCGTTTTATAGTGTGCCACTGGCTAAATAATCCCTACTCGTCTCATCATTTTTATGCTAAAATATAAGCATAATGTCTGAAAAAATCAACAACACAGGAAGAATCATCGACGGCGAATTTTGGAGTGAAAAATCTCTTGAAAAACGCCCGATTACCGAACAATATCCGAAGACCGACGGGGAATCGGCGGAAGAATATGAAGCCAGAATCGCCGACATCCAAACTGCGACCGAAATCGCCCAAGAAAACCTAACCGAACAAGATAAAAAAGATATCGAAAACGGCGCCTATACTGAAAAAAGTGGCAAAGCCCCGACGGTCGATTTTCAAAAATTCGGCATGACCGCCCTCCGTACTTTCGACATGAAAGAGAAAAATCCCGGCTTGATGAAGCTCGACGAAGGGAAATACGGTCTCGCTCGCCAACAAGCGCAAGAGTTAAAAGCTGGGAGCTACATTGATATTTACGAGAAAAAACAACCAAGTTTGTCCGAATTTAAGGGAAAAGTTCCCGATCGAAAACTCCAGCGCGACGAACAGCGTCTCTCCGATAAGGCCTATGAAATTTCCGATCGTCAGTCTCGGCTCTCTCCGAACGAGCGCGACAATGAGGAACAAATGCAAACCTGGGACCATATCGCCGAGGCAGTTATGTATCCGCTTGTGCTAAATTACGGTCTATTCGATCTTGTCGTAAAAACCGAGCAACCGCAAGAGCCTCAAATGCAACCACGAGCGCAATCGGTAAAAAATCAGCCAAACACTCAACCGTCCACCCGTGCCAAGGCTCTCTATCCTTCCGTTTTTGACGACCAATTCCACGGTGTCGACGCCGCGTTCGAAATCCCGACCGGTGTTACCAAAAAAGGCGAAATCCGCTACGTCCCTGTTTCTTTTGACTGTACCACTGCCACCTCTGAGCGTACCGTCGCCAAAAAGTTCGACAACACCGCCGAAAACGGTCTCACGAAAATTGAATATGCTAAAACCGAGGACGGCGACCTCAGGACTGACCTCCGTCCGATTAATTTCACTCTCGGCTTCGATCATCGCCAGCTCATCAACAACGACAACGGTCTTATGCGTGGCGACAATATCGAGCATATGCCTCGCGAAATGCGGCATAACCTTTATGTTCAGATTTACCACCAAGCTCGCCTCCGTACCAATACCTATCTAAAGCCTCTCTACGAGCGCGCCACTTCTCCCGATCAAAAACCTCGCGACGTTTTCACCCCCGAGGAACTCGCCGCCGCGAGCGATGCCGCGGCTTTGCGTGACTATTTCGCCGGCAAATGTGCCGAAACCGCCCGCAGCCAAGATAAACCCTACGATCTCGAGGGGCAATACGACACCCACGCCCCGTCTTACCTCGTCTTGAAAAAGACTAACGAACTCCTTGCAAAAAACGCTCAAGAAGTCAAAGCGATTCGCCGTGAGAAATGGGGCAAATAAGCATAAGCAAAATTACCACAAGCATAAACAAAATCGCGCGACGAACAGTCATAAAAAACGGGCCTCATTCGAGACCCGCGTCCCTTTGACTACGAGGCAGAATTTCCGGAAGAAGCTCATCGGTGCTAATAAAATGCGCCTCGAGCTGGCTGGGTGCGATCGAAATCGCGGTAGAATCTTCAGTTCCGGCGAACACGCTCGCCGCAAGCATTGACATATTACCAAGCTCTAAGAGCTGTTTCCGGTAAGATTCGCGCCGCGCGTCGGAGTCATCGTCCGAAACTAACTTCACGAGCAGATAACCCCACGGATTTCCTCCGTCATAAAAATCCCAGATATACTCATTTCTCTGGTAGAGGATCATCGCGGAGTCTTTCAGCCGAGCATAAGCAATTTCGCTGGTCTCTTTTGTGTGTTCAAAGTCAATCTCGAGCAGTTCCGCCGCTTTTTTGAAGCTCTCGTAGCTCTGTTCAAGCCCATAATTCTTCAAAATTCGCGACACTTCGACCATCTGCTTTCGCTCGTTTGCGCTCAGGTTCAGATCGCCAAGTTCGTCGAACTGAATCGCCTCAACTTTTTCGAGCTCGGCTACCCACCGCCGTTTTTTCGCGTACTCATCCGCGATATTTAAAAACTCTAAGAAATTCTCAACGTAGCTAAAAAGATTTGCTAAAGTTCCTCCCATCTTTACCACCTCCTTTAAATGGGACACATCATATTCTCATTATACCATAAACGCTTCAAAAAGTCAATAAACGCGGATTAACTCGCTTATGCTCATAAAAGTTAACCCCCTAATGTTTAAAATCACACTCATTGCAAATCCCCTCAAAAAATGTTAAAATTATAGAGGTGAGTCTTGGGTCACAATAAAGGGGGTGATTATGTGGCGAAGAAGAATATTTACAACAAAAAGGTTAAGCCTGTCTACAGAGATCGACAAGAGATGGACGGCGCCGTCGACGGTCAGATTCAGTTTGACCTCAACGCGAAAACGCCGACATTGGTCGAGGTTCACGAAAAGACCGACAACTATTTTAACGTCTTGACCTACTATCAACGTTTCAGGGCTCTGCTCGACACCGCCGGCGTTTGCGCCCGCACCTGGTATCTTTACCGCGAGATAAAAACTCGCCTCGACGACGGTCGTCCCTATGGCGACTATATGGAAATCGTCAAAAAGAATTACCACTGCACCGGTCACGTCGACGAATATGGTAACACGCTTACACCTTTTATGGAGTTCAAAGCTCTGGTTGAACAGCGTCGTCTCGAATACTATAATGCTTATGCCTTGCTCGTTGCGGCCGCGGCGGGTACCTCTGTTCCGATTATGTTTAACGACACCGAGCGCAAGAACTTCCTCAATAATTTCGTCGTGATCGACTCTCGAGACGGCGACATTAGGCGCGATTTTTACAAACTTCGCGTCGATCGTGCGCTGAGGATTCTCTCAAAACCTGAGTACGTCCCGCCCGAGTCGGTTGCCGATATGGAAAACGCGTTCCTTGCGGACGAAAATCGCGCCTACATTGCGCGCCATCGCGAAGCCCGCGAAAAGAAACGCGAAAAACGTCACCTGTTGTGACGAGTTAAATGAAACTTCAATTTTTCCGCCTACTCCCAAGATTCACCTAAGCTCTGCTACTTTGCAGGGCTTTTTCTTGTAAAATCTGAAAAAAGGCAGGCAAAATCGCCTGCCAGGAGATTGGTCTTTGCACGAAAGTGGCTCGATGTGCCTTGCTTGTGGACTCGTCCGAAAACTTCCGAACCAAATCCAAGCAACTCAGCTTCGGTCGGTCTCGACCGTCTGGTTCGTCGCTCTTCGCGGCATTCTGATAAACAGATCGGAAAACCCCGTGCGCACGGTTCCAAAATCGACGTAGTACCGCGAACCGTTCTTGGTCTCGAAGCAGAACACGTGCAGCCCGTGCTTCTCAAACCGCTCATAGTTCTCAAGCAGTTTGTCGTCGCTGAGAGTAACCTTCCCGACCCGAACGATTCGAGACGTAATAATCGACTCTCCGTCGTCGATCTCCTTGTGTCCGTGAACGTTCCCGATCAGGTAGAGTTCTTTCTCTCCGTACCCGTAGCCACTGCTCGACAGCGCGCTCACCAGCGCTTCCTTGACCCCGCAGGTCAGGAAATTGACGAACAGGTCCGCCGGCCGCTTTGCGTGAAACCGCAGCCAGTCGTAATTGATGATGAGCGGATTCACTTCGTACTGGTCGACGAGCACCCAGTTGTCAAGACAGGGGTAATACCCCTCTTCGCGCATCGCGCTGATGTAGAAATTCCGGTCCTCGACGGACCCCGGCTCGGCGTACTGCCAGTTTGTGTAGTCCATAATATCCCCCTTATGCAAAAATTTTTCAAGGTGCAAAAAACCAATGCTTATATTTTAACATAAAATTAGCCTAAAATCAAGTTCCGTGGTATAATATTCCCGAGGGGTGCACCTTAATTTTTTGAAAGGAAGTGTTAATTTTGACTGATTTAAGAAAACTGACCACTGATGATTTAGTAAGAAGAATGGCAACTGGTGAAATTTCACTGATGGATGAATTTGGTCTCCATAAGGAGAAAATGCTGATGCGCTGGCCGACTGGGGCGATTAAACTCGCACTCGATTTCGCAAAATTCCGAGCCGCGGTTTTCGACCACCGCTCGAACCGCACCGATGCGCTGAAATACGCGTCGATTAAATTGCTTAAGTTTGTCGCTCCGTTCGAAAATCACACCGAGTGGCCCGAATCTCGAAAACCGCAACCTTGGCCGCACAAAAGTATCCGAGATACTTACCAAGCCGTCGTCTTAGGGTTTAATCACCCTTCGCTCGGCGAGATTTTGCGCCTAATCGCCGTCGTTTTCGAGGGGCTTCCGTACCGCAAGTACTTGTTCCCGGTCAATGTCGCTTGGTTCGAAAGCTTAACCAAAATGCGCGAAGACCTCGAGAAGCTCGGCGTCTTTTTCGCCCCTGTTCTTACTCCGCACACGCTGGAAAAGTTTCACGCCGCGAATCCAGAGAATGACGCGATTTTAAGCGAGCTTGCTCGCAACCTGTCGATCAACTACGTCAAACGCGCCCAAAACTTTATCCGCGACGGACAAGTTGTTTTGGTCGCCCCGAGCGCCCGCCGGCAGGACACTGTTTTTAAAACCGAGAAAGTTTTTCTTGGGGAAGAAGACATCGAGCCTCGGACAATTTCTCTACTCGGCGCCGCCGCTTGTCGTGCGCACCCCGAGCGCGGTTGCCAATTTGTCCCCGTTGCTGTCGTGCCGCCGCGCTCTGCTACTCGCGGTTTGAATCTGTTTCGTCGTTACCGCCTCGAATTTATGCCGCCGTTTTTCCTCGACAAAGTTCGTGAACTAAACGCTTCGAAACGTTTCAAGCTCAGAAGCACCGTTTTCGAGTACGAATTTCTGGAACGCATCGGCGTCGGTGTTGTGAACTGTTCCCGAGAGGACTTGCTTTTTCCGTGAAAATATGGTATAATAGGAATAGTTCCTTAACATTGGAAGGCAAAGGCAAATCCGACTAAATTTTCATCTCAAAGGGAGGAAAAGAAATGAAAAACTTAAAGAAAGTCCTTGCAACCGTGATTACTCTGGTGATGGTCCTATCTCTGGGCGCTACTGCACATGCCGCGACCTACAGCACGAAGCGCGCGAGCTATGGCGTCTCCTACTCCGACGTTTACACCGACGACTATTCGAAACCGACCGATTACTGGCGAGCCATTAACTTCATCGGCTCTCTGGACGGCCTCGGCAGTCTCGCGAAAAACGGCGAGAAAATCTACCCATACAATATCATCACCCACCGCGAATTTTCCACGATTTTAATCCGTCTCTATGGTACGAAACAGACAGACGGCAGTTACGTCGTCGGCAAACTCGCCTACGTGATCGACCTCGACGATCTCACCGATACGCAGTGCACGCAGCAATATATCTGTGACAAAATCGTCGAAGTGAGCCAGGCTCTCGGTACGGAAATGAGTTGGAAAACGATTCCAAATCCGAACTGGACCGTTTCTCGCGGTAACGCCTGCAATATCCTCTGGCTGTTCATCACCTACAACGATGTTTATTATCCAGTCCAAAACTAAGCCTTTCAATCCCCGCGGTAGACAATCGTCTGCCGCATTTTTTATTTTCAAAACATAAGCATTTTCGCGACGCTCAGTCTATCGAAGAATACTGTTTCATTTTTTACTCAAATCCCCGAAAGTATGATAAAATAGAAAAATACGGAGGAGGTAGATGAAAACGTATATCGTGGGCAACTGGAAGATGAACCTGACGACGGGCGAATCTTCTCTCTATTTACAGAAATTAATTAAACGCATTAAGCCGGTTCGTGGTCTCGAGGTGGTGGTTGCGCCGAGTTTTGTTGCGCTCCAGTCCCTCGGTCTCCAGCTCGGTCGCTCTCACTCTAAGATTAAACTTGCCGCCCAGAATTTCTACCACAAGGATTTTGGTGCCTACACTGGCGA
>Ga0065708_1000112_pt1 | contig 17934 bp, 16 predicted proteins | sample Hoacrofraction12_2_FD_59095 | JGI IMG/M metagenome (GOLD analysis project Ga0065708, IMG submission 59095) | Hoatzin crop microbial communities from Cojedes, Venezuela, sample from fiber fraction 12 v1 | ecosystem: Host-associated > Birds > Digestive system > Esophagus > Crop | place: Venezuela... | reverse complement strand
GATTCAGCAGAGTCTATCTCCTCTTTGTCGGCATACAAGACCATCTTTTGTTAGATTCATCAATCGCTTTTCTAAGTTCTCGATTAATTACCTTGTCATAAGCTCCTGTTAAAAGTTTCATAAGTCATTTGATTTTAAAGTTATAATATTATTCTCTATTATTTTGCAATTCTTTCTATTATTCTCAAGTCTGCTGCTGCCCAATCAAGCGAATTTAAATCATTTTTATGTAGCCACTTGAAGGCTATATGCTCATTTAGATTGAAATTGTCTTGTAACGGTTTGCATAAATATGCAGATAAACTTATAGAGAAATCGGGATATTGGTAATCAACTGTGATGATATGATTGCACACTTCTATGTTATAGTTCATTTCTTCTCGGATTTCTCTCACTAAGGCCTGCTCTTCCGTCTCACCGTTCTCAACCTTACCTCCTGGAAACTCCCATTTAAAACTCGTATATTCGTAACGAGTTTCTCCTCTCTGTACACATAAAAATTCTTCACCTTTTTTGATTACGGCTGCAACAACGTTTAAATGTTTCATTATGTAGTTTTATATTCTGTTGTTGGTTAATATTTATCGCCGAGACGCTAAATCTCGGCGATAAATTATTTCTTTTCCATCAGGTATCTTTCGGCTTCCAAAGCGGCTTTGCATCCGCTGGCGGCGGCGGTGATGGCCTGGCGGTATCTGGGGTCGGCGACATCGCCGGCGGCGAAGACGCCGGGGATTTTTGTCAGGGGGCGACCGTCGATGGTTTTGATGTAGCCAGTCTCGTCGGTGTCGAGCCACTCCTTGAATACCGCGCTGTTGGGAGTATGGCCGATGGCGAGGAAGAAGCCGTCGATGGCGATATCCATTTTCTCCTCGTCGGGCTCACCCTTACGTTTCACGAGGTGCGCGCCCTCCACGCCGTCCTCACCGAAGAGACCGAGGGTATTGTGCTCGAAGAGAATCTCGATTTTCTCATTCTCTTTCACCCGCTGCTGCATCACCTGCGAGGCGCGGAGGAAAGGCTTCCTGACGATGAGATACACTTTCTGGCAAAGGTTGGCGAGATAGAGGGCATCCTCGCAGGCTGTGTCTCCGCCTCCCACGACAGCCACGGTCTTCTTGCGATAGAAGAAGCCGTCGCAAGTGGCACATGCCGACACACCGCGTCCGTTGTATTTCCTCTCGTCGTCGAGACCGAGGTATTTCGCCGACGCTCCGGTGGCGATAATCACGGTGTCGGCGAGCAGCTCGTCGCCGTTGTCGGTGGTGAGCAGGTAGGGGGCTTTGCTGAAGTCGGCCTTCACAATCTCACCGTCGCGGATGTCAGCACCGAAACGCTCTGCCTGTTCCCTAATCTCCATCATCATCTGATTGGCGTCCACGCCCTGGGGATAGCCAGGGAAATTCTCCACCTCTGTGGTTTGCGTGAGCTGTCCTCCGGGCTGTATTCCAGCATACACCACAGGGTTGAGGCTTGCCCTACCGGCGTAAATGGCAGCGGTATAACCTGCCGGTCCGCTGCCAATTATCAAACATTTAATATTTTCTGCCATTGTTATTTAGCCAAAAGTTCCTCTATCTTCTTCTCAATGTTCTCCATCTTTTCTGTGGGCTCAAATCTTGCCTCCACGATGCCGAACTTATTAACGAGGAATTTGGTGAAATTCCATTTGATGTCAGGTTTCGACTTGTAGTCGGGGTCTGCTTTCGAGAGCATCTCGTCGAGGATTGGAGTCAGGGGGTGTGTCTCATCCCATCCTTGGAATCCTTTCTGCTCCTTGAGATATTTGAAAAGCGGGTCGGCGTCGTCGCCGTTTACCTTCACTTTCTTGAAGCGTGGGAACTCCGTGCCATAGTTGAGTTTGCAGAACTCATGTATGCTCTCGTCTGTGCCGGGTGCCTGCTGTCCGAACTGGTTGCAGGGGAAATCGAGGATTTCAAAACCCTGGCTGTGGTATTTTTGATACATCTTTTCTAATTCCTCATACTGAGGTGTGAATCCACACTTTGTTGCTGTATTTACAATCAACAAAACTTCGTTTTTGTAGGCTTTCAAAGCCACATCACCGCCCTTACGGTCTTTTACGGTGAAATCAAGAACTGTTTTCATTTCTCTTTCTATTATAGTTTACAAATTTAAAAATCGCCACAAATATAGTGCAAAAATCCCGAACAAGCAAACATTTTAAAAACTTATTAAAAACATTAATTTTTTTTGGGAAAAACGACCTGGTCGCAGCACTCTTGACAGAGGGTCATTAGGACTAACCCGGCCCAGCCGGGACTGCACTTGCCAGTGGGGCCTTTCTTTCGGGAAAAACGACCTGGTCGCAGCACTCTTGACAGAGGGTCATTAGGACTAACCCGGCCCAGCCGGGACTGCACTTGCCAGTGGGGCTTTAGGAAAGTTCGTGATACACTTTCACCAGCTCCTCCGTCGTCTTTTTCCATGAGAACAGTTTGGCACGTTCGATGCCTGCCGCCTTCTTTTCCTGCTGCAGCGCCTCGTTTTCTTCGAGTTTGAGCATGGCGTTGGCGATTTCGTCCACCTGCTCCACGTTCACCATTATTGCGGCGTCGCCTGCTATTTCTGGCAGGGATGAGGTTTGGCCGGTTATTACTGGCGTGCCGCATGCCATTGCCTCAATCAGGGGGATGCCGAAGCTCTCGCGCAGAGAGGTGTAGAGGAAGGCGAAGGCATTATTGTAGATGTATGGCAGGTCGCTGTTTACGATATACCCCGGGTTCACCACATAATTGCGGATGTCCTCGATGCCGTTTTCCTCAAGCACCTTGTCGAAAAACTCCTGCTTCAGGTCGGCGAGCAGCAGTTTGCGCTTCACCTTCGACTGCTGCAAATATTTATGATATGCGGTGAGTGTGCGCGCTGTATTTTTCTTCGGGTCGGTATTTCCGAGGAAGAAGAAATATCCTGGCTCGGCGATGTATTTTGAAAACACCTTGTCGTTGTCTTGCAGCGGCCGGAACCACTCGTTGTAGCCGTTGTGTATCATCCGCAGTCTGTCGCCGATATTCAGTTTTCTTTGTATGTTGCCATACTCGAAATCGCTCACTGTGATTATGCGTTTGCACTTGTCGAGGATTCTTGGCACCACGAGTCGGCGATAATACCATCCGAGGTTCTGATACAGCGACTTGTTGGCCTTGTCGCGCGGCTCAAGGAAGATGATGTCGTGGAGGGTCAGCACCAATGGTATGTTGGTGAATATCGGCGCGGTGTTGCTCGTGCAGTGCAGTATGTCCACCTTGGCTTTTTTCGCCGCCCTCGGCAGCGCCACCTGCTCCCAGAGTGGATAGGTGGGGCATTTCACCTCGATGACATGCACATTGCCGCCATCGCTCACACAAGGGTCGTCGCCAGGACTCACGAACACGAAATACTCGTCGCCGGTGTCCATTTTCTGAAGTTGCCTGATCTCTTCCAAAACAACATAGTCCATTCCGTGCTTGTTCTTACGGAAAATCCGCTGGGCTTCTATTCCTATCCTCATTGCTGTATTGTTTAGTTATATATAAAACGTTGTCCGCACCTATATATTATAAGGTGTCGGGGTTCCCGAAGAAAAAAAACGATTATTTTGTAATTTCCTCGAGTATGCGGGCGGCATATTTCTCTTTTGTGAATATCGCTGCCCTCTCCGAAGATGCCTTGGCCATCGAGAGTCTCAGCGCACTGTCGGTATAGAGTTTCTCTATCGCATCGGCGAGCCTTTGGCTGAAGCCGTCGCCGGTCTCGATGAGCATGGCGTTGTCGGCCGATACCTCCTCTGGGATACCGCCGCGCCTGGTGGTGATAATCGGCAATCCCATGGCCTGTGCCTCAAGCACCGTGGTGGGGAACGGGTCGTTCCATACCGACGGTATCACGGCGGCGTCGCTGGCGGCGAGGAAGCCAGGGATGGCGGTGTAGGGCTGGAAACCGGTGAAGATCACTCTGCCGCTCACTTTCTCCGCCGCCTCACGCAGGGCTTTGTAGAAGTCGTCCTCGGTGGTGTTGGCCCCGAAGAAAGAGCTTCCGATAACGAGGAGCTTCACCTTGTCGTATTTCTCGAGCATCGCCAAGGCCTCGATGAGTTCCATAATGCCTTTCTCCTTGGTTATTCTGCCGCTGAAGAGCAACACGAAATCGTCGTCGGCGAGTCCGAGTCCCTTGCGCACGGCCTTGACATCGCGCCCCTTGGGAGTGAAGAGTCCGAGGTCGATGCCGTTGTTCACGGTAACTGTCTTCCCCCGTGCCGTGTCGGTGGTCTCCACCCTGCCCTTGATATAGTCGGAAACGGTGATTATCTTGTGTGCCGCGGCGCAGATCTCACGGCTTTTGCTCACCTCGCTGTTCAAGATGTCGTTGTGTATGTGATACACGAGCCTCGCCTTTGTCTTGCCTTGCAGCCGCAGGGCGTAGCCGGGGCGGTTTTCCATCAGTATCACGTCGTAGTCCTCCTTCACTATGTCTTTCATCGCCTCACAGAGGAAATACTCTATCGTGTAGTCGTAATAGAGGTCTTTGAGCGTGTATTTCACCACTCTCTTCTTTATCTTGTCCCAAAAGGTGCTGATGCTCACGAACTTATAGTGGTTCACGTTCGACTGCAGGGCTTTGCTCTGCGCCGTCTTGGGGTCTTTGACGCTATACACGGTGATGTCGTGCTCCTTGTGTATGTCGTTGTATTCGAGATAGATGTCGGCGAGGTTCTCCACTGCCCCGCCCTGCACTGCCGGCACGGGCAGTATTCCCGATGTGAGTATTGCGATTTTCATTATATCTCTGTTTTATGTCCGTTGGCTTGCAGGAAGAAGTCCTTCATCGGCGAGAAGTCTTTCTCCTCGATTGTCATGGCCCTATCCTCGAGCCAGCAGATGGGTTTCTCTCCTATGAAGCTCGCCCAGCGTGAGAAGGTGCTGTTGGGGCCCATGATGGCATCGCACACGGAGAGGGTGTGGAGGTCGAGCACTGCCCCGGAGGGTTCTTTCCCGAAGCGTATGCACTCGCAGGGCTTGAACTGCTCGAGGTCGAACTGCTCGTCGCTGCTGATGAAAAATATGGGGTTGCGGTCTTTGTAAATCTCCTTCGCCTGAAGCATAAAGCGTCGGTACTCCTCGAAGGAGTAGTAATACCTGCCTCCCAAGTGGGTGGCATAGTCGCCTCGCCTCACATGCACGCCAATAACCATTCTCCCCTGGTCTTTGTAGGGTTTCAGTTTGGCGTCGGCCTTTTCCGTTATCTCCTTTTTCGGTTCGAAGATTTTCTTAAGCTCGGGCATCGCCTGTTCGAGATACTGTGTGTCGTTTCTCAGTGCCCACCCTTTTTTGCACCCGAAGAAACTGAAAATCTTGTCCCAGGTCTTGCTGTGTGTTATTTTCCACGTCGCGCCCTTATAGTTGTTCCATCCGTTTCCTCTCTCGAGATACCATTTCTGGTAGAGGGGGAAATAGATGAAGGGGCAGTGTAGCAGGTTGGGGAAATCCTCTATCGTCCAGTCGTAGAAGATAATCATCATTTTTTTCTTCAAGGCCACGCATCTCGCCACTGTGGTAACGTATGTCCACAGCCGGTTGCAGGTCTGGCCCGGGGCATCGCAAATTATTCTCATCAGATATGTCTTATTATGTAGTTTTGTATTCTCCACCTCATATTCTCTTTTCCTGCGAAGAAGCAGCAGGGAGGTGTCATCACGGCGAAGAGAGCCGCTCTTTTCTTTGTCGTCTTGCTGAGGTTGGCGAAGGCGATGGCGATGATTTTTTTCCAGAAGCGCAGCCAGTCCATGGGCGACTTGAGGTATCTGAGTTCATCGAGGCAACTGAGGAAATTCAGGGCCACATACTCTCTTTTGCTTGGCGTTCCGCCTTTGGCTTTGATGTCGGCGAGGTAGTCGTTGGCTGCCCTCATTCTCGAGTAGAGGCGGCGGCGGCGCATGGCATCGCTCACAGATGTCATCGTGCTTCCCTCGTTGGTATAATAGTAATATGTGCCTTTTGTGGTGAATGCCGCTGCTTTGGCGCATCCTCCCACGAAGTAGCACCAGTAGGCGTCCTCGTGGAGCATTCCCATGGGGAAGAAGAGGTTGTTGTCGGTGATGAATTTCCGTTTTATAAGTCTGTTGCAGGCACTTGTCACCACCTTGAGCATTATCAGGTCTTGCAGTGCGGCCTTGTCGCCGCAGTATTCCGGCACGTAGTCGGTAAAGGAATACTGGCAGGGCTTGCCCTCCCCCGACACGAGGTTTCCCTGTGCGAAGTCGGCGTCGGGGTATTTCTCCAAGAGTTTCGCCAGAGTCTCTATGCAGTCAGGCACAATGGTGTCGTCGCTGTCGAGGAAATAGATGCACTCGCCCTTGGAATTTCGTATGCCAGTGTTTCGTCCGGCCGCCTGACCCATGTTCTTCTCATGGCGGCAGATTTTAAACTCCACCGGACCTTTGTAGTTGTCGATAAACTCCTGTGCTATCTCTATGCTCCTGTCGCCTCCGCAGTCGTCGATCAGCACACACTCGATGTCGTGCCATGTCTGGTCGCACACCGACTGCAGACATCTCACGATATATTTCTCCACCTTGTAGGTGGGTATTATTATGCTTACTTTCATAGGCGGCGGTGTAAGATATTGATAATTCTTTGTGTGAATTTACGCATTCCGGGGGTTACGACCATGAGGATGGCATACACGGCGATGGCATACACGATGACGGTGGCGGCTCGATACACGAGGCTCAGCCAGATGTTGTCGGTCTTACTGTCAAGCCACAACATCAATGCCGACGTGGCCACTGCCACACCAACAAGCACTAAGAGGTGCAAGGCGTATTGTGCAAAATACACTGCCGACGATGACTTCAAGCCCTCGCGGAAGGTGTAGTACGGCTTCCAAATCAGCACGATGACGATAAGGCTGATGTTGGCGCCGAGCAGGATGCCGTTCAAGCCCCAGAAATAGCCGAAGAGCAGTGAGCAGCCGAGGTTCAGGCAAGCCTCAACAATCGGCGACCACACATCGGCAAACAGCTGGTAGGCGTTTTTGAAGGAGTCAACCACCGAGCGGGTCATTCTTATAAACACGCCCATTATCATCAGCAGCAAGGTGGAGGTGGGCAGCACATACTGCTCGCCAATCCACAGTTTGATAAACGGCTCCATAAACACGTAGATGCTGTAGCACGCCAGAGCTGCGATGAAAAGGCGGGCGGTGAAAAGCTCCCAAAACACCTCCAGGGTGTGCTTCTTGTTGTTCTCCGCCACAAGGTTGCCTATCGACGCACCCATGCCCTCGAAAATCACATTCAAAAGGGTGGCCACATAACCGATAATCAACATGTAGTTGCCGTAGTATGCCACCATTCCAAGCGACACTAAGGCGTAGATAATCAGAGGGGCGGTCTGCTCAAGCACGAAGGAGCCAATTTTATGCACGAAGAGCTGCTTGGTCTTCGTCATCAAATCGCTATATTTCGACAGCAGCTCCTTCGCCGGTGTCTTCACCTTGTGGAGCCACGGGTATTCCTTTTTTATCACGTGGTTGATGGCAAACACCGATGCCACGCTGGCGAGAAACTCGAGGGCTATCCAACCCCAGATGCCGAGGTTGACCACAAGGAGGAAGAAAATCTGCAAACCCACCTTCACATAGCGGATGCCGTGAATCCAGGGCATCAGTTTGAAGTTCTTCTGGTCGGCTCCGATAAGCACCTCACGGTAGTTCCACAGATAGCTTGCCAACGAGCCGGAGAGGAACACCAAGAACGCCACATAAACGTATGGCAGTCCGCACTCGGTATTCGGGAAAATCCATGGCATCGCCACCATCACGACGGCAGCCAAGGCACACAGTATCATCGCAATGCGCTTATAGAGTATGCCCTGCACGGTGAGTATCTCGCAGATACCCTCCTTGTCGTCGGCGTTGATGGGTTTGTAGAGCGATGTGGCCATGGCGATGCCGATGCCGAGCTCTGCAAGGTTCAGGAAGCTTAGGATGTTGCCAAGGGTGGTGTTAAGTCCTATCACCTCCGCGCTGAGCTCGTCGAGGAACACCTTTCGTGAGTAAAAACCCACGAAAATCTGTATTACAAATAAAATCAGCGACACCTGCGAGTTTTGCAGCGTCCGTTTGGTCCTGCTGGCTTCCTTCATCCTTAAATATATCTCTCCTTCTTAGAAATTACAGACCTTCTCTTTCAGAAATTAAATCTCTTTCGGAAATTAAATCTCTTTCGGAAATTAAATCTCTTTCGGAAATTAAATCTCTCTCTTTCGGAAATTAAATCTCTCTCTTTCAGAAATTAGAATTCTTTCTCTTTCAATACGTCCTCAAAATACTTGATGGTTTTCTTCAAGCCTTCCTCAAGTTTTATTTTCGGCTCCCAACCGTTGAGTTTCTCATGAGCCAGTTCGATATTCGGACGGCGTTTCTTCGGGTCGTCGAAGGGCAGCGGCTTATACACGATTTTCGACTTTGCGCCAACGAGGTCGATAACCTTCTCCGCAAGCTCGAGCATCGTGAACTCGCCCGGGTTGCCAAGGTTCACCGGGCCCACGAAATCGTCGGGAGTGATGTTCATCATCCTCACCATTCCCTCGATGAGGTCGTCGATATACTGGAAACTTCTTGTCTGTGTGCCGTCGCCATAGATGGTGATGTCCTCGCCTTTCAGGGCCTGCACGATGAAGTTCGACACCACGCGACCGTCGAAGGGGTTCATACGGGGACCGTAGGTGTTGAAGATACGGATAATCTTCACCCTCACGTTGTTCTGACGGTGATAGTCCATACAGAGCGTCTCTGCCGCGCGCTTGCCCTCGTCATANCAGGAGCGGATGCCGATGGGGTTNACATTTCCCCAATAGGTCTCCACCTGCGGGTGCACCTCGGGGTCGCCATANACCTCGGAGGTTGACGACTGCAGGATTTTCGCTCCGGTGCGCTTTGCGAGTCCGAGCATGTTCATGGCCCCGTAGATGGATGTCTGCATCGTCTTTATCGGGTCATACTGATAGAAAGGCGGCGAGGCCGGGCAGGCGAGGTTATACACTTGGTCCACCTCTGCGAAGTAAGGCTCTGTAACATCGTGTCTTACAAGCTCGAAATGGTGGTCGTCGAGCAAGTGGCGCACATTGTCCTTGCTGCCAGTGAAATAGTTGTCTAAACAAATCACATCGTTACCCTCGCTGAGCAGACGGTCGCAAAGGTTGCTGCCGATAAAACCGGCACCGCCGGTAACGAGAATCCTGAGTCCCTTGGAGCGGCGGATGTTGAGCTCTGTTAATGTCTTTTGCATAATTCTTTACCTATTTATTATTGATGTATTTAATTTTATATGGCATATCATTACAAACAATAATATGCTTTTCACTCCTTATCACTCCTTTTAGGGTGCAAAATTACGCATTTTTTTTCATTTATAGGTCATAAAAGTGAAAAAAAAGGTGAAAAAAGGGCAAAAGTCGGGATTTTTATGTAATTTTGCACCCGAAAAGTTCGATTTGAGATTGGAGATTTGAGATTGGAGATTTGAGATTTGAGATTGGAGATTTGAGATTGGAGATTTGAGAATTGAGAATTGGAGAATTGAGAATTGGATAGGCTTCGCCTAAAGTTGAGATTGGAGAATATAATAAAATAAGATAACAATGATTAAGAAGATTTTTCTAACTTTGCTGGCATTAGCAGTATTGGTGGCCATTGCCGCCGGCGTATATGCCTGGCAATCGTTAAAGCCCACAGTGGCAAGCAGTTCCACAATCTATCTCGTGCCTGTTTACGGACAGTCGTTGGCATTAGGCGAGGAGACGACCCTGCTCACCGACTACGACTCCCTGACCGCGGCCTGCGGACATCGTCTGCTCGGCTGCGAACTCAATGAGCAGAAAGGATATTTCCATCACGAGAGTATGATGAAACAGCGCCTGAAACTCCTTCTGCGCTCGAAAAACAGACTCTTTGAGACATCGTGCTATATGCTCGGCGCCACACTCATCGACTCACTCCGCCAGCACGGCGACGAGGTGTCATACGTCTGCACATTCCAGGCCGGCGTGGGAACCACAGGCATCGACGGAATGAAGAAAGGCACTCCGGCATACGAGAAGTTCCTCGGACAGCTCCGAGGCATCGCCGCAACTGCGAAGAACAAAGGGTGCAAAGTGGTGTTCCCGGCATTCTGTTGGGTACAAGGCGAAACCGACCTCACAGGAAGCACCGATGAAGGATATGCCGAAAGACTGCAGCAGTTCCGTGCTGACCTTGAGGCCGACGCCAAGGAAATCTTCGCCGGACAGCAAGACCTCTTCGGAGGGGCTGAGCATCTCTCTTGCATACTCTATCAGACTTCAAGCCTCGCCATCGCCGAGGACGGCTTCAAACCACTGCAATATGAGAGCCACCTGATGCTCGTGCCTGACGCACAGCGCAAACTCATCAGCACCGACACGCTCTTCTTGGCATCAACGCCAGTTTACAGATACGACGTGATGCGCGAGTATGTGCATATCGACAACAAAGGACAGCAGTCGTTAGGCAGATATGAGGGCAGAGCCGTAGCCGACCTGGTGCTCAACGGCAAGCGAGACAAAGGACTGCAGTGCGACAGTGTGTCGTATAATAAGAATATGGTGTATATCGATTTCGCCACCGACGCTGCACCGCTGCAAATCGACACCATCGACGTGAATAAGGTCGAGGGATACGGATTCACCGTCATCACCCCGTCGAACAACAATATCCTCGCATCCGTCAGCGTAGAGGGAAAGAGCGTAATCCTCACCTGCGACAGCGTGATAATGCCCGGATACAAAGTGAGATACGGACTCAACGGACAGGAGTGGAAAGGAGGAAGGAAGAGCGGACCGAGAGGCAACATCCGCGACGCCGCTCCCCTGCCCGACTACGCATACATCTTCGAAGAAACAATAAAATAATACTTTATGGAGCTCGCAAGCGAGCTCCATTTAATTGTAAAGTAATTTCAAATCAAAATAATAATTGTCAATTGTCAACTTCCCGATTAAGCGAGGACAGAGGAAGCGAGTTTCCTATGCTGAGTGTAAGGAAGGAGGCGAAAACCATTGTCAATTATTTTCCAAATAAGGTAATAATTGTCAATTGTCAATTATCAATTATCAATTTAAATTATGACTTGGCTGATTCTGGCTTTTCTGTCGGCGGCCCTGCTTGGACTTTACGACTCTTTCAAAAAGAAATCTTTACGCGACAACGCCGTTATTCCGGTGTTGTTTCTGAATACCCTTATTTGTTCGATTATTTTCCTGCCTTTCATTGTGCTCTCCTACTCCACCACGGCACTCGACGGCACTATCGTGCATGTGAGCAGTGGCGGTTGGCACGAGCATAAATATATCCTGCTGAAAAGCCTCATCGTATTGTCGAGCTGGATATTGGGCTATTTCGGTATGAAGCGGCTGCCGCTGACTATCGTCGGCCCTATCAACGCCACCCGTCCGGTGATGGTGCTTGTGGGTGCCTTGCTCATCTTCGGCGAGCGGCTCAACGGCTGGCAGTGGCTCGGTGTGGCTTTGGCAGTGGCATCGTTCTTCCTGTTGAGCCGCAGCAGCAAGAAGGAGGGCATCTCCTTTGAGCACAACCGTGGCATCTGGATGATTATCGGTGCCGCGGTGCTGGGGGCTGTGAGCGGCCTCTACGACAAATTCCTTATGGCGCCGGTGGAGGCAGGGGGCGTCGGCTTGGACAAGATGATGGTGCAGAGCTGGTATAACATCTACCAATGCGGCATGATGCTCGTTGTTTTGCTTCTGCTGTGGTATCCCGTCCACAAGCGTACCACCCCGTTCCGTTGGGACTGGGGCATCGTGTGCATCAGCGTGTTCCTGAGCATGGCCGATTTCGCCTATTTCTACGCCCTCAGCCAGCCCGACGCGATGATTAGCATCGTGAGCGTCATCCGCCGCGGCAGCGTCTTGGTGAGCTTCCTCTTCGGCGCCCTCGCCTTCCACGAGAAAAACCTCAAGTCGAAAGCCATCGACCTCTTCCTCGTCCTACCTCAGCATGGTCTGCCTCTATATCGGAAGCTGCTGAAACAATATATTATCTAAAATATTCATTCTTTTTCTTAATTTTTCTGCTGTTTCTTTGGCTGTATGAAAAAAAGTACTACTTTTGCAAAAAATATATAGTACTACTTTTGCTAAATATATATGACTTGGCTGATTCTAGCTTTTCTGTCGGCATTCCTGCAAGGACTTTACGACTCTTTTAAAAAGAAATCTGTAATCGACAATGCCGTTATCCCGGTGTTGTTTCTGAATACTCTTTTTTGTTCACTTATCTTCCTGCCTTTCATCGTGCTCTCCTACTCCACCACGTTGCTTGACGGCACTATCGTGCATGTGAGCGGTGGCGGATGGCATGAGCACAAATATATCCTGCTGAAAAGTATCATCGTCTTGACGAGCTGGATGTTGGGCTATTTCGGTATAAAGCGGTTGCCGCTGACTATCGTCGGACCTATCAACGCCACCCGTCCGGTGATGATACTTGTGGGTGCCATGCTATTTTTCGGCGAGCGTCTCAACGGCTGGCAGTGGCTCGGTGTGGCCTTGGCGGTGGCATCGTTCTTCCTGTTGAGCCACAGCGGCCAAAAGGAAGGCATCTCCTTTTGGCACAACCGTGGCATCTTGATGATTATCGGAACCGCGGTGCTGGGGGCAGTGATCGGTCTGTACGACAAATTTCTTATGGCCCCGGTGGAGGCAGGGGGCATAGGCTTGGACCCGATAATGGTGCAGAGCTGGTATAACATTTATCAGTGCGGCATAATGATTATTTTATTGCCTTTGATGTGGTATCCCGCGCGCAAGTGCGCCACCCCGTTCCGTTGGGAATGGAGCATCGTGTGCATCAGCGTGTTCGTGAGCATGGCAGATTTCTCCTATTTCTACGCCCTCAGCCAGCCCGATGCGATGATTAGCATTGTGAGTGTCATCCGCCGTTGCGGCGTCTTGGTGAGCTTCCTCTTCGGTGCCCTCGTCTTCCATGAGAAAAACCTCAAGTCGAAAGCCATCGACCTTCTCCTCGTCCTCTTCAGCATGATCTGCCTCTATATCGGAAGCTGCTGAAAAGCCGAAAATCACGTTAAAAGCGATTAAATGAAAGGGCTGATTGAGCGCCCGTGGAAAACTCCTACGAAGACATTATGTTTTCCTCTGACGATAACATGCGACTTTTCACAGTGGAACACAGCGGCAAAACGGTGCCGGCTACTGACGTGAAAGGCGCATGGCAGAAGGCATCATCGAAAACGGTAAGGGAGTTTAGCGCCACAGCCTACTATTTCGGAAAGACACTGAGAACAATGCTTAATGTGCCTGTGGGACTCGTGGTAAGCAGCTACGGAGGCTGGCGGGAACTAAATGGCAACAACTTGCCGTTCTTCTTCTGCCAGATTGCGCCGTATGATAATTATAAGGTAAACTCTGCGCCTCCCAATCTCCTCCTTCCGCACTGACAACTGGGATAAATAAAAATATAAATTCGGCAATAAAACTGGTTTATTGCCGAATTTATATTTTGCTTTTAATTATCACCAGACCTCTTAGCATATTCCTCATCGAATGTCGTGTATTTGAACAGTTCCTCGTCTGTACAATCTTCTGGCAACATAGCGTCAAAGTAATCTTGTGGTCCTTCTTCGCATTCGCTAAAGCAATTTTTTATATGGATAAGCATATTACGCTTGAATTTGTTGGTCTGGTTTATATAGGCGGCTTTTAAAGTTCCATTCAACTGCTTAGAAATGTTTTCTCTATAATCCATCCATTTCCAGAAATTTGCATATATATTCATAAATACCTTTTTTATTTCTTTTGAGTCATCACTGCCAGCAGCTTTTTCCGAGGAAAGCAACATTTTTAGTTGCTTGTCAAAAACAGACTTCTCTATTTTTGTGTATTGTTTGCCTTCTTTATCTTGATCTACAGCAGATAATAAAGCTTTCTGATAATCAGTCCATTCACGACCTGCTTTTTCCATGATGCAACTGCGAATCATTCCAACAGAAGAACCATAATCACCATAATCATAAATGCTCCTAATGCTTACAGTCACTGTATCATGCAAAGCTGCCTCTTTCTTTAAATCGAGCATCGGCGCCTTTAACTTGATGCTGTCCGCTATTAGCTTGTTGTATTTCCAATTCAGATAGGAAGCAATAAACGCATCAAGACTGCTGCTTATTCTTATATCCCAATAATCCGAATTTTCACTGTTCATGCTGGTTTCGTATGCCGACAATTTATGAGCCACGGTATCGTCAATCTCCATTTGTTGCAAAAGAGATCCGTTCTTTGCGATTTTAGCCTCTTTGATGTAGCCGTTGAATATAGCATCCGCCGCTTTATATATTTTCTCTTCGTCAATATCATTATTCCAACCATACTGCGTCAACCCCAATATAGCTTGCAAGGCTTTGCCTTCCATCGGATGCTGTTCGGCAAAGGTGGAGTTTATTGTAAAATCATCATGACTTTCCGCACTGTCAATCAACACTTGAATGACCGGGTCGTCTGATGTGAAATGCCTATTCTCTGCCACACCAGCACCCTTGTTGGATTTACCACATGAAATTGTCCATAAAAGGACGGAAACAATTAAAAGAAACGACTTGTTCATAATACTTTAATTTTGATTGTTAATACGTTCGTTAACTATAGCCTCATCTTTGAGGTCTTTCTGTTATTATATACCCTATTTGGGCAAAACGTAAACGAAAGAAATAAAAAAATTCGGCCGCATTCGGTATTTTGAAAAATCAAGCAACCGTCCCCCTACTCCGTCGCATCCAAGATAATAAATGCTGCCCAATATTTGGGGTCATTGTATCTTCCGCCGTCGATTGTGCGGAGGTGTTGCTGGGCTTGCAGGAAGGCGGAGTGTTTGTCGATGCCTTTGGCGATGTTGCCATAGAATGACGACATTAGGATTTGAGTGGCTTTGTCATCCACTTTCCACAGACTGACAACGATGGTTTGCGCGCCGGCCTTTTTGAATGCGCGCTGCAAGCCGAACACGCCCTCGCCTTGCGAGATGTCACCGAGACCGGTTTGACAGGCACTGAGAGTGACAAGGTCGAGACCGCGGAGGTCGATTTGAGAGATTTCCTTGGCAGTTAGAATGCCATCGTCGAGCCCTTCGGGGATGTCCTTGCCATCCAAAGCATTGTTAGCGCCGGCGAAAAGCAAGCCGCTGCGCGTCATTACCTTATCCTCAACATAGCGTCGTTCATCACTGCCTCCGATGTGCAATTGCAGGAACTTGAAATCGCGGTTGTTGTCAGCCTCTTCAGGCGTATAGTAGAAACCGTGAGTGGCGATGTGCAATATTTTTGTGCGTTTGCCTCCCAAAGCCTTAAACGACTCTTCCGTCGCATTTGAACCTGTGAGCATAGTGCAGCCAACGGCACTGCCTTTGAGGGCGGCATTCACATCCTCCACTTCCGTTTTTGTCCCTGGCAAATACGAGGCCTGACTGCGCAAGTGCATCGACGACACCACGGAGCGGGTATCCGACGACATTGCTAAAAGATTATCGGTTTCGGTATCGCCAACGCCTGAGCTATTTGTCCGTCCGCTCTTCACTGCTCTCGCCTCTGCGAGCATCGTATTTATGTCTGTGTCGTATTTTATACCTCCATACAAAGCGGCACCCTTGGAATTTTCATTGCTGCGGTTTAATGCCAACTCTCGTGTCGATGACAGGCGATAAATACTGTAATCCTCCATACCCGGCAGATACTCTATGCCAATGCTGTGCAGCAAGCCCGATGGGGCAAAATAAATTTTCTTTACGCCTTTCAGCTCATCGGCGAGTGGCTGCCAGATAAGGTTCGTAAGATTTTCAGATGGCAAATATACATCCTGCCCGTCAAATTCACTGACACAAGTGGTTAGGTCTTTTTGCTCAAACAACACCGTCATTTTTGGCATATCGTAGTCCTTGCGGAGGGTTAAAGCTATATACATAATACTGTCGCTGTCGGCTGGTATAGGAAATGACAAGAACTCAACCGCAATGCCATCGGCCGGTAATTTACTCTGCACGTCCTTCCAAGTCAACCTGAGATTTTTAGTATAATCACCATAAACTTTCGACATACTCACAAGCTCACTCTCCTGTTTGTCCACTATCGCTTGCAATGAATCCGTATTCATTTGCCTTTCAGCAATAGGCGTCTCAAGCAGTTTATTAAGCATAGCCCTGTTCTGCCGCAAAGTTTCATATTTCTCCAATGCCGCCTTGTCTCCACTTTCCTGTATAAGCGTCGACATCTCCGTCTCAGCCGAAAGCAGTATGCCTTTTGCAAATAAAGCAGATTTGTCATAAACAGTTCCTGTAAAAGTCTCATCTTCTGAAAGCCAAAGATAGACTGGCAACAAGGAGTTAAAACTATATTCATATCCATCCCAATATAATTCTCTCTCGTATGCTATCATATCAGAAAACTTCGAGAGAATGTCAGCTTGATATATCCCAACAGATTGATTTTCATACATCGACGCATTTGAAATATCTCCAAGACATAAATTATAAAAGGATAAATTCCCAAGTAATGCTGCGTAAGATGGATGCCATTCACCGAATGATTTCCTCATAATTTCTTTGCTCTCTAAGGCAACACTTGCAGCCTCTTGAATTTCATCCAAGTTAAAGTAACATATAGAGAGTGTGTTAAGCGACATAGCATAGGATGGATGTTTTGTTCCAAATGTTTCCTCTATAAGCTCGATGGATTCCGTACAATATTTAATAGCCTCCTGGTAATTTTCAAGACCAATATAAGATTCGGCAAGAGTTCGAAGCAGTGATGTATATGGTAATACCATACGAATGTCTTCTATACCATTTTCCTTAAATAAATCCAAGGCAATCAAACCGTATTTAACAGCCTCTTCATAATTGTCAAGAGCATTATAAGAATTGACGAGAGTAACATACAGTGTTGCATAAAGTTTACTTAGCATTGCTAAAATCTTTTTCCTCGACTGTTCCGATAGTCTTTTTCATTATTTCTAAAGCCTCAGAACCAGATTTGATAGCCTCATGATAATTGCCAAGACCATTATAAGAATTGGCAAGAACGTTAAGCACTGAAGCATATAATATTTCTGACCCCGGATCATGCGTTTTCTTCATAATTTCCAAAGCTTCTGTTCCAAACGCCAAAGCATCTTGATAGTTGCCAAGAGTGGAATAAAAATTTGCAATCTTGGCAAGCAACATGGCAACAACAATATTTTCTGTGCCTATGTCCTTTTTCATAATCTCCAGCATTTCCATNGTATATTTTAAAGCCTCCTGGTAGTTGCCGAGATATGCATGATAATTTCCGAGTCTCTCTAATATTCCAGCATACTCTATATTGTCTGGACCGTACACATTCTTTAATGTTTCTCTATACTCATTTATAAGCCTTTCTGCCTCCGTATTATTACCGAGTGCTTTATAATACACACAGAGCTCGATTAATGAAGAGCCATATTTTTCGTGTTCAACGCCCAATTGTTTCTTATATATTTCAGTGGCCCTTGTTCCTATTTTAATTGCTTCCTCTAAGTTTCCACTCTCTGCAAACGTTGAAGCTATCTCATTCAACGAATCGGCCTTATGCACCTCAAATGAATTCTGCGCATTAACACATCCTATGGATGAAAGTATTAAAATGGCAATAATTTGCAATCTCTTAATCATAATCATATATTTTTAGTCTGCAATCTATTATTTTTAGGCAGAAGTAATAAACAAGGGCGCAGTCTGTTGCAAATTATCGAGCTGAGGCTCTGGTTTGCCCGTTAAGAATAATAAGCACAGCCACGCCCGTATGTTATCATCTTTAAGACGAAAACTATATGGTGTGGATGTTCCTGCTCATTATCACCTCAACCAAACTTATCC